>Ga0272444_10004761_pt1 | contig 11894 bp, 9 predicted proteins | sample SSMForm13_FD_201033 | JGI IMG/M metagenome (GOLD analysis project Ga0272444, IMG submission 201033) | Marine sediment archaeal communities from Little Sippewissett salt marsh, Falmouth, MA, United States - SSM-Form-13 | ecosystem: Environmental > Aquatic > Marine > Wetlands > Sediment ... | reverse complement strand
CCAATGACTACTTCCAGCGCCCAGGTTGGGCTGACGCAGGAAGCCCGGCAGTGCGAAAAAAACCGGGCCGGATTTCATTGCCAATCCGGCATCCCCCGCGTGCCCTCCGGGTGTCGTTGACGGCCGCGCTGCTGACCCACCAACCGTCATCGCCATGCTACAGCGGGTAGAGCACCGGCAGCAGCCAGGCCAGCACCAGCCACAGCAGGATCGTCAGCGGCACGCCAACGCGCACGAAGTCGCTGAAGGTATAGCCGCCGGCGTTCATCACCAGCAGATTGGTCTTGTAGGCCATCGGCGTCGCATAGCTCATGTTGGCGCCGAACAGCACCGCCAGCACAAAGGGTTCGGCATTCACGCCCAGTTGCTGGGCGATGCCGATGGCAATCGGCGTACCGATCACGGCCGCTGCGTTGTTGGACACGATGTTGGTCAACACGGCCATCAGCAACATCAGCCCGGCGAGCACCATGTTCGGCGAGGCGCCGAAGGTGGCCGCAACAAACAACTGCGCAAGATAATCCGCGCCGCCTGTCTTGAGCAAGGCGATGCCCAGCGCCAGACTGGCGACCACGATCAGGATCACCTGGGAACTCAACGCCAGGGTCGCATCGCGCCACGACAGACAACGGGTCATGATCAACAGCAACACCCCGCACACGGCGCTGATCGCAATCGGCAGGACTCCCAATGCCGACACCAGCACGATGCCGGCCATGATGGACAATGCGAGCGGTGCCTTGCTGCTATGCGGCAGGTCGGCGGTGGCATCGAGCACCAGCAATTCGCCTTCCCGCTTCAGTTCGGCAATCTGTTCCCGAGCGCCCTGCACCAGCAGGATGTCGCCGGTGCGCAGACGCACCTCGCCGACGTCGGTGCGCAGGGTCTTCACGCTATCTCCCGCACGGTGCAGGGCCAGCGTCACCAGTTGATAGCGATCAGCAAATCGGACCCCGCTCAAGGTCGCATTTTCCAGCGGCGATCCCTGTACCACCACGATCTCGGCGATCTGCTGATCATCGGCCTTGAGCGGATGCTCGTCATCGACCGGACCATCCCCCGTGTAGAGGGTCGTGCCGAGTGCCGCTTCGAATTCCTTCAGATTTTCCGGGGTGTCGTGCACCATCAGCCGATCACCGGCGCGAACCCGCGCATCCGGCAGCGGCACAATAGCGGTTTCCTGATCGCGCAGGATGCGCGTGACACGCAATGCACCACCGGTCTTGTCGGTCAATTGGGCAAGCGTCTTGCCGTCCGCAAAACTCTCCTCACGAATCGCAAGCTGGGCGGCGAACACGCGCGGCGACGTGTCTGTCAGTTGCGTCTTGCGATCCGGCAGCAGCCGCGGCGCCACCAGCCATAGATAGACCATGGCGATCCCGGCCGCGATCGCCGCCGGCGCGAAAAAGTCGAACATCTCCAGCCGCCGCAGGCCCATATCGGCAGCCACCGCCACCACCAGCAGATTGGTCGAGGTGCCGATCGTCGTGCTCATGCCGCCTACCAGGGTCGCGAACCCCATCGGCATGAGCACCCCGGAGGCAGGTTTGCCGGTACGCAGCGATACGCTGATCAGTATCGGGAGCAGCAACACGACAATGGGGACATTGTTGACGAAGGCGCTGAGTATCGCGCCGACCAACAGCGTCAGCAGCAGGGAAAGCGGTGCACTGAAACGCCACAGGCGCGCCAGCCCACGACCAACAGGCTCCAGCGCGCCGGTGCGTACCAACCCCTGCCCGGCAATCATCAGTGCACAGACTGCGATCAATGCCTCGTGCCCGAAGCCACTGAAGAAATCCACCGCGCGCAGCGTTTCGCCGGTTGCCGTCGTATACGGGAACAGGGCAAAACCCAGCACGATCAGCACCAACACCAACAGGCTCGATGACTCAAGCGGTATACGCTCACGGGTGAACAGGATGAGCGCCAGCACCGTCAAAGACAGCACCGCGAGGGCATGAACATCTGGCAACAGAGGAAACGGCATGCCGTTATGTTACCCGTAAACACCCGGCTGACCCGTCCGCCACGAGCACCCGCCCAGTGCCCCACAACACCCGATTGCCATCACGACATCATCCGACCATGCCCCGACGGCGAACCGGCGCAGGACAGCCAACGGCTAGCGGGCATTCGCGCCGGGTTGCAGGCCGCTCAGCCCCGCCGGAACAAACCGCCCTCCGGGGCGGTTTTTTTTGCCGCTCAAACAGCCCGCCAGCCCAATATAAAAATGCCAAATATCTGATTAACAAAGGTTTTCTGCAAAAAGCCACGGCTTGTTTGTTCTGTATTTGTTCTCTATATTGAAATACCGACAGTCACCGCCGCGCCGTCCCATGCCGTACCTGCCCGACAACGACACCCGACCCTGGCCCCGCGCCATCATCCTGGTGGATATGAATGCCTTCTTCTGCAGCGTCGCGCAGATCGACCACCCGGAATGGCAGTCGCGGCCGGTGGCCGTCACCAACGGTGCCCAGGGCACCTGCATCATCACCTCGTCCTACGAGGCTCGGGCCTACGGCATCCGCACCGGCATGCGCCTGCAGGAGGCGCGGCGGCTGTGCCCGCAGCTGATCCAGATCCCGGCGCAGCCGCACCGCTACGCCGAGGTGTCCACCAACATCATGGACGCGCTGACCACCATCACCCCGGACGTGGAGGTGTTCTCGGTGGACGAGGCCTTCCTCGACGTCACCCACTGCCAGCGCCTGCTGGGCCACCCGGCGGACATCGCCGGGCTGGTCAAGCGCACCGTGTGGGAGGCCTCCGGCGGGGTGCTGTGCTCGGTGGGGGTGAGCGGCGACAAGACCACCGCCAAGTACGCCGCCAAGCTGCACAAGCCCGACGGCATGACGGTGATCGAACCCTGGCGCGCCCGCGAGGTGCTGGCCGATGTGCCGGTCACCGAGCTGTGCGGCATCGGCAAGGGCATCGGCCGTTACCTGGCCGAGCGCGGCGTGCACAACTGCGGCGACATGATTCAGCTGCCCATCGGCGAACTGGGCCAGCACTTCGGCAACCCCGGCCGGCGCATGTGGCTGATGGCCCAGGGCCTGGACCCGGACCCGGTCAGGCCCGACGTGCCCGCGCCCAAGTCCATCGGCCACGGCAAGGTGATGCCGCCGGACACCCGCGACCCCGAGGTGATCCACACCTTCCTGCTGCACATGGCCGAGAAGGTCGCCAGCCGGCTGCGCCGCCACGCCTTTCACGCCAGCCGGTTCTTCATCGGCCTGCGTGCCCGCGACCGGTGGCTGGGTGGCAAGTACCGCTGCGACCCGCCCAGCAGCCACGGCCCGGACCTGATGCAGCTGTGCCGCCGCGTGCTGCACGAGCAGTGGCGGGGCCAGGGCGTGTTCCAGGTGCAGGTCACCGCGCTGGACCCCCACCCCGCCGGCAACCAGCGCGATCTGTTCGCCCCGGACACCTGGCGCCGCGACCAGCTCAACCTGGCGATGGACGCCATCAACCACCGCTACGGCGAATTCACCCTGGCACCCGGCCGGCTGCTCAAGCGCTCGGCCATGCCCAATGTCATCGCGCCGGCCTGGAAGCCCCACGGCCACCGCGAAACCATCAGCAAATGAAGGCGCCTAGGGTCCAGTCACACCCAGATCCGCGCCGGGGTGCCTGAGCATGTGCGGCGGCGTCTACTACCGCATCGGCGAGGAGGAGGTACGGACCTACTTCCCCAACCCCAAGGCCCGCCTGCCGGTCAGAAAGAAGGACGGCAGCATCGAGCGGCTGCCCTGGGGCCGTCGCCAGGACCAGGCCGGCCGGCTGCCGCTGGGCGGCTGGGCGCGGCTGGAATCCATCTACGAGGGCCGCTGGGACCGCTGGTCGCCGGTCCCGGTCAAGCTGGCGCTGTCGCAGTTCATGGAGAAGGACATCGAGGGCCACAGCCACTGGTTCGACCTGACACCCGGCAAGTGGGTGCAGGGCCTGGTGGCGCGCTGGGAGAACGAGCGGCGGGTGTACGTGGTGACCATCGTCCCGGAGCTGGCCGACGCGGTGCACGAACGCTGGCCGCGCATCCTCAGCGGCTGAGGCCGAGCATCAGCAAAGGCTCCAAGCCCCAGGGGGCGGAGTCGGAGTTCCAGGGGTCGGAGTCTGTGACTCCGACCCCTTACTGTCCCACCTGTTCATTTCCCTTTGACACCCATCCGGCAGGGTGTTCGGATGCCGCCCATGTCACAGACCCCGCCCACCTTCGATAGCGCCCGTTTCAACCGCACCCGCTGGACCGTGTTCGCCCTGCTGGTGCTGTCCTACATGGGCGTGTTCTTCCACCGCATGGCGCCGGGCGTGGTGTCCGGCGACCTGATGCAGAGCTTCGCCACCAGCGGCGCTGCGCTGGGTTCGCTGGCGGCCATGTACTACTACGTCTACACCGCCATGCAGATCCCCGCCGGGGTGCTGGCCGACACCCTGGGCCCGCGTCTGGCGGTGACCATCGGCGCGCTGGTGGCCGGTGTCGGTTCCATCGTATTCGGCCTGGCGCCAGACTTCGACAGCGCCGCCATCGGCCGGCTGCTGGTGGGCCTCGGCGTGTCGGTGGTGTTCGTCGGCCTGATGAAGAGCAACTCGGTATGGTTCGCCGAACGCAGCTACGGCCTGGTCAGCGGCCTGACGGTGCTGCTGGGCAACCTGGGGTCGATCCTGGCCGCCGGTCCGCTGGCGGTGCTGCTGGGCCTGTTCGACTGGCGCCAGGTGTTCGTGACCGCCGGCATCCTGTCGCTGGGACTGGCGGTGCTGACCTGGCTGCTGGTGCGCAACAAGCCCGAGGACGCCGGCTTCCCGTCGATCCGCGAACAGGCCGGGCTGCCGTCCCACCCGCCGCGCCAGCATCACTGGCTGCGCGAGCTGCGCACCGTGGTGCTGCACCGGCCGGTGTGGCCCGGCTTCTGGGTGATGTTCGGCGTCACCGGCAGCCTGTTCGCCTTTGCCGGCCTGTGGGGCGTGCCGCTGATGCGCGACGTGCACGGCCTGGATCGCGACGGCGCGTCGCTGTACACCACCGCGGCCCTGGTCGGCTTCGCGGTATCCACCCTGGCGTCGGGCTGGCTGTCCGACCGCATCGGCCGGCGCAAGCCGGTGATCATCGGCAGCGCCCTGCTGTCGATGCTGAGCTGGCTGGCGATGCTCTACCTGCCCTGGGGAGCGGGCATCGGCGGCCTGCTGCTGTACGCCGCGCTGGGCTTTGCCGCCGGCGGCTTCGTGGTGGGTTATGCCGCCGCCAAGGAGGTACTGCCCCCGGCGGTGTCCGGCATGGCCATCGCCCTGGTCAACACCGGGCTGTTCCTGGGCGCGGCCATCATGCAGCCGGCCTTCGGCTGGGTGATGGACCTGGGCTGGGACGGCAGCCTGGTGGATGGCGTGCGGGTGTACGCCTGGGGCGACTACCGCAACGGCCTGTGGCTGTCGGTCGGCTTCACCGTGCTGGCGCTGCTGGCCAGCCTGCGCATCCGCGAGACCCATGGCCGCAACATCGCCGCCGAGCTGCAGCGTGGCTAGCCCGGTCGGCCGGCATAGGGGTTAGCCGTTCGACCGCGGCTGCAGCGCCTCGCGCAGCGACCGGATCTCTTCCCGCAGCGCGCGCAGTTCGGCCTCCACGTGGTGTCCCTCGTCCAGCACCGTGGCCTCGATGGCCTGCTGCTCCTCCCGGTGCGCCTTGTCGTGCATGGTTTGCATGGTGTTCACGATGATGGCGATGAACAGGTTCAGCATGGTGAAGGTGGCGATCAGGATGAACGGGATGAAGAACACCCAGGCGTAGGGGTGCGTCTCCATCAGCGGGCGCACGATGCCCATCGACCAGCTTTCCAGGGTCATGATCTGGAACAGGGTGTACATGGAGGCCCCGATCGAGCCGAACCAGTCCGGGTGGCTGGCGCCGAACAGCCCGGTGGCCATGACCGCGAACACGTAGTACAGGATCGCCAGCAGTCCGGCGATGGCCGCGATGCCGGGGACGGCCCCGAGCAGCGCCTCCACCACGAAGCGCAGCCGCGGCACCATCGAGATCAGGCGCAGCACCCGCAGTACCCGCAGCACCCGCAGCACGGCGAAGGGCCCGCTGGCCGGCACCAGGGCGATGGCCACGATGGTGAAGTCGAACACCCCCCAGGGGTCGCGGAAGAAACGCAGCCCGTGGCCGAACAGGCGCAGCGCGATCTCGACCACGAACACCGCCAGGATCACGTGATCCAGGGCGAGCAGCAGGTCGCCCCAGCGGGCCATGATGTCCGCCGAGGTTTCCAGCCCCAGGGTGATGGCGTTGAGCACGATCAGGGCGACGATGAAACGCTGCACGCGTCCGCTGTCGACCCAGTCTGCAACGCGCTGGCGCAGGGTTGTCTGGCTGTTCATGAATCCGCTCTGGTTGTTTAATCGCAGCGCATGGTTCCCAAGCCGGCGGACGAATGCAACCCCGGCGGCGACCGGGATTCGGCGGGCACCGGACAAGGTGCCCCGACATCCGCGTGAGCGCCGGTTTAGAATGCCCCTCGGCAACACCCACCGGACAGCGACACATGAGCGAACAGGCCTACATCTTCGAACTGACCGAGCAGAATTTCGGCAGCTCAGCGGTGCTCAATTCCCACAAGCTGCCGGTGCTGGTGGAGTTCATGGGCGTGTGGTCCGGCCCCTGCGTGATGCTGGCCGACCGGCTGGCCGGGCTGGCCAAGGAGTTCGCCGGGCAATTCGTGTTCGCCAAGGTGGACGTGGACGAACAGCCGGGGCTGCGCGAGCGGTACAAGATCCACAACGTCCCCACCCTGCTGGTGTTCAGCGACGGCGAGGTGGTGCGTACCGAGACCGGCGAGATGCAGGAGCCAGAGCTGCGCGCCCTGCTCAAGGACTTCGGCGTGTACCGCGTGTCGGACGAACTGCGCGAGCAGGCCCGCCAGCGGCACATCGAGGGCGACAGCCACAACGCCATCCTGCTGCTCACCCAGGCCATCAAGCAGGACCCGGGCAACACCCGCGTCGCCCTGGACATGGTGCAGATCCTGCTCGACATCGGCGAACTGGCGCAGGCCAACGATCTGTTCGACCGGCTGCCCGAGGCCACCCGCGGCAGCGAACCGGGCAAGGCGGTCAGCGGTCAGCTGCTGTTTGCCCGGCTGGCCGCCAAGACCGACGGTATCGACGCCCTCAGCGAACGCCTGCACAACCAGCCGGAAGATCACGGCGCGCGCTTCGACCTGGCGCTGTGCGAGGTGGCGCGATACGACTACCAGGCGGCCATGGAGCACCTGTTCCAGATCCTGGAACTGGACCCGCAATTCCGCGACGGCGCCGCCCGTGAACTGATCATCACGCTCGCCAACATGCTGCTGCCCAACGAACCGGAGATGGCGCAGGAATACCGGCGGCGCCTGGGCAACCTGCTGGCCGGCTGACGCCGCCCGCCGGAATACCGGCCGACCGCCCCGGCGTTTTGACCGGTGTCAGCCCGAGGGGCAACTTTTACCCAGCGGCTATTGGGGAACTGCGCGCTCATGGCCCATAGTGGCTCCATGGGCAGTTACCGCAACCTTTGGCCGAATCCGCAGGAACGCACCCTGCTCGGCCCCTTCTACCTGGCCAACGGCCTGAGCGAGCTGCTCAACCTCATCTGGCCCTTCCAGTTCGCCTATCTGTTCATGGTGATGGAGCGCCCCGAGTGGGCCGTGATGCCGCTGCTGATGGAGTCCGGCATCGCGCTGATCGCCGAGATACCCACCGGCGTGCTGGCCGATCGCTACGGACGCAAGCGCATGGTCATCCTGGGTAAGCTGCTCAGCGCCGTGGCGCTGATCCTGGTCCCCGTGGCGGTGTACCAGCCCGGCATCTCCCAGCTGATCGCCGTGTCCGGCTGCTTCGGCCTGTGGGGCTTCGGCCAGGCACTGGCCTCCGGGGCGGACGAGTCCTGGGTGGTGGACAACCTGGCGGTGGCCCAGCGCCGCGACCTGATCCACAGTTATTTCGCGCGGCTCAACTCGTTCATCTCGCTGGGTGCGATGGGTGCCGGCGTGCTGGCGCTGCTGATCCTGCTGACCCTCGACATCGACCGGTTCCTGCTCGACGGCCTGTGGGTGCTGGCCGCCGCCGGCCTGCTGCTTGGCGCGCTGCTGCTGCGCAAGGTGCCTGAGTCGCGGCCGCCGCCGAACGCCGACAACGACGCTGCGGATCCGGCGACAGGGATGTCGCCCTTTCTGCACACCCTGCGGGTGGGCCTGAAGGTCATCACCGGGCGGCGCACCCTGTTGTTGTTCGTGGTGGTGATGGTGGTCGCCTCGCTGCCCGAGTCGGCCATGGACGACGCCTTCGACATGTCGCTGATCACCAAGGGCATGGATGCGCGCGGCCTGGCGCCGCTGAGCATCATCGACAACCTGATCGGCATGGCGGCGCCGCTGATCGGCATGGTGCTGCTGCGCCTGCTCGGCGCACCACGGCTGCTCGGCCTGTTCCTGCTGATCCCGGCGCTGGCGGTATGTGCGCTGTTGCTGTGGCCCGCCCTGTGGCTGGTGCTGGTGCTGTATATCGCGCTGGGTTTCTTCGACTGCGTGTGGGATCCGGTGGCCAGCGCCCACCTGCAGACCATGATCGACTCCGACACCCGCGCCACGGTGTCGTCCATCGTCACCCACCTGGGCGGACTGATGGAGCTGCTGGGCATCGGCATCCTGGCGCTGCTGATGGGCGAAAACAGCGCCGCGCTGAGCGACATGGTGCCGGACCTGGTGGACGCCTTCGCCGGCGGCGCCAGCGAGCCGGTGCAGATCCCGGTGACGGCCTGGGGCCTGACGGTGCCGGACCTGGCCATCGTGCTGTTCGGCCTGTCCGGGCTGCTGGCGCTGCCGTTCCTGGCATTGACTGCACGCCAGCAACGCCGCGCCGACAGCGCGGCGTCCAACTGAGGACATCGAGCACATGGACCGATCCAGCATCGCGCAACACCTGCAACACGCCGCACTGCGCACGCCGGCGTTCGTCTATGACACCGGCACGCTGGCCGAGGATACGGCCATTGCCAGGGCCGCCGTGCAGGATGAGCACAGCCGGCTGCTGTTCGCACTCAAATCGTTCAGCATCCCCGACGGACTGCGCCATATCGCCGCCGGGGTCGACGGCTTTGCCGCCAGCTCGCTGTTCGAGGCACAGCTCGCCCGCCAGGTCATGAGCGAAGGCCAGACCCTGCACATCACCAGCCCCGGCCTGCGCCCGGACGAGATCGCTGCCGTCTGCGACACCGTGGACTACATCACCTTCAACTCGCTGCCGCAGTGGCAGCGCTACCGGGCGACGGCACGCGACCGGGTGCAGTGCGGCCTGCGCATCAACCCGCAGCTGTCCTTCGTGCAGGACGCCCGCTACGACCCCTGCCGCGCCCACTCCAAGCTGGGCGTGCCGCTCGACCAGCTCAGTCAGCTGCTGCGCGACGCGCCCGACGAACTGGCCGGCATCAGCGGCCTGCACTGGCACAGCAACTGCGACAGCGAGGACCTGGCACCACTGCTGCAGACCGCCGAACGCGTGCTGGAGCAACTGGACCCGCTGTTCGACCGGATCGAGTGGATCAACCTGGGCGGCGGCTACCTGTTCGACACGCCGCACAACCAAGAGGCCCTGACGCAGGCCAGGCAGCTACTCGCCGCGCGCGGCGATTACCGGCTGTTCTTCGAGCCGGGCGCGGCCATCGCACGCCGCGCCGGCTACCTGGTGGCCTCGGTGGTGGACCTGTTCGACAGCGGCGGCAGACAGATCGCGGTGCTGGACACCAGCGTCAATCACCTGCCCGAGGTGTTCGAATACCAGTTCGTCCCGGACGTGATCGGCGACTGCGAGGACGGCGAGTACGAATACACCCTGGCCGGTTCCGCCTGCCTGGCCGGCGACCTGTTCGGCGACTATGGTTTCCGCGCACCGCTGGCGGTGGGCAGCCGGGTGATATTCCCGGACATCGGCGCCTACTCCATGGTCAAGACCAACTGGTTCAACGGCATCAACCTGCCGACCCTCTACGCCCTGGACGAAGACGGTGAGCTGCGCGAGATCCGCCGCTTCGACTTCGACGATTTTCAACACATGAGCGGGGAATGACGTGCTGCGCATCTACGAGGAAAACATCGAGATACCGGCGATCGAAGGCCACCACGACCTGCTCGCCCACCTGCGCGAGGCGGTGCGCCGGCATCTCAAGCCCGGGCTGTTGCCGATCCGTTTCGTCATCAGCAGCACCAGCCGCGACAGCTACAGCTGTGAACTCGGTGTGGTCGCCGGCCTGCTCGACGAACAGTTGCAGCACAGCTGCTCCATCTTCGACTTCGAACCGCGCGTCACCGAGAACACCACCAGCTTCAACACCGTGCTGCTGGTGCCCACCGGCATCGGCTGCAGCATCGGCGGCCATGCCGGCGACGCCAACCCGGTGGCGCGGCTGCTGGCGGCGGTGTCCGACACCCTGATCACCCACCCCAACGTGGTCAACGCCTCGGACATCAACGACCTGCCGGAGAACGGCCTGTACGTGGAAGGCAGCGTCATCACCCGGCTGCTGATGGGCAGCGCCGGGTTGCAGCCGGTGCGCGCCAACCGGGTGCTGACGGTGATCGACGAACACCCTACCCGCGGCTTCACCGACGCGGCGATCAACTCGGTCAGCGCCGCCCGCGCCTCCTACGGCATGGCCGGGTCCGGCGTGATCAGTCTGGAGCCTCCGGTGTACGCGAAGTCGACCTATGCGCCATCGGGTCGGGCAGTGGGCCAGATCGAACGTCTCGAGGGTCTGATCCAGCTGCTGGACGAACGCAGGGGCGAATACGATGCCGTGGCGCTGTCGACCCAGATCGAGGTGCCGCTCAACTACCACGTCGACTATTACGCGCAGCGCGGCGCCATGGTCAATCCCTGGGGTGGCGTGGAGGCCTTGTTCACCCACGGCCTCTCGTCGCTGTACGACATCCCCACCGCCCATGCACCGATGATGGAGTCGACGGAGGTGGCCAACCTTGAGCTCGGCCCGGTGGACCCGCGCATGGCCGCCGAGGACATCTCCAACGCCTTCCTGATGTGCGTGCTCAAGGGGCTGCAGCGCAGCCCGCGCATCGTCAAGGACATCCGCAAGAACCGCCAGCCCGGCGTGCTGACCGCCTCTGACGTGTCTGTCCTGGTGATCCCGGACGGCTGCGTCGGCCTGCCCACCCTGGCGGCGCTGGAACAGGGCATCCCGGTGGTGGCGGTGCGCGAGAACCGGAACATCATGCAGAACCGGCTGGAGGACCTGCCCTGGGCGCCGGGCCAGCTGCATATGGTGGAAAACTACTGGGAGGCGGCGGGCGTACTGTGCGCCCTCAAGCAGGGGATCGAGCCGGCATCGGTACGGCGGCCACTGGCCGACACCGACTATGCCACACGCGCCAATCCGCCGGGAGACTGACGTACGCCCGACCTTGCTACCCCGAAGCTAAGCGCCACAGGATGGACAACGGCAGGCTGATGGCCTGACAGCCGCACGCCGATGGTCCGACGATTCGGTGCGCGCAAGACTCGCGCGTTGCGCGCCCGCTGGCCATCCGGGTCGTCGCCATCAACATGCCGAAATCCGAGTTCGCTGCAGGCCAAGCACAGATTGCGCCGCCATGCCCCTTCAGCCGGCATTACTTATGGCAGTCCCGGCAGCTACCCGATGGCCCGCTGGCCAGACCCTGTCTGGATCGTTGCGCATGGCATCCCTTGCACAGCCCATGCAGCACCTGCTTGGCACTGGCCGGCTGAGGATCCTGCTGCGCTGCCGCTTGCTGCTCGTCGATGGGGCGAACCGCCGCCACCCGGTAAGCCTTTGCCGGGTGGCAGGCATGGCAACCCTGCACCGTGTCCGTGTCCGTGTCCGTGTCCGT
>Ga0272444_10004759_pt1 | contig 11899 bp, 7 predicted proteins | sample SSMForm13_FD_201033 | JGI IMG/M metagenome (GOLD analysis project Ga0272444, IMG submission 201033) | Marine sediment archaeal communities from Little Sippewissett salt marsh, Falmouth, MA, United States - SSM-Form-13 | ecosystem: Environmental > Aquatic > Marine > Wetlands > Sediment ... | reverse complement strand
ATATAGTTGTAATACCCTTCGTAGGCCGACGAGGAGTTGCCTTTGGCCAGCATATAGCTGTAAGTCAGGCGACCCGAGAAATTGCCGTGGGCAATGCGTTCGACGGTAACATCGACACCCTTGGCCGACCCGTAATCCTCGTTGACAAACTGTGTTACCGGGGTCGAGTAGCCGAACAGCCCGATATCCCGCGTCGATATCAGATTCTTGATATCCTTATAGTAAACGGTGACATCGAGGCGGTAGTCCTGGTTTATCATATGATAGAGACCGAGTTCGTATGCAATCGTTTTCTCCGGTTTCAGATCGGGATTACCCACCAGCGGGTAGCCGGTGTTCAGGTTGGCATCCAGATTGGTGTACATATAGACGAAGTTGGGAACCTGGAAATAATAGCCGTAGTTGAAGCGCACCACGGTCTGCTCCCCGATCGGGTGCGAAACGCCCAGACGCGGCGACCACTGGGTTTTGCCGGTGGAATTAATACGTCCCTCGGACTTGTTGAAGACATCACCATAATAATCGACCTCGGAGCTGAGATAATCCCATCTCAGGCCGGCGTTGACAATGAAGTTTTCCAGTTCCAGTTTATCCTGGAAGAAGGCCGTGGCGTAGACCGGGGAATGGCTGTATTTTTCCCCGTACGGGTTGCTGTTGTAAAATTGTTTGTCATCCCAGAACAGGTCGTAACGGCGGTATTCGCCGCCCAGCCGGATATGATTGCTTTTGTTGATCTGACTGGTCATATTGAATGCCACGGCGTCGTATCCGGTCGACCGCTTATGATAGTACGGGTCGAAATCGTCACCCGACGTATAGCCGGTATAGAAATAGTCGGCCGAGGCCAGGTAGTTGTCCTCATGGAGGGTGCCGTCGTAAACGCCGCTGGAATCTTCGGAATAACCCGGCCACTCATCCCAGTACAGGTCAAAGAGATGATCGGGCGCGATTTTGCGCTCGGTGTGGAAGTGGTTATAGGAAATACCGGCGATGGTCTTCTCGCTGTGCTGGTAATCGGCTTTGATACCGTACAGGTAGGCCTCGCTGCGGTAGTGGCCCAGGCCATCGAGATTGAAATCGTACGAAATACCGTTGACATTGCGGTGTTCGTAGTAGTCGCCGTCCGACCAGTAGTAGTTACCCAGCAGGTTCACCTTCAGGTTGGGGCGCGGCCGCAGGGTAACCTTGCCGGTCTGGGTGACGAGCTTGGCCTTGTTGTGCGGCAGGTAGCCGTCATCGCGGTAAAACTCACCGGCCCAGAAGAAGGTCGGTTTCATGGCCTTAATCAGCGGGACCGGGCCCGACAGGCTGAGATTGGCCCCGTTGTTGTCGGTCCGTTTGAGGTGCGTATAACCGCCTTCGTACACATTGTACGGATAGGTCGCTCCCTCAAAGAACTTGACTTTCCCGTGGTATTCGCGCGTCCCTTCGCGGGATACAGCGTTGACAATTCCCGAGAGGGCTTCGCCGTACTCGGCCGGAAAACCGCCCGAGGTCAGGTTGACTTCTTCGAGGGCTTCGGGCATGACGCGAATCCCGGCCCGCCCGACAAACGGATCCTGGATCGAGAAACCATCATAAAGGTAGGAGATGGTTCCCGTCCGGCCGCCCCGAACGTGCAGGTTTTGGTTACGGTCAACGACAATGCCGGCCATGTTGGATATAATATTCTGGATCGAAAGGGCGTTGGGGATCAACGCCATCTGGTCCGAGGTAATCGTCGAGCGGGATGCCGTCAGGTCTTTCTGTATCGGCGGCCGCTCGGCATAAACTTTGATCTGCCGCTTGAGCGGGATCTCGACCTGGGTAATCTCAAAATCGACCGGCGTGGTCAGGTCCAGCAGGACACGGATATTTTCCTTCTCAATCGAATCAAAGCCGATAACCGAAACCGCAATGGAGTAGGTTCCGGCCGGCAGATTGATTATGAAGTACTCCCCGTCGACATCCGTTTGCGTTGCGATATCGGTACCCACAACCTGAATGGTAGCTCCCGGGATCGGCTCACCGGTTTTAACATCCTCCACCACGCCTGCGATCTTACCGGTCGTAGCAGCCATTACGGACAAGGGAATAAGACAAGTGGCAACAATGACTGCTATATAAATGACGGTTCGTATGCTGGCTCGCAAAGGGACTCCCTCCATCTATTAGCGTTAAATTTCGCCTGGGAACAATTATATTTTAACATCATATATTGAATCGCTCTAAGAACTCTCTCTCAACGGTCGAATATTGTCATTCAAATTATCGGAGTTTTCAATATTATCTTAAGGATCCAACCTGTTTTTTTGCCATTCATTAAGAGCGGTTATCAGTCTGCCCCGAAATCGGGCAATATGACAGGATTCGGCATCAAGTTTTAAGAACATCCGCCCGATAACAAAATTGATACCGAATTCACACTGAATCCGGTTAAAACATGGCGTGACTTACATGGATGGAGGGTCAGGACAGCTGAGATACGCAGCTTTGATACGGCGTTGCAGGCTACCGTTGTTGCTGGGAAGCCTGGTTTTATTGATTTTGTCTCTGGCCGGAGATATTGCGGCCCAGGAGATGCGCCTGGCCATTGTCTATTCCGACAGTTTGACCTCGACCATGCGGACTATCCGCGGCATCCGCAGTACTCTCAGCCGGCGTTACGAGGCGATCGTTTACTATGAGTACATATTGTCGTCCGACCGGGACGACATCGATCATAAAATCGAACAACTTAAAATAGCCGATCCGAAGCTGATCCTGTCGGTTGGTTCTTTCGCCACCACGGAGGTGGCCGCCCGGATCCGGAACAAGCCGATTATATTTTCGGCCGTTCTCAATCCCGAAACATCCGGTATTGTCCGGTCCCTGCAAACTCCGGGCGGCAATATTACCGGAGCCTCGCTGGATATTCCGCCGGATATCCAGTTCAAGTATTTCAAGCAGGTTCTCAACAATATCAAAAAAATCGGAGTCCTTTATTCCGATGAAACGGCCAATCTGATTCCTCCGGCCAAAACCCTGGCCCGGGCGGCCGGGCTGGAGTTGATCGCCAAAAAGATAGAAACCGAGAAAGATATACCGGGCGCTCTCGATGAGCTCAACCGGGTTACCGACGGTCTCTGGTCGGTAGCCGACCGGCGAATCTTTTCGCCGCGATCGACCAAGTATATTATTTTAAATGCCCTGCGCAGCGGCAAGCCGTTCATGGGCTTTTCCCGTAACCTGGTCGAGTCGGGGGCACTCTTCGCCCTTGATTTTGATTACAAGGATATCGGGCGCCAGGCCGGCAAGATCGCCATCGAGGTTCTCTCGGGTAAGTCTCCGGCCGGTATCAGTGTGGCCGTGCCGGGTATTATCTGGTTTCACTATAATGAAAAAACGGCCCATCATATAAATATCCAGATCCCCGATGACCTGGTGGCCATCGCCAAGGAGGTTTACCGATGAAACCTCCTCTTATGATCAGAAATATCGGACTGCGTGATAAATTTGTCGTCGTCGTCTCCCTGGTTATTATCTGCAGCATGACTATTATCGGCGGTTACCTGATCAGTCGTCAGAACGAAATCTACCGCGAGGAACTTGACAACCGGGGGCGGGCGCTGGTGGCTAATCTGGCCTACAATGCCGAGTACGGCGTGATCCTGGAATCGGAAGCGGATCTGGAGGATTTACTCAAAGGCATCGCCCGCGCCGATGACATTATCTATGCCGTTATCTGCGCCACCGACGGCCGGATTCTGGCCGATATCGGCGACAAGCTCTATATCGATGCCACCGAGCGGCTGCCCGACGACGGGGCCGCGGTCGGGGCGGATAGGGTTGAACGACATTTTATGGTTTCCGCCGGCGGCACCGAATTTATTGAGATGCGATATCCGGTTCAAACCAAGCGTCAGCAGATATCGCGGGAGCAACTGGGGATTGTCTTCGATGCCCAGGCCGGGCCGGTCGAATATGATCTGGAAACAATCGGTGAAGCCCGGGTCGGTCTCACGCTGGATAATCTTAAGCGGGAGGTATCCCGGTCGCAAACGGCGGCGATCCTGTTGACCTTCATGGTCGTACTTTCGGCCATTATCATTATGACCGCCTTTGTGCGGATAATCACCCAGCCGGTTAAGTCTCTGGTTGACCTCACCGATCAGATTTCCAAGGGCGACCTCAGTAAAAAGGTGGCCGTCGTTCACCACGACGAAATCGGATTGCTGGGCGAGTCGTTCAACCGGATGGTGGAATCGCTGAAAAAATCGCAGCTGGAAATTGAGGAATACAACCGCACTCTGGAAGAAAAAATCATTGAACGGACCAGGGAGCTTGAGGATGCTCAGACGCAGCTGATCCAGTCGGAAAAAATGGCCGGGATCGGCCAGCTGGCCGCGGGGGTGGCCCACGAACTGAACAATCCCCTGGGCGGTATCCTGGGTTACGCCCAGTTCGCCCTGGAAAAAATGGATAAAAAAGATCTGGACAACCTGACAATCAAGGATTACCAGGCGTTCAAGCGCTACCTCAGGGATATCGAGACCCAGACCCGCCGCTGTAAGGCGATTGTCCAGAATTTGCTTAAATTCTCCCGATCCTCCAGCAAGGTGGAATTCCAGGATATCAACATCAACGAGGTTCTGGAGGAAACGCTCACCTTCACCGAGCATCAGCTGATGATGAATCAGATTTCGCTGCGGCGCGAATTCGATCCGAAAATGCCGCTTATCCAGGGCAATCCCGGGCAGCTGCAGCAGGTGTTTACCAACATTATCCTGAACGGCCTGCACGCCTCGCCGTCGGGCTCGGAATTGGCCATCTATACCCGCTACCTGCCGCCACTGGGCGAATTCCCGGGCGCCATGGAAATCGCCTTTGTCGACCAGGGGCACGGTATCGAGGAAGAAAATCTCAAGAAGATTTTCGAGCCGTTCTTCACGACCAAGGAAGTCGGCAAGGGAACCGGCCTGGGTCTTTCGGTCAGCTACGGGATTATCAAAGAACATGGCGGCGAGATCAAGGTAAAATCAAAAATCGATGAAGGAACTACTTTTACTGTCATGATTCCACTGGAGAAAACGCTCTCGGCTGTCGATAAATCAAAAATAGAACCCTAAACGACAACTAATTCGGGTTGCAGGAATATGCTCAGTGCCACTGAAAAAAGTATCCTCATCGTCGATGACGAGGAGGTGATGCGCGAGTTTCTTTCGGATGTTCTGGAAGATTTCGACGTGGATAAGGCCTGTGACGGGCAGGAAGCGATCGACAAACTGAAGACCCGCACCTACGACCTGATTATTACCGACATGAAAATGCCGGGAATATCGGGCGAGGAAGTGGTCCAGTTTGCCAAGGAAAGCCACCCCGGCACCAAGGTTATTGTTATTTCCGGCTACTCCAGTCTTTTTTCGGTCGGCAACACCATGGGTTATGGAATTACCGCCTTTCTGGCCAAACCCTTTAGTATAAAACAGATTCGCACGGAAGTGGAAAAATCACTGTCAGCGCCAAGCGGGGCCAACGCCTAACCGGGATAATGCTATGGCGGATAAGATACTAGTCATCGATGATACCAAAGTCATCCGGGAATTTCTGGATGAGTTTTTCACCGATGCCGGATTTGAGGTAGAAACGGCCGTTAACGGCCGTATCGGTTACGAAAAGGCTATCAGTAATGATTACGCCCTGGTCGTCTGCGATGTGCATATGCCGGAGATGAACGGGGCTGATATGGTTGTCAGCCTTAAACAGATTAAGCCGGATACGCCGGTTATTATGATGGACTCCCTGCCCGGCAAGGAAGCCAAGAAGGCCCGGGCCTCCGGAGCTTTAGGCTGTCTGGCCAAGCCATTCGACCTAAACGAGTTGCGCGATCTGACCAGAAAGGTTATGGCCTTTAAAAAGGCTTGATCACCGTGAGCGATACGCCTCAAATTGGAAGCCGCCAGGTTAAAATCATCGTTGTCGACGATGAAGAGATCGTTCTGTCTCTGGTCCGGGACGCTCTCGAGGATTCCGGATACGCCATCGCGCTGGCCGGCGGCGCCCTCGACGCCCTGGAAAAAATAGAAAAAGAATACTTCGATTTTATACTTACCGATATCAGGATGCCGGAGATAGACGGTATCGAACTGGTTAAACGGGCCCGCGAGATAAATCCCGCCCTCGGCGTTATCTTCATGACCGGCTACGCCAACCTTGATTCGGCCAAGGACGCCATCAAGGAAGGGGCCTATGATTATATCATGAAGCCCTTCGAACTCAACGAAATGCGGCAGGCGGTCCGGAATGCGGTCAAGAAAAAACAAAAAGACGTTGAAAAAACCATTACCACCGAACTGACCCGCCTGTCCGATCTGAACCAGCTGATGTATACTGTCGGCGATCGTATCTCGCTGGTCCGGTTGTCGCTTGGTTTTACCATGATGCAAACCAAAGCCCCGTACGGATGTATCGTCTTTAAAAATACGGGGAACAACGATTTCGGGACGGTGGCCACGGATAATCTGCGGGAAAACCGCTTTGACCAGGCCTGGCAGCAACTGAACGTCGATTACTTCGATGTTGACACCGCGGAACATTACACGCCCCAGGTAATCGATCGTCCCGGCGAGCATCCCCTGTGCCGGGAATTCGACAGCGACGAAATGGTCGGACTCATGACACCGCCGTGGTATACGCAAAATCAGCAGTTGGTCTATATTCCGCTGACCCTGGGCCGCAAGCTGTACGGATTCCTGATCCTCGGTTTCGCGGCCGAGGCGGAAACACCCAGGTCAAGCGATCTAAAATTCCTTTCGATCACGGCCAGCCAGATCGGTATCTCGCTGGAGAATATCACCCTGCTGGACGAGACCCGGAACGCCTACGGCCGCCTGCAGGATCTTCAGGAACAGACCATCCAGCTGGAAAAAATGGCCACCAAAGGCCAGATGTCGGCCGAAATCGGGCACGAGTTGAATAATTTCCTGGGCGTGGTTTCGGGGAACCTGTCGTTGATGCAGCATCACCTGGAAAACAAAAATTATGGTGAACTGGATCGACACCTCAGGTCGGCCACGGACAACCTGGAAAAAATCAGCAGCTTCAGCCGCGGCCTGATGGATTTCTCGGGGCTTTCATCGAGCTTCGAAAGCTGCGATGTCAATAGCCTCATCGAAGATGTTATCGAGTATATAAAACCGCAGAAGCGTTTCGATGAGATCGAGATCGTCTTTGACCGCTCGGCCGCGGATATTGTCACCCGGGCCGACAGCTGCCAGCTACAGCAATTACTGTATAACCTTATTTATAACGGCGCCGACGCATTCCAGGGAAAAGAAAATCCGGAGACTAACAGTATAATCATCAGGACCGCGCGCGCCAGTGACGGTGAGGGGTTTGCCATCTCGGTCCGCGACAACGGCACCGGTTTCAAGCAGGAGATGGTCGCCCGGGCGTTCAAAGAACGTTTCACCACCAAAAAAACCGGTCACGGGTTCGGCCTCCTGGTCTGTAAAAGAATCCTTGAAAATCATAAGGCCGGGCTTAAGATCGACTCGATTCCGGGAGAAGGTACCACGGTCACGATGTCCTTCCCGATTGTAGCCGCCCGCGCCGCCGCCGCCGACCCCGCCTGAAGAGATTATCCAAAAAACAACGGCGGGGACACCCTGCCGGTATCGCCCGCCGTCAATGATCTTGATCGGCTATTTTTTAATCGCTCAGGGTTATCGTAATTCCCCACTTTTGCGGATAATCCGGCCGCGAGGCATTGAAGTCCGGGAAGGAATGGGACCCGTCAGTTACATAATAGACATAGTACCGCCCGGCATCCAGGAGGATATCGGTATTGACTTCCCGGTTTTTCTTGGCTCCGCCGGCGTGGCGGGTTTTACGATAGGTCATCTCCCAGAGAACATCGCCGTTGTCGGCATCCTCTATCCAGGCATAATCATACATGGTTCCGCTTTTACCTTCACCCAGCGAGTAGATATGTACCTTCCGGCTTTTATCCAGGGTAAACGGTTCGCGGATTTCTTCGTCATCGCCGATCCCGATGATACGTACCAGGATATTCGAGTTTTCCGGGATGTCATCGAAGGTTTCAATGCCGCTGACATCGAAGTTTTTACCGATCCCGTAAACGGATATGCCCCACAAATCCCGGTCGATCGGGGCGGCGGCGTTCCAGTCGCGATAGGAATGAGAGCCATCGGAAACATAGTAGGCCATGTAACTGCCGGCCGGAAGATTAACGATACCGTCGAACTTACGATTCTTTTTGCCCCCCCCGGCATGCTCGGTGTTTTCTTCGGTCATTTTCCAGATCACTTCGCCGGTGACGGCGTCCTCGATCCAGCCGTAATCGACGAACTCATCCTGATAGCCGAATTCCCCTATCGCCAGGACATGAAGATCGGTACCCTTTTTCAGGGTAAATCCCTTTTGCCGGAATTTATCATCACGAATACGGGTCAGGGATATAATGACCGGCTCGGAGTAGTCATCGGTAAACTCCCTGATATGCTTGCGGTCACCATCACTGGCCGGGTATATAGCCAGACCGTAGTGCAGGGGATCGTACGGCGGCAACACATTCCACTTCCCGAACGAATGGCTGTCGTCGGTGGCGTAACCGGCCACGTAGTTGCCGGCCGGGAGCTTTACCTCGCCTACAAAGCTTCGGTTTTTCCGTCCGCCGCCGGCCCAGGAGGTATTCCACTTATCCATCTGCCATACTTTTTTACGCGTTTCGGCATTTATTATCCAGCCGAAATCGACAAAGACCCGATCGCCGGAACTGTACTCACCGATGGCCATAACTTTAAGAGACAGTTCTTTATCAAGGGTAAATCCTTTTTTCTCGACAAAGTCGTCGTCGGGCTTGGTGAAATCGACAATCGCTTTCTCGCTGAACTCGGCAACCGGGTTAAACTTCACAAACGAACCCTCGGGGGCCTTGACAACGAATTGCAGATCCTCGTAGTCACCCGAAGGATAGTAACCGCGGTCCCTATCTTCATCGTCATCGAATATAATCGTGAGCAGATCGGCGGCATCGTCGATGCCATCGAGAGAGATATTGATATCGCCGAAAAGGTAGGGTCGCCCGGCGAAATAGTATGCTTCGTACCGGCCGGCCGGAAGCGTCACTTCGGAATCAAATTCGCGGAGATTGCGTGAGCCCCGCAACCTGCGGGTATCTTCTTCGGACAGCACCCAGACCGCTTCCCGGTCGCCGGCATTAATTATCCAGGCGTAGGCGTGCATTTCGTCGGAACCTTTCAGTTCGGCCCCGACGGCGTACACGGAAAGAGTTGTTTTATTGTTCAGTTCAAAACCATCGACAATCAGGTCGCCCTCATAGAAATCGTCCATGCTGACCACGACCTCATCCGCCCAAAGCGCAGTCGGCGTCGAAATACTCAGTACTCCCGCCATAGTCAGGCCAATCAGCCCGACCAAATACCTCCTGCGTTTCATCACCGGCCTCCTTTCAACAGCAGCTATACTTCACTAGTAGTAACTACGGAAAGGCTTTAAGATGGTTTCAGAAATTAAAATCCTTTTACAGGCGAAAGCCCCGCCCGGAAGCGAGGCTTTCGCTATTGCCTAAAAATCGGTCGTTCCGGTAAACTTAAAGGCGCCCAAATGGATAGTCGGAGCCGAAACACATCCGATCGCATCCCACCAGGACGGAATCAGCTGCCGCTCCCGGCTGATACCCCGGACATCGGAAAACGCCTTGAGCATCGAATCGGTAAACCGCAGGTTTTTGATGCCGTTTTTGATCTGTCCGTTTTCGATCAGATAGGTGCCGTCGCGGGTCATACCGGTCATAACCGCCCGCGGGGTATCGATATAACCGTTGATATAATGAAACCGGGTAACCAGGATTCCGCGCTTGACCGAGGCGATCATTTCTTCCCGCGTTTTATCGCCGGGGGCGATGAAGATATTCATCGGTACGGCTCCGTCCTCGTGATCGGTCGGCGGCAGGGCATGGCCGGTTGATTCCGTGCCGCCCTTATGACCGGTAATACTATCATAAGCGACGCCGCGGCCGATACCGTTTTCGACGAAGTATATTTTCTTCCGGGGCACGCCCTCGAAGTCGAACGGCATGGCCATCGCTCCGTCGTCCATGGCATCATCGTAAATCGAAACCGACTCATGCATCACCCGCTTACCGATATTTTCCGACAGGAAGGACGTTTTTTCCAGAAAGGCCTTGGAGCCGAAACCGATATAATTGACCCATTCGAACAGAGCGGCAACCGCCGCCGGTTCCAGGATTACTTCGTACTCCCCGGCTTTTAGTGGTTTCGGATTGCGGCCCAGGCGGGCTTTCTCGACGGCGACATCGGCCAGGGTCACCGGGTCGATATCTTCAACCCGGCGCGATAAACCGACGGCATAGCCCGACGAGTTTTTCGACATGGCAATAATATTGATACTGGCCGAACTCAGCGGCTGATAGCAGCGCACCCCCCGGGTATTGAACACGGCCACCTCGCCGTCACCGGTGGCCATGGCTCCGGCCATGGTGAATTTCCGACGGTTGCCCCGGACAAATACTTTCTTGACCAGGCGGGCCCGATCTTTGGGAGCGAATTTCGACGTATTTTCATGGAAGGTTTCCACCGGCGCGTACGCGGACGGTCCGACGAGTCCCGGAAAATGCTCGTTATCGCGCTGGTATTTGGCGATCTCGAAGGCATCTTTCTGGGCGGTTCGCAGGTCATTGACGGTCAGAGAATTGGCCGCCGCCACGCCGATTTTTTTGCCGATTACCGTGCGGATAAAGATACGGGCATCGGTTTCGTTGACATTCTGGTGAATCATCGAATTGGCGAAACGGGTCAGGCCGTTGGTCGTACCGACAAACACGATTTCGGTTTCATCGGCTTTGCTCGATTTCACCACTTTTTCAAAAGTGCTGAATAGTTTGTCCTTGCCTATCATTTGCTCACCCCCACTTTCACCTTGCGGAAACGGGTCGGGGCCGTTCCATGGGCCACATGGGCGGTTTGCATCGGTTCCCCTTTGCCGCAGTTGGGCACGCCCCAGACATGCCAGTGGTTTTTGTTACAGATGGCGTCGCAGGAATTCCAGAACTTCGGCGTCATCCCGGTATACAGCGGGTTTTTGTACATCCTGCCCCGCCGGCCGTTTTTAATCTCCCAGGCACACTCGGCGCCGAACTGGAAATTAAGCCGCTGATCGTCGATCGACCACGACTTATTGATATCGAAGAACAGGCCGTTTTCGGTGTCGGCAATTAAATCGTCCAGTTCCCACTCGCCCGGCTCCAGGTTGATATTGGTCATCCGGATCAGCGGAAGGCGGTTCCAGCCGTCGGCCCGCATCGTGCCGTTGGATTTCTGGTTGACTACCGGGGCGGTTTCACGGCTGGTTTGATAACCGACATGAAGGCCGTTTTTGATAATCGGGAAACGCTGGGCCTTGACCCCTTCATCGTCGTAGCCAAAACTTCCCAGGCCGCCGGGAACGGTGGCATCGCCGTAGATATTGACGATCTCGGAACCGTACTTAAGCTTGTCCAGGCCGTCGAGCTGCATGAATGAGCCGCCGGCGAGCGATATCTCGGTGCCCAGGACCCGGTCGAGCTCGGTCGGGTGGCCGCAGGATTCATGCACCTGAAGGGCCATCTGCGACCCGCAGATAATGATATCGGCCTCGGTGTCGGGGCAGTCGGCGGCACTCAGCAGTTCGATCGCCTCGTCGCGGACCCGGTCGACATGACCGAGCAGGTTTAAACTTTCCACGAATTCATAGCCCCGGGTGGCGAAATCGCCGCCGAAGGAATTGGGGTACGACCGGCGCTGAACTTCGGAGCCCTCGAACGAGATAACATTGAAACCGGCTCCCGATTCGATTATATCCTGTTCGATCTCGGCGCCCTCGGTGGAGCAGAAAATCT
>Ga0272444_10004758_pt1 | contig 11899 bp, 7 predicted proteins | sample SSMForm13_FD_201033 | JGI IMG/M metagenome (GOLD analysis project Ga0272444, IMG submission 201033) | Marine sediment archaeal communities from Little Sippewissett salt marsh, Falmouth, MA, United States - SSM-Form-13 | ecosystem: Environmental > Aquatic > Marine > Wetlands > Sediment ... | reverse complement strand
GTCCAAGGTGACCTCGTCATTTCTGAAGACCTCCATGTCCTCCCCAAAGCTTCCGAAGGCCTGAACCAGGTTGTAGGTAAATGAATCGTAGTTGTCGATGATGAGTATCATAGGCCTACTCCAGTCCTGCAGCCCCCATTCTGATAGCCTCAAAAAGTGCCTTGGCCTTATGCACCGTCTCCTCATATTCCTTGGCAGGTATAGAATCGGCCACAATGCCTGCTCCTGCCTGGATAAAGGCCTTGTCGTCCTTGATCACGATGGTCCGTATGGTAATGGCCAGATCCATGTTCCCCCCGAAACCGAAATATCCTACTGCCCCGGCATAGGGGCCGCGGCGACAGGGCTCTAGTTCGTGAATAATTTCCATGGCCCGCACCTTGGGCGCACCGGATACCGTGCCTGCTGGAAAGGACGCCCGTAGCACGTCAAAGGCACTGAGGCCTTCTCTCAAGGTCCCTTCAACGTTGGAAACAATATGCATGACGTGAGAATAGTGTTCCACGACCATCAGATCGCTCAGTTTCACTGTCCCATAATTTGCCACGCGACCCACATCGTTTCTGGCCAGATCTACCAGCATCACGTGTTCGGCCCTCTCCTTTGGATCGGCCAGAAGCTCGGCCTCAAGCCTGCGATCTTCATCCTCTGTTTCCCCCCGTGGCCTCGTGCCCGCAATGGGTCTCAGCGTCACCCGCCGTCCCTCAAGACGGACCATCACTTCAGGAGAAGAGCCAAGGAGGGCAGCGTCTTCAAATTGGAGAAAAAACAGATAGGGCGACGGATTAATCCGACGGATGGCCCGGTACACTTCAAAAGGCGCTGCTTTGGATTCTGTCTCAAACCCTTGGGACAAGACCACCTGAATGATCTCTCCCTGGCGTATGTAGTCCTTTGCCTTTGCTACCATGGACTCGAACTGTGCCTGGGGGATTTTGTTGTGGATAATGCCTGGTCCTTGGGTCTGCCGTGGTTCGGCCGCAACCGGTGCAGGTTGTTTCAATCGGTCAACGATGTCACAGATGTCATCTACGGCATGGTTATAGGCGTTTTCCGCCTCATCGCCCGCATCCAGGTGGACGTTGGAAACCACTTTGATGGACTGCCTCAAATTATCGAAGACCAGCAGGGTCCTGGGCACGATGAACCATGTGTCGGGAAGGCCCCGCTCATCTGCCAGGTTGTCCGGAATGGGCTCGAAAAAGGAAACCACCTCGTAGCCAATATACCCAACGGCCCCACCAAAGAACCGGGGAAGCCCTTCCAGCACGGCAGGTCGGTAGGAGGCCAGGCGGCTTTGGAGAAAACGCAGAGGGTCTTCGACAGTCTGCTCCTCAGAGTGACTGCCTCTTTGGATGGTTACACGGGTGCCCTTGCTCTTGAAGATAAAGAGGGGATCAAAACCAACAAAGGTGTAACGCCCCCATCTTTCGCCTCCTTCCACGCTCTCTAGCAGAAAACTGTAAGGGCCTGGATTCAGCTTTTTGAAAACGCTGATGGGCGTTTCCAAGTCTGAAAGGATCTCCCGGTAGACCGGAATCAGGTTTGATGTTTCTGCCAGCTCCAGAAATGCTTTTCTTGTGGGAAAGTGGCTCTTTTCTTTCATATTCCCTTCACCAAAAAGCCGCGGGTCTGGGCGGCCCGCGGCTTTAAGAGGAAACAAAAAAAGCCGTGGGCCTTGAAGTGGCTCACGGCTTGTGCTTGCGATTATTTCAAGCTAACCTGATGGGCACACTTCACGTGCTGCGCACCACCACCAATATATTCTCATGACTTCTCTCAAGGTCTAGCCTCTTTCCATTTCTTTCAGATGTATTAACTTTACCATTCCCCTTTTTCTTTGTCAACGACAATTTTTGCCAATGAGGGAAACAAGGCTTGACAGCCACGGGACAATAGCGTATTGTATTTGTCACTTTTGAGAGGAACCGGGTCGATGATGGAAAGTGATAATACGCAAGGATTGTTCCCCCTTGGACGCTTCTTTTTTATCTTTAGAAGCGTCCACCCGGTAGTCTGACGCCAGAAGTCAAACACCCCGGGTGGACCACGTTGGGTCTGCTCGGGGTTTTTTATGGTTTGAAGCCCCGAGAAGCAAGATCTCGGGGCTTTTTTTTTGGCCTACCCAAGGAGGGGCCTCTTGTTAACAAATCTGGATCATCTCCAAAAGAGTTGGAGTGATCCGGAGGGTTCAAGGGGTCAAGGATTCAAGTCAAATGCTGAGTATTTTTATATGGTTTCAAGTTCAAACAAAGCTCTTTGCCCTGTTTTTAAAGATCTGTCTATTTGGCAAAACCATCGGGAGGTATAAACATCCTCGGCCCCTGGACCCCTTGAATCTTTTTAAGGTGAGCGCCGCAATCCTGGAACCCTTTTCTCCAACTAAATTGGAGAAGAACCACAAATCTTAAACGTTACCAACCGATTACACCCAAAGGAGGTTTGGTCATGATTCTCGTCTTAGAAGAAAAAATCACAGAGGAACAGAAAAGCCGAATCAGAAGCGCTATCCGCGAAGAGGGATGCATGGTTCGGGAGATGTCAGACGCCGGACAGTCTATCATTGGGGTCATTGGCAATGCCCGCCACGATTCCGGTTTTTTTGAGCAGCTACCTGGCGTGGCAAAGGTGGTTCCTATTTCCACATCTTTCAAACTGGTGAGTCGGCAAATTCATCATGAAGACACGGTGGTAGATGTTGGAGACGTGGCCATTGGCGGAGAGCGTATCGTGGTCATTGCAGGGCCCTGTGCCGTTGAAAGCCGGGACCAGGCCATGACTGTGGCCCGCCATGTGAGGAGGTACGGGGCTGTCATGTTCAGAGGGGGGGCCTTCAAGCCGAGAACCTCTCCCTATTCCTTCCAGGGTTTGGGTGAAGAGGGGCTAAAGATCCTTGCCGAGGTCCGGGAAGAGGTGGGCCTTCGTGTGGTTACCGAAATCACCTCACCTGCCCAGGCGGACATGATGATGAAGTATGTGGACGTGGTGCAGGTTGGTGCACGAAACATGCAGAACTTCGAGCTTCTAAAGTGCTTGGGGCGGATGGGCAAACCGGTCCTCCTAAAGAGGGGGCTTGCGGCGACCATTGAGGAATGGCTCATGTCGGCGGAATACATCCTTTCGGAAGGAAACGACAACGTCGTCCTTTGCGAGAGAGGCATTCGCACCTTTGAGCCCTATACCCGCAACACCCTCGACCTGTCAGCCATCCCGGTCATCAAGAAACTGACCCATCTGCCGGTCATCATCGACCCTAGCCACGCCACGGGTATCCGTGAAAAGGTCAGCCCCATGGCTCGCGCGGCCATTGCTGCAGGTGCCGATGGTTTGATGATAGAGGTGCATCATGACCCAGACAATGCCCTTTCAGACGGTGCGCAGAGCCTTTATCCCAAGCAATTCGGCCGACTGATGCGCAATATCTACGTGATTGCACCGGTGGTAGGGAAACAACTGGACTTCGGCTACCTGGACAAGGCCACCGCCGTAAGTCATTTGAGTAAAGCCAAAGGCAAAGGGGCCCAACGGGCTGGATTCTTGGGAGAGATAGGGACGTTCAGTCATAGGGCCTGCACGCAGTATTTTGGACCCAAGGTCTCTGCCGTGCCCATGTCTTCATTTAGGGCGATATTTGAAGCGGTCAAGGAGGGGGAGACCGATTTCGGTGTGGTTCCACTGGAGAACTCACTTACCGGGAGCATACATGAAAACTATGACCTTCTCCTTGAACATGACTTGAAGATCATAGGCGAGATTACACTTCGTATTATGCACCACTTAGTTGGCCATCCCGGGGCCAAGATTGAAGACGTGACGCGTGTGTTTTCTCATCCCCAGGTATTCCAGCAGTGTCGCCAGTTCTTGGACCGTCATGAAAACTGGGAGCTGGTTTCTGCCAAAGACACGGCACGGGCCGTCAAACAGATTCACGAGGGGGGAAATCAGGTCGATGTGGCCATTGCCAGCAAAGAGGCAGCCCACATCCACGGCATGGAGGTCATGGAAGAAGGCATTGAAACCAATCCCAGAAACTTCACCCGATTTGTCGTCATTGGGACCAAGCAACTCCAAGAAGGGCCGCGGCGCAAGTCTTCTCTTATCTTCTCTGCGGGAAATCAGCCAGGGGCCCTCTATGAGACCTTGAAGATATTTGCCGAGGGGGGGGTTAATTTAGTGAAGCTGGAATCCAGACCCATCCACGGAAAACCGTGGGAGTATATGTTTTACGTCGACGTTGAGGCAGATGTTCAGGCAGAATCCTTCAAGCCCCTGCTCCTTGCCCTGGAAGAAAAAACAGACTATCTAAGGATACTGGGAACCTATTGAGACTGTTTTTTGCTAGGTTTGAAATGGAGGAGAAAACGGGGAGAGAACGTAGTATGACTTGCGAGAAGCCTATGGGCTGTCTTCTGGGCTGTCTTCTGTGGACAGGATATTATACTGCTTGAGTTTGGTCCTTAGGGTTTTGCGATCAATGCCCAGCAATTCAGCCGCATGGGTCTTGTTCCCATTTACTCTGGCCAGTACCTTCATGATATGCTGTCGTTCTATTTCCTTTAGACGAACCGGTTCTGTGGTTACCATCCGGGAAAGATCGGTATTGGAATATGCGAGATCCTGGGAGGTAATGGTCTCGTCCCGCGCAAAGACGATCAGCCTTTCTATGGTATTTTCCAGCTCGCGAACGTTGCCGGGCCATCCGTATCCTATGAGGGCCTCCATGGCGTCAGAGGAAAAACCTGTTACTGCCTTGCCCTCTCTCCGACTGAATATTTCTAGAAAGTGCTCTGCCAATAGGGGGATGTCCTCCTTACGATCTCTTAAAGGAGGCATATGTATGGAAACCACATTCAAACGAAAGAACAGGTCCTCGCGGAACAACCCCTTGGCGATGGCCTCTTGAAGCTCCCGGTTCGTAGCAGACACAAGGCGCACATCCACTTTGACTACCTTGTGGTCTCCCACCTTGGATATGCTTTTGTCCTCCACCGCCTTGAGAAGCTTGGCCTGGATTTCCAGATTGATGCTGGATATCTCATCAAAGAACAGGGTCCCACCGTGGGCCATCTCAAATTTTCCGTGTTGCGTTGCATCTGCCCCGGTAAAGGCCCCCTTGACATGGCCGAAGAGCTCACTCTCAAACAGGGTCTTCACCAGAGAACCGCAATCCACAGATATGAAGGGGCGGCCATGTCGCTTGCTCATCTCATGAATCTTACGGGCCACAAGACCCTTGCCCGTGCCGCTTTCACCCTGTAGCAAGACAGTGCTGTCTGTAGGGGCAACCATGGCAATCATCTCCTTCACCTTTTCCATGGCAGGGCTTTGGCTGACGATTTCCCTTTGCTTGGACGCCTTCTTGGGGTCTTGCTTGATGCCCAGCTTTTCGATGGTGAGGCGGCGATTTCTAAGTGCCCGATTGACCAGACTGATCAGTTCATCAGGCGTGAATGGTTTGGCCAGGAAGTCAAAGGCCCCCAGTTTGATGGCCTGGACAGCCGTTTCAATAGAGCCGTGTCCTGTGATCATGACGACGATGGCTTCGGGGTCCAGATCCTTGATCCTGGCAAGGACGAATAGCCCGTCTTCTTCAGGCATCTTGAGGTCCAGGAGGACAAGGTCAAATGCCCACTTCTCGAGCCGGGATAGCGCTTCTCGGCCGTTTTTTGCCAAAGTGACATTGTGTCCATGTTTGGTGAGGGTCTGGTGGCAAGCGTCCCGCATAAAGGCGTCATCGTCAATGACCAATATGTTGTAACTGGCGTTCATACAAGCAGTTTCGTTCTATGGCTTCTGTCCTTGCTCTGCAAGCTGCAAGGTCTGATCAGCATTCTCCCCGGCCAAGGGGAGGGATACGATGAAGGTGGTGCCCCGTTCCCTTTCACTGTCGACAGTGATGGTACCACCATGTTGTTCCAAGATGCCGTGGCACAGCGAAAGGCCCAGCCCCGACCCCTTGCCTTTTTCTTTGGTAGTGAAGAAAGGCTCGAAAATCCTACCAAGGTGTTCGTCCTCTATGCCGCAGCCCGTATCGGAGCATTCGATTCTCACATGGTTAGTGTCAAGGGCACACCGTGTACCCAACTTCAGGTCACCCTTTCCGTCCATCGATTGTGCCGCATTGATAACGAGGTTGATGAATACCTGCTCCAGCTTGTTCTCGTCTCCCATGATCTTGGGAAGGACTGGATCAAGATTGGTCTCAATGGAAATGCCTTTTAGAAGGATATGATCCTCCAAGAAACCTATTACATTTCTCAAGACCCGGTTGATCTGCACCGCCTTTGGGCGAGGACTTCCCTGATGGGCGAAATCCAGCAGGCTTTGAAGAACGATTTTGCACCGATGGGCCAACTTGTTTATCTTAACAATGTTTTCCATATGCGGATCATCTTCGGGCATGTCTTCCAGAAGCAGATGGCTGTACATCAAGATCCCCCCAAGGGGGGTGTTCAGTTCATGGGCTATTTCTCCAGCCATCCTGCTGGTAGCCTTCAGGCGTTCGCTGGAAAGGATTTCCTTGTCGCTCTTAGAGAGTCTCATCCCTTTAAAACAATCTGTTACCCGCGGGTTTTTTTGTTAAGCTACGCCTGCAATCCTGACCAGTTGTTTCAAAGTTTTCACCCCATTATCATTCAATATATTGATGAAACGTTGGAAAAGCAAGGCCGTTGAAAGGGCGTCGCCAAAGGCCGAGTGGCGATCCTGCGCGGTGATTCCAAAATGTGCGGCCACGGCATCAAAGCGTGTGTCGGCAGAGCTTTCCCGATCCATGATTTCCACCTCTTCCATGCGCCGGATCCAGGCGGCCACCGAAGCCGTATCAATCACAACGTTCTGCACGGGAAACCCAAAACAGCCCTCCATGGCGTGATTTAGAAATTCCATATCAAAAGAAGCATGATGGGCAACTAGGATATGAGACCCCGCATAGGCCAAGAAGCTTGAAAGGACCTCTGAGATATGGGGCCTGGCATTGGCCATGCCAGGCGTGATGCCGTGAATAAAGATAGAAGAGCTGGGGATAGGGCGTTGCGGATCTATTAGCTCGTAAAAGGCATCTCCCAAATGAATCCTTCCTGCTATCATCTTTACGGCTCCGAGGGAAAGAAGTCGGTCCCCTTTTTTTAGGTGTAGGCCCGTGGTCTCCGTGTCAAAAACCACAAAGCCGGCCTCTGAGATGACTGTGTCGCCGGCATATGCGTCCCTTACTTCCAATTGCTTACGGACGGAATCGGGCATGTCGTCCCGTCCTGTGCGCAGACTGTACCGCTTTCGTAGATTATTCTTCTTGAAAATGCCCAACATGATAGTTGCTACAGGCTTTCTGGAAAACGGGCCTTTACCTCCCCTTGGAGGTCCCGAATGACATGGAATGACTCAATAAGGGACTTCCCCTGGAGTTTCGGCAAGGCCCTAGGGTCAATATAGTCACTCGGCTCTAAGTCCTGTTCCTTTTGAGCCATATGGTGATGCAATCGCAGGAATATGATGAAATTGAAGGCTTCTCTTGTGTCTTCTGCCAGTTCTTCAGGAAGAAGTCCCTTGTTCTTAATCAGTTCCAGTCGATTCAATGTGTTGGTGGCGCTAATCTGAGCACTTAAGGCAAGGACTCGAAGGGCATCGACCAAAGGCACAAGCCCTCTCATCTTCAGATTCAGTTCGTTTTTGTGATCACCCGTCTTTTCCACCACCAGAGCTCTCAGAAAGCCGAGGGGCGGTCCGTTGTAAAGGGCGTTCGTCGTGAGATACCTCAAAAAGGCCCGATTGTTTTCAATGTTTTCGTTCAGAAAGGTCCGCAGTCTTTGGGCAAGTGCAGCGGCACCTGCAAGAGGCCGGAAATCAAAAAAAATGGTACAATTCCGCAAGTCTTCAGGCGAGGCTTTGTTGATCCACTCTGAAAAGTAGCGTCTCCAAACCGTCTCTGACTGGCACCACTTCGGGTTGTTGGCCATGATCCCTCCTTTGCACAAGGGAAAGCCACAGCGCTCCAACCCGAAAACCACGCCAGCAGCCAAACGAAGGAAGTAGTCCTGGACGTCGTTTTTCGAACCAGACTTGGGGTCTGAGTAGATGATGGCATTGTCCTGATCTGTTCGCAAGGTCTGCTCCTTGCGGCCCTCGCTACCCAAGGCAAGCCAGCAGTAGGGCACAGGGGGTTCACCTAGACCCTCTTCTTTCAAGGATTCCTCTGTCAAGGTAATGATCTTGCGCGTAAGACGATCATTCCACTCGGAAATGAAGATGGCGATTTCTTTTGATGACACGCCTGCCGTGAGAAGGCCCTTGATGGTGCGGTCCATGGCATGAACCAACCGCGCGAGCCCCTCAATAGTTGTCTCCTTCTGGATGTCCTTCGTCACTGCAAGGGGGTTGGACCCCTGCATGGAAATGAGATCGTGTTGGGAGATGACTCCGAAAAGCCGCTCCCCTACGACCAAACAGATGTGGTGACAGTTAACGGTGGCCATTTTAAGGAGGGCGCTAAAGCAGGGCTCCTCTGGGGCCACAGAGACGACGGGCCCACTCATGATGGTCCTTACAGGTTCAGATCCCGATTTTCCTGCTGCAAGGATACGATTGGTCATGTCGCTCTTGGTTACGATACCAAGGGGACGGTTCTGGACATCCACTACAACTACGGAACCAACACCCTCACGGGCCATCAATCTGGCCACAAGAGCCGCTTCATGATAGGGGGAACAGGTCACGGGCTTTCCCTTCACGAGGTCCCCAGCGGTCACATTGAAGAGGTAGCCGTCCGACCGGAAGACCACAGTACCAGAGAGCGTCTGGGGGGCCAAGATACCGGTCTGGGCCTTTCTCAGTCGGTAGGCAAGCTTGGACACCCTAATGGCGAAGTGCTCATGAAACCCCACGTGGTTTTGCATCAGCTCGTCAAAGGTCGCCTTGGGCAGCAAGTAACACACCGTGTCCTCGTGGGCCTCGACACGGAAGGCTGGCCCTGTTCTATTGATAAGGGAAGCACTTCCGAAAAAATCTCCCTCCGTCCTATATTCCAGCAGGATGTCCACACTGTCTTTGCGGACGGTCTTTTTCACAGCCCCGGTCTGAATAATGTAAAGGCAGTCGCAGGGAGAACCGTCTTGCTCGAGGATGAGGCTCTCTTTGGGGAAATAGTCGATCAATAACTTGCCGGGCAGGCCCTTGAGAACACTCTCGGGAAGCTCGTTAAACGGGACCACCCGCCGAAAAAAATCAATAATGGTATTATAGGGGATGTCAACCATCCTGGCTTCCTCCAATGTTGATGGCTTCGTAATCCGTCTTCGGCGGACTTCTTTGCCATCAGGATTTGATTTCCTGCGATGCTGTCAGTTTCAGGGGTCTGTTTCCCGGGGATTCGGGCCCGAGGGGCAGGGAACACTTTTTTCCGCCGGCGCCTGGGCAGTTGGCATGGCCGAAGACAAGCCTTCTGCCTGTCTTTGTCCTTGGAGTTGCGTCGCGAACCAAAAACCCTTTCGGTGGGCATTCCAATGCCGGCTCCTATGAGCCGGAACATCCCCCCCCCACGTTTCACAGACAACTTACATCACTTATCACAAAACCAGACATGTTTTCAAGGCAAGAGCCCATCCCTAAATCCACCGCCAAAGAAACTGCCGAGAGATTATTATCAAAGGAAAGCTTCGATGAATACATGGGAGAAAGTGAAAAATTTGCTCGTTTTCACGTGGACACTCGTCTTTAATAGATATCGAAACAAGAGGGAGACGTTGCGGGCAGACGAAGATCATGGAGGGGCGCAGATACTATGGTGTACAAGGGAAGTCAGCGAAAGGAGCAAGGTTGTCACCGATTTTGGGGGCACTACTGCGCTATGACCTCAAAACGCATGATCGGATAGAGCTCATCGAACACGAAAGATATCCTCAGCCTCTTGGGAATGCTGAATACCCACGGCCCGAGGGGCACCTCAGTTTGTTCTCACACACCTGTTTGCCAAAAACGAGCACCCTCTTCCGGTGACATGTGAGACAAAAGGGGCGACGCGGACATACGCCGCCCGCCTCAGCAAACGCATCAACTTTTCTTCTGCTCGTCAAAGGGAATCTCCAGATGATAGACACCGCTCTCCAGATACGCTTTGACCGGAAAAGCCCCCTTGTGAAACACTTTCATCATGCCTCTGTTGGAAGCCAAAACCTCGGCCGTAAACCCTCTGATTCCTCTTTCCATGGCCAGCCGGGTTAGCATTTTATACAGAAATGAAGCAATCCCCAATCGCTGATACTCTTCGTCCACTACGAAAACCATTTCAGCAAAGGGGTAGCCCGGAATCCTGATGAAACGCGCCTCGGCAATAATGCGGCCCTTGCCCTCTTCGCCGATCAAACCAACAATGGACATGATCTGGTTCCAGTCCACGTTGACATATTCCTGCATTTTTGCATGGGGCATGCTGCTGAGGGAGTGAAAATATCTGGCGTAAACGGCCTCATCAGAGAACCGATAAAACAGGTGACGCATGCCTTCTTCATCAGACGGCCGGATGGCTCGATATCTTACACTGAGATCGTCTTTGATGGTTTGGGTTGCCGCAATGTCGGCCGGATAAAGGCGCCCGCTATCGGCCAGAAAGATTTGATCGCGGTATAATATCTTTTTGTCTTTGGCGGCCTCCACCAGGGCGGCCCGATCATCGGGGTGAGCAATGTCGATCAGGGCCTGGGCCCGCTCCCTGAGGGTGCGCCCTTCAAGAAAGGCGATGCCGTATTCGGTCACCACCGCCCCCACGGATTCAATCGCATTGAACTGATTGGGTAGATCAGCGATGGAAAGCAAAATGTTCGGACCGCCGGCGGAGTCCCGACTGGTCAGTGCAAAGATAGAGCGTCCGCCATCGGACAATTCTGCGCCATTTAAAAAATCCATCACCTCGGCTGGTCCGGCGGCCACATTGCCTTTACCACTGTATAGTCCCATACGACCAGACAAATCCACTTTCCGGGCCGCAACCACGTTGACAAAGCGCGGATTGCTGCCAATGATCAACGGATTGAATGCCCTGCTGATGCGCTGGAATTCAACCAGCGGATTGTTGTCCAGCCAGGCCATCAATTCCTTGGTGCCGAAGGCATAGGACGTCAACGCCTTGCCGCGAAATGTTTCTTTGCGCCGATTGGTGGCCGTTCCTCCTATCATCAGATCCATTAAGGGATCCGTGAAAATGGGTGAGTGTATTCCCAGATGACGCTTGTCTGTCAGTCTTTTGGCGAGGGCCTCGTAGAGTGGACCGATGGAAAACGCCAGGCAGCTTTCGTCTTCAATCAGTGAGGCCACATGCGTTGCCACTTGGTCCCAGGTACTATCTATTTTCCAGCGGTCGAAATAAATCGGGAGGTCGGTGGCACTGACCAAAAAATCGAATTCCGCCGCCTGAACGAAGGTGTCGCCAAAGGTCCGTGGGATCAGCGTGTTGATTTCACCAACTCGAATACTGGCCTGCTCCAGGGCTTCCCGGGCCACGTCAACGGCAATACCGAGGCTGCAGAATCCGGCTTCGTTGGGAGGCGTAATCTGAACAATGGCTACGTCAATTGGTCTCAGGAGGGATTCAATTCGCTGGGGAATCTTAACAAATCGACTGGGTATCAGATCCACCCGGCCTTCTTCAATGGCTTCATCTGCCACCCAACCAGGAAAGAACGTTTTCAGGCGGAAATTCCGAGTTTGAAGTGTCTGCAGTGAAACGGCATCACCGACACTGACGATTTGAATCAGTTCGAGATCTTCCAGGTTTCTGGCATCAGAGGTCATCAGGTGTCGAACCATGGTGCGCGGTTCGGCCACGGCGGTGCCCAGGAAAATACTCATACCCGGCCTGATCTTTTTGATCACTGTTTCCGGTGTAACAACCGCTGACTGCCAGTCGTTT
>Ga0272444_10004757_pt1 | contig 11901 bp, 8 predicted proteins | sample SSMForm13_FD_201033 | JGI IMG/M metagenome (GOLD analysis project Ga0272444, IMG submission 201033) | Marine sediment archaeal communities from Little Sippewissett salt marsh, Falmouth, MA, United States - SSM-Form-13 | ecosystem: Environmental > Aquatic > Marine > Wetlands > Sediment ... | reverse complement strand
CTGACTTTTTTGCGGGCTCTGAGATTCCGGTGCCTGTGGCACAGGAGGGTGGAACAATGTCCGTGGAATACAAGAAGGTTGGTGTGACACTGAACTTCTCTCCCACTATTGATGCTCACAATAACGTGAACACCCCCGTGAGAATCATGTCCAGTTCAGTAACAGGCCAAGGGGCCGGCGGTGCGCCCATCATAAATAGCACACAATTGAATACAGTAGTCAGCGTGAAAAGTGGCAGTAGTCTGGCACTGGGAGGGCTCATTGGCCAGAAAGATCTTGAGTCTATTTCAGGTTCGCCCGCCGGCGGAGGATTCTCTTTGTATCAAGCAAATCGAGCTGAAAGGCGTGGCACTGAGAGGGGCGAAGTGATTATCTTTGTTACTCCCAAGATTCTTGCTAGCGCTGACGAAGCTATTAAGGAGATGGAAGAAAGAGTCGAAGATTCGTTCAAGGAACAAGAATTGGAAAAGCTCAGGAAGCAGATGGGAAAATAGAATAGGCTGCTTTGTACGCATTGAAAGCTAATGATGCTTTAGTTTAGGTAGTCCCAAAGAGTCTTAGATGAAAGCGCATCTTCTATGAGCAGAGTAATAATCGTATGACAGGCAAGATAATCTCCATATATAGTTCAAAAGGCGGGGTTGGTAAGACTTTCGTTGCCGTCAACCTTTCCGTCGATATCCACCTTGAGACTAAAAGGAAGGTTGTTCTTATTGACTTCGGCCGGCCGTTTTCGATTGATGTTGCCAAACTGTTGAACATCACGGACCTAAAAAGGATGGAAACGATTCTTGCCTCAGCCAAAGAGCTGAGCCCTTCTATAATAAAGAGTTTTGTTACGCCCCATCCTTCAGGAGTTGCGGTCTTGTCCCTGACGAACGGAGAGAACGATCTCTCTGAAGATGTGCTCAATCCGTCGAGCATAGAAGCAGTCTTAACAAAGCTCAAAATGTCATATGATTTCATCATAGCCGACATTGGCATGAAATATGGCCCGGTCGTTGAGAGAATCTTCGATCTGTCCGCCCTCATTTTGGTGCCAGTTGTGCCGGATTATTTATCCGTTCAGCAGACAAGGAGCGACCTGGGCTTGTTGAGAAGAAGAAACTTTCCAAAGGATATGATAAGGCCTGTGGCAAATATGATTGGAAAAAATGACTACGTAAGCCTGCAAGTTTTAGAGCAACAATTAAGAAGAAGTGTGACGGCATCCATTCCCTATGACGATGATGCCATGTCCAAGCTGACTAAGGGCACTTACCCTTCCGATTTCCCGCGTCATATGGTTACAAAGGCCTTTGACGATTTGGCTTTCCATGTCATCAATGATGCGCATTACGAGTCGGCACCATCAAAGGCATCTAGTCGTGCAGCAGCCGTAAAGGCTCAGCTCGGCGAAGGGGAAGTGCAGGTAGGAAGCGCCGGAGAGATGGATGAGTTAAAGCTCTTCATACACGAGAAACTCCTGGAGACCATTGATTTTAAGCGATTAGATACTGAGGTAGAAAATTCACCGGAAAAGCTTGAGGAGCTCAGGAATGAAGTAACTAAGAAAGTAGTAGCAATCATTGATACGGAAACATCTATACGGTCACGAAATCTGAGGGATCAGCTCCTCAGGGAGGTGCTTCAAGAAGCATTGGGTCTAGGCCCTTTGGAGGATTTACTGGTTGATACGTCCATATCAGAAATAATGGTGAACCGATGGGATCAGGTATACGTTGAAAAAAGGGGAAAGTTGACAAGGATTGAGAAGAAGTTTCTTTCGGAACGGCACCTGATGAATATTATAGGGCGGATTGTCGCGCCCATAGGTAGGAAAATCGATATGAGTACACCGATGGTGGATGCTAGGCTTAAGGACGGCTCAAGGGTTAATGCTATCATTCCACCGCTTGCTATTGGAGGTGCGGTGCTCACTATCAGAAAATTTTTTGAAGGTCGGCTGGGCATGGAAGAGATGATAAGGTTCGGCACTTTGAACGTGCAGATTGCTGAATTCCTGAAAGCCGCGGTAAACGCGAAGTTAAACATATTGATTTCTGGCGGCACAGGAAGTGGGAAAACAACCTTATTGAATGTCCTGTCTGGATTTATACCTGCCGATGAAAGGATCGTCACAATTGAAGACTCTGCTGAACTTCAGCTTCAACAGCCGCACGTGATAACCTTAGAGGGCAGACCACCCAACATAGAAGGCAAAGGTGAGGTCACCATAAGGGATCTGGTCAGAAACTCCCTGAGAATGCGGCCAGACAGGATCGTTGTGGGCGAATGCAGGGGGGGTGAAGCCCTAGATATGCTTCAGGCCATGAACACCGGGCATGATGGCTCGCTAACGACTGTCCATGCTAACAGCACCAGAGAGGCCCTTTCAAGGCTTGAGACCTTAGTTATGTACACGGGTTTAGAATTGCCAACTAAGGCAATAAAGGAGCAGATCTCAGGAGCGATCGATCTTACGGCTCAGATAAGAAGGTTCAAGGATGGTTCCAGAAAAATAGTCCAAATCTCTGAGATTACAGGCACTGAGAGAGATGTGATCACCATGGGTGACATTTTCTTATATAAGCAAACCGGAGAGGAAGAGAGCAAAGCAAAAGGTAGCTTTGTTTCTACAGGCTACATACCAAAATGTCTTGAACGGTTTAAAGAGAGAGGGATAGAAATTCCCAGAGAGATATTCTGGAGCACTTCGTCAAGATAAGGGAGGATTGCTTTGAAAGTAGCCATAATTTTGATTCTTTTCATTCTATTCTCGATCGTGTCTTATGTCTATTTCAGAGGTCGTGCTGAGATCTTTTCAAGGAAGCTGTCCGAGTATACCGAATGGATCAGAGACAATCTGGACTCGATGTTCTATCGATTGAGCGAGAAGGCCATTAGAAGATTGGTGTTGATTGTTATGCTTGCCGGAGGCATTGTGGGATTTTTCCTGCCAGGCAAGTTTTCGGAGCTTGATAAGCTCTATTCCCTCAAAAGGGCCATGGACCTCAATAAAAAGGGTAACTATGAAGAAGTGGTAGTTATTCTTTCAGAACTAAGACACCTGGAGTCCCCTCTTCTTCATAATGAGTTGGGAACTGCGCACCTGGGCATGCTGAATTACGATCAGGCCCAAAAAGCTTTCGAAAAAGCAATCGAGCTCTTGCCGCAATACAGCAATGCCCATTTCAATTTAGCAGTCGCCTATTCCCGCCTTGGCAAGAATATGGATGCTGCCTTTGAGCTCTCAAGAGCTAGGGAGAGTTCAAAGTATACTATTTCGGACGAGGAGCTTTACAGACTGTCCGGGAGTATCTGGGACCGTATGTTCCTGAGGCTACTGCTTGCAGGCGTGATGGGCTACGGGGGTTATCGGCTTCCATGGGCGGTCATTAATCTTTTGAGAAGACGAAGAATCAAGAAGTTTGACGACCAACTCCCTGACGGACTCATGATGACGTCTAATGGTCTCAGGGCGGGATTTAGCATGCTTCAGGCCTTTGATATCGTGAGTAAGGAGACAAGGCCTCCCCTTAGCCAGGAGTTCGAACTCCTGCTGAAGGAGCATCGGTTGGGCTATGAACTGGATGAAGCCTTAAGGAGGCTCTCTGAGCGGATTCCCACCGTTGATACAAAGATATTTGTTAATTCCGTACTTATACTGAGAGAAACAGGCGGAAATCTCACGGAGATATTTGACACCATCGCCCAGACGATTCAGGAGAGAAAAAGGGTTCAGAAGAAGATAAAAACCATGACGGCTGAGGGAGAGACGCAGGCCGTGATATTGGCTATCCTTCCCATTGTCGTCGGCTTTATTTTGGCCAAACTGACCCCAGAGGTATACAATCTTATGTTTACGACACTCTTGGGGTGGGTCCTAATAATTGTGATGGCACTGATGGAGGTAGCTGGGCTTTACTGGATGCTGAAGATTGCTCGGGTGAAGGTATGAGGTTGGCGTTGCAATGTGGTACGGACGCCTAATCTGAATTGTTGATTAGCTTACACGGTCCTTGTATCGATTAGTGAATAGAGTCTGTGCAGGAATGACCAGCATATGGGGGTAACAGCAACAATAACTGGAGGGTTTAGAAATGACCTGTATAAAGAGCGTAATGTTCTCACATGGCCGTCAAAGGGCTACAGTTTCGTTCTTTAGAACCTTTCAATACATAACCATTTTGGTTTTCCTTGCTTGCGGTCTTAAGATCTTTTTACCCCTGGAAGCCCTGGCTGCGCCACCACAATACACCCAGCAGGATCGGCAAAGGGCTGAAGGCGAGAAGCAGAAATATCAAGACAAGATAAGGAAGGTAGAAAAGAAGATAGAAGGCAAAAGGGAGGAATATAGGAAATACATAGCAAGAAAGGATAAACAACTACAAGAACTGGAAAGGCAGAAGGCGGCTGCGACAGGTCAAAAGGAGAAAGATGAGATACAAAAGAAAATAGACAAAGTACAAAAGCAGAAGACCGATGCAGCAGCAACGATGCAGGGCTATGAAGATAAAGCACAAGCCGCAATCAACAAACACCAAGCTGATGTTGATCGACAGCAAGGGATAATAGACAATATAGACACCATGTACTCAACGCGAGATCTCACAGATACCATACAAAAGTATAATGACAGAATAACGAGCCTAACACAACAGATGGATCAGGAGACAGACCAAGACCAGAAGGACGCGATACAAAGTCAAATAAACGAACTGGACAGGAACATTGACCTACTTAACGACAAAATAGAAGCCGGCGATTACGTCGGTCAGAATGAACAAGATGAGTTACGGCGTACGCGGCCTAGGCGGGATAGGCCTGCTCAGCGCAGCGATTTGGGACCACCAGGGACAGGCCCTTTTAGTCCAGGCGTTCAGCTAGGCTCTTGGGGATCTATAGGGGCAGGGGCAGCCACCGTTGGTGCGCCTCCACTGCCAGGGAGTGGACAGCCATCAGGCACACCAGTTGGGGGTCAAGGACCGATTCAGGCGCAGCAGACGCCACAGGTGGCAGGCAGCGTGCAGGGGCAGCAAACCCCCGTAGCAGCGCCAAGCCCTGTAGCAGCCCCAACCCCTGTGGCAGCCGATTGACAGCGTTACCAGGGGATGGCAAGCAGGTACTGGCGCAGGAGCAGGTCAAGCAGGTGCCGGGACACAACCTCCGCCCAGTCACGCAGGTGAAATAGACGACCACGCAGATGAAATAAGATCATGATGGTGAAGATGAAGGAGGCAGGACTGCCTGACATTCGTTTGCGTATTCCAGAAATCAAGGAGGAGAAATGCTTCCACAACTCAAGAAAGTAACAAACAGCTGGTTGTTCGTAGCGTGTGCTTTCCTAACCGTATTCGTCGGTGAGGAGGACGCTAGCGGGGCTATCAAGCGTACCAAGCTCGGCCCGCTGCCACCGGATTGTACGTACACCACTGCGCAAAAGCACTACCTACAGGCAGTCATGGACAAACTGTGGGAGATGGAACGCCCAAGCCTGGCTGAGAAGTTGAACCAAAGCGTGAGAGAAGGCAAAGTGAAATTTGGTGAGTGCGGACCAGGTACCCAGGCCACGGCACATGCCCCATGGGGATATTTTGGAGGCTCCAAAGGGAATCTATTGACGATCGACAATGACGGAGCGGACGACTGGTACAGGGCAAAAGAGATTGCCAAGAGGGCGGGAACTTTGAAGGGCGGAGATCCAAGAGGCATTGCGAAGAAGCAACTGTCCATCGCAAATGAGTGCCTGAACGAAATCGCCCTCACTCTGGAACATGAATACATCCACATGGACCAGCGCGCCCCACAAGAGATCCCGGAACATGAAGATCCGGCCTGGGCCCATGGGATCCGTCAAACACGACGAGTCATCGATCTGAGAATGAAGCAGATCAAGGCATGCAAGCCGGGCGAAGAAAAGATACGAGACCAACTGCTGGACGACCTGAAGTCACTCATCGGAGTCTACACCACGACAGTCACCTCCTTGACAAAGAAGGGTGGTAAGATAGACCAGGGCGTAGTGACGGCAGCTAAGTTTACAAACGCTTTGCGGGATAAGGACAAGAAGGTCAAGGAAGTCGGTGCATTCATCAGTAGCTTCGCTGCGGCAGGTCAAGCAGGCCCTAGTGCAGGTGCAGGTCGGCCTGGAGCTGGTCAGGCACCAGGGACTCCACTGCCAGGAGCCGCTGGAGCTGGTGCCCAGGGAGCAGGGACTCCACTCTCTGGCGCAGGTCAAGGGCCGATTCAGGCGCAGCCGACCCTGCAGGCCTCAGGGAGCATCCAGACGCAGCAGACGCCACAGGCGGCAGGCGCTATCCAGGCGCAGCCAACCCCTGTAGCGGCGCCAACCCCTTGAAATGTTACTTGGGGCTGACGAGCAGGATAATGCAGAGGCAGGCTTAGTATCGTTAATTGAGTTAGATATTCCCTCTTTGAATTTTCTGGAATGGGCGTGTAAACAGGAAGCTATGCGGGCATGATCAATCTGCCCGAGTAACCGAAATAACATGAATAAAGGGAGGGCTAATAAATGATTTCGAGAAAGAGAGTGGTAGCTTCATATGACAAGGAAAGAACTAGTGTTTCGTTTTTTAGAATCTTGGAATACATTCTGATTTTATTTTTCCTTTCTTGCGCCATAATGGGTTACTTCGTACCTTCTATACTCGCAAAAGGGAAGAAGGCCTATATTCTAAAAGGTAACATCAGGCAGAGCGCATACAGTCAATTCTGGCAGTCAATATATTATACGTATGGTGCTTCCAAGAAGAAGTCGATCGATGAACAGGTAAATGATATGATCAAGATAAAGGAGAAGGAGTTGAGAGCCAAGGGGTATGATGTTGTCATTGTGGATATTGCAACTCGCGATGACGTGAAAAATGCACTGACGGACAAAGACACAAAGGCGCTCGTAGTTTTCGGGCATGGAGTGATGGGGCAGTTTGACACGGCGGATGGGGATACTATTACGCCGCAGGACATCAAGGACTGGGCAGCGGAAAAGTGGCTAAAAGACCGTCTGAAGGCTGAGGGCATCAATATCACGTTCAAGTCGACGGATGACGTCACTGACATGTGGAAAAAGATAAAGGGCCAGGTAGATAAGCAGACGTGGGACAAGCTGCGCGCGGAATATAGCAAAACAAACACTGGGGAGGGATTCCATTTTGACTTGGAGAAGGCCGATTTCCATGTATGTAACAGTCTTGAGAACAATGATCTCGCAGATGCAGTTATGGCTGATAATGGTGATTTTACGGGATTCAAGAGCACAGGGTACCTCAGTCCGGCCGAGGATAAAGCGACAGAGATTCGGGGCAAGCCCGTTGCTGCGGCAACGGGATCCACGACCACTTCTGCTGGACCTGCTGGCCCGGGACCAGGGACGCCACTCCCTGGCGCAGGTCAAGGACCGATTCAGGCGCAGCCAGCCCCTGTAGCGCAGCCGACGCCGCAGGCGGCAGGCGGTATCCAGGCACAGCCAACCCCTGAAGCGGCGCCAACCCCTAAGGGGGCGTCGATGCCTTGAGATGTTGCTTGGGGATGACGAGCAGGATAATGCGGAGGATACGATGAGATCAGCATATATTAACTTGGCTGGAATCTTTGTCATCATTTTTGTATGCCTTATATCGTGTGCACCTCGACCTCAGATGGTTAAGGAGACCGAAGGGCTACCGACTCAGAAGGTTGTTTTTATTAACAACATGACCTTTGCCGGAGAAGTAGTGGCCTATGATGGCTTTGCACTAGTACTCTTCTATAATACGCAGTTCTGGCAGTCAAAGGACATGGAGAGGAGGTTTGAGTACTTTGCAGATAGGTTTTATGGAAAAGCCAAATTCTGCAAATTTCACTGGCCAATGAATGCTGACACGATGGCATACAGGCTTGAGATGTTGCCGACAGTTGCACTCTATGATCGTGGTGCCGAGATTGACAGGATCAAGGGCATCCCTCCGGATGAAAAGACCAGGAAGAAATGGAATGATGACATTGAGCTGTGGTTTCTGAAAAACGTCCTTGGTTTGGAAGGTGGCGAATACGCCGGAGAATATACATATCTCTTCAGGAATAGCTACAAGCTTCACATAGGTAATTATTAGGCGTTGTCACGAGTCGGTTGCAGTGATTATGAAGATAGGGGCTACAAGGCTTGAGAACATAGTACCTGCTTCGTCCCACGTCCACATAGTCACACGATGGAAGATGCCCGCCACATCCCTTGGGGTTTGTGTGCCTTGAAGTGGTGCTGGGCGAGAAGTCAAAGCCAGAAAACTCAATCAAGTATCCTAGAATAGATAAATGAACGATGCTGTGACAGTTTTGAACGAAAAGCTCGAAAAAGCATTTCGGGTGCGACACATTGACTGCGACGTGCCTCCTGGCATGGACGGCACCCTCCTCTCTGATTTTCTTATTGAGCAGGGGAGAATGGACCCTGGTTTGCTGAATAGTATCCTTGAGGAGGTGACGGGTTTTCCATCCCTTGATCCGACCATAGTGTCGTTGACAAGTGAATTTATTGAGCATGCCAAACAATTGATTCCGGGGGCCATGGCACTTCAAGAAAAGGTGTTTGCGGTGAAGCATGAGGGCAATTATGTTTATGTGGTAATGTCCTTGCCTCATGACAAAGCATGCATTCGGAGACTCGAATCTGTCACTGGATCGCGGATCAAGCCGTACTGTTGTTATACAAAGGCCATACTTGAAACGATAAGAACCCATTACAGTGCCAGCGAACTGGAACAAGATTCTGTGACTGACGATGTGAATGCACTGATGGAGTCCGCTGTGACGTCGATTAACAGGTTGAAAATGGCCAACGCAGATACTGTGGCTATAGTCAACGATGTCTCGGTAATACGGCTCTTGCAGTTCATTTTGCATAGGCTGGTTGCAATGAGGGCAAGTGACATACACTTTGAACCTCAAGGCGATTCGTTTAATGTAAGGTTCAGGAAAGATGGCGTTATGCAGACCGCTTGGTCATTTTCGACTGTTGTAGGAGAGGGCATCCTTCCTAGATTGAAGCTCGTATCCGGGATGGACCTTGTGGAGAGTGGTCTCCCCCACGATGGCAGTATCAGCTACAATCTCATAAAGGATAGAGACATAGACATCAGGGCATCTTCTCTGCCTTCCATATATGGAGAAAAAATAGTCCTAAGGATTTTAGACAAAGAAAAAGAGAAATTTACCCTGAGCGACATTGGCATGGAAGCCAAAGAATTGGAGCAATTAGAAAGAATAATTAGGAGGCCGAACGGTCTAATACTGGTGACAGGTCCCACAGGAAGCGGCAAAACGACCACGCTCTATGCCATCCTGAATGAATTGAACACGGAGAATGTAAATATTGTTACTGCGGAGGATCCTGTTGAATACAAATTAAAAGGGCTAACGCAGGTAAGTTGTACCAGTGAAAAAGGTCTTACGTTCAAAGATGCTCTAAGGTCCTTTCTGAGACAGGATCCGGATATCGTCATGGTTGGAGAGATGAGAGACGTGGAGACCGCTGATATTGCCGTGAAAGCAGCGATGACAGGCCACATCGTCCTGAGCACGTTGCACACCAATGACGCACCGAGTGCTATAAATCGCCTTATCAATATGGGAATACCGCCATACCTTGTTGCCTCTGCCCAGTTGACTGTTGTCGCTCAGAGACTCATGAGGAAGGTTTGTAGCCACTGTAAGAAGCCTCATGCTCCGGCGAAGGAGGCCTTGATAATCCTGGGCCTCAAAGAAGGGGAGATAGCAACCTACAAGGGGCAAGGCTGTGAACATTGTTCCGGAACAGGCTATAGCGGAAGGGTTGGTATCTTTGAGTTGTTGGCGGTGAGTGATAATATGATTAAGATGATACTGGCAAAAGAACCGTCTAACGTACTTAAGAGAGCCGCAATAGAGGACGGGATGACGAACCTCAGAGAGGCAGCCCTGAATAGACTGAGACAGGGGGTCACTAGTGTTGAGGAGGTTCTAAGGGTGACCATGGATGTTTGAGGAGGCCATATGGCGCTGAGCCTTTTGAGGAGTTTGGGGTTACTTATTTTCTTTGCCGCATCTTTTGGCTTTGTCTACAGCCTGTTTCCGAAAAAGAAGGAGCAGGAGTTTAAGAAGAAGCTCGAAGATGAGGAGATTGTGTTTGGGGAGAGTGCACGCTTTGTGAATATGTTTAGGCCGTTCTTTCAAATACTCCTCCCGCTTATTGCAAAGCTACCCGTGTCCGGCTACAGGAGAAGGATGGAAAAATACGCTGTGACTGCAGGCATTGAACGAGAGCTTACCGGAGATGATTTCATAGGATTTCAGATAAGCGTGGCTATGCTGTTTGCCGTAGTGACGAGTCTAGCACTCAGAAACTGGAGTCTTGGTGTTGTTGCAGGCATACTAGGGCTGTGCTATCCGTATCTCTGGCTTTACGACAAAAGGAAGAAGCGGCAAGCAGATATATTGTCCAGTATGCCTGATATGGTTGACATGTTATCCCTGTCAGTGGAAGCGGGTCTTGATTTCAACGCTGGCGTAGTCAAGGTTTGTGATATTTACGGCAAGGACAGGAAGAATCCGTTTGTTGCAGAACTCTTCCTGATGAGACAGAATCTGAAGCTGGGAAGGCCTAGAGACGAGGCGTTGAGAACCATGGCGGACAGGGCGGATGTCCCGGAATTGGACTGTTTTGTGTCTATTTTGATCCAGGCTGAAAAGATGGGATCCAGTGTTTCGGAGGTACTGAAATCACAGGCCACGCGCATGCGTCAGGAAAGATTTATGAGGGCAGAAAGGGCGGGTGCTATAGCCTCTCAAAAAATTCTGGTTCCCATGATATTGCTGGTGTTTCCGATCTTATTCATAGCCATTCTCGGTCCATACGTGCTGAAGTTCATCTACGGGGGGTAACCTTTCATTGGTAGAGACGAGTCTGGACATTCAGATTATAAGAGACGGTGTGGTGGAAAAGACGATTCAACTCACCTCGGGGGAGTATGCTCTTGGCAGGGAGAAGGAATGTCAAATTGTTCTTGATCATGAGGGCGTCTCTAAAAATCACGCCGTGCTGAGTGTGACGTCAGACAGGGCGATTATCAATGACAATGAAAGCCTAAACGGAATTTACTATAAGGGAAAAAGAATAAAGAACAAGACCTTTCACAGGGATTTTGAGATAGAGGTCGGCCCGTTCATATTAAGGGGAGCCTTTCGGAAAGAGCGGCAAACGAAGCTCCCCAGTTTCTTTTCTATTGATGCTTTGGCGTCTTCCAACATAAGGCCCCTTGTCTTTCTATGCTTGATGGTAGTGATGGTAGTCACTTTTGCCATTGTATATTTTCCCTTGAACGGTCAGGTGAAAGACTTGAGGACACAAGAGGCTATGAAGAGGGGGGTCATTCTTGCAAGATATCTGTCAGAGATGAACAGATATTCTATGGGATTAGCTGAATATGACCTGGTAAGAACGGGCCCGATTGGCAGGGAGGAAGGAGTAAGATATTGTTTTATTGTTGACGTTGAAGGGACAATAGTGGCTCCTGTGGAGAATTCGGGGGATTTCCTCGAGTGGCCTGGATTTCGCAGCGCCATGAAAGAAGGAAAACTAGCAGTCGCCGAAGGCAAGGGAGAGGAGAAGATCATTCTTTATCCGATAAAAAGGTCTGATAAGGTCATAGGTGCGGCAATCATCGGCTATGATGTTGAACGGGCAGGCAAGGCTGGTGGGCGTGACATAACCGGGTCTTCCTACCTGCTGTTGATAGTCTCGCTGGTCGTCTGTGGTGTACTTGGAAAGGTCCTGATAAGCGTCTTTGTCAAACCATTGCACAGATTGGAGGAAGAGGTCAGCGTCTGTGTAAAAGAAGGCAGGGACCATTTAGCATTTAATGCTCCGTACCGGGAGATAGATAATCT
>Ga0272444_10004754_pt1 | contig 11903 bp, 10 predicted proteins | sample SSMForm13_FD_201033 | JGI IMG/M metagenome (GOLD analysis project Ga0272444, IMG submission 201033) | Marine sediment archaeal communities from Little Sippewissett salt marsh, Falmouth, MA, United States - SSM-Form-13 | ecosystem: Environmental > Aquatic > Marine > Wetlands > Sediment ... | reverse complement strand
CAGTACACCTGCGCCACCGACAGTACCGCGCGCCGCTCCTGCCAGACCGCCGTGCACCACATCGCCGAGGCCATGGTGCGCTGGATCGCCCCGGTGCTCAGCTTCACCGCCGACGAGATCTGGCAGGCACTGCCGGGCCAGCGCGATCCGTTCGTGTTCACCCAGCAGTGGTACGACGGACTGTTCGCGCTGGATGCGGGCGGCACCCCGGCCGGCGGTTTCGACCGTCGCTTCTGGGACGCGGTGATCAAGGTGCGCGAGGCTGTCGGTCCGCATCTGGAGACCGCCCGCCGTGACGGGGTCATCGGTTCATCCTTGGATGCCGAGCTGGACCTGTACTGCAGCGACGAACTGCTGGCCACGCTGAACAAGTTCGGCGACGAGCTGCGCTTTGCACTGATCACTTCCTATGCCCGTATTCATCCGCTGGCCGAGGCGGAAGCCGGCAAGGTCAGCGATACCGAACTGGAAGGACTGAAGGTGTTCATCTCAGCATCCGCGCACGACAAGTGCGTGCGCTGCTGGCATCACAGGGAGGATGTGGGGAGTGATGCGGAGCATCTGGAGCTTTGTGGTCGGTGTGTCGGGAACGTGAGCGGTATCCCGGAAAGTCGCCTCACTACCTAGCAAGGGGTGTGTGCATCCCTCAATGGTGAACGTATGTGCTTTTTAGTCGCTAGGAGGGCATGGCTCGAATGGCTGAGTGCGAACATGCCTCGGATTACTCGATTGCTTGCTTGCTTGTTTCCTCGGCGGGTGGGCTAGTGCCATGCAGCTTGCTTTCTCCAGCATCACCATAGCCCGTGTTGCAGCGCTGCTCGTGGTGGTGGCGGCACATTTTGCGTGGCTGCCGGATGCGCTCACTTATCCTGTTGTGACAGCCTACCAACAGGTGCTGGAGGAGGAGGCGCCTGACAATGTCGACCATGATGGCGTTGCAGGCTGGCTGTCTAGCGTGGGTGGTAGCCTCCCATCGACACCCACTCTGCTCGCATACCAGGGCTTTGCATCGCTGCATATCGCGCACGTAAAAGACACGCCTGCCTCACAGGTAGACGCCGCGCTTCGTGCTGCAGAAACCTACTATCAGAAGAGCCTTGCGCTGAGGCCGACCAATCCTTGGGCCTGGTATAAATTGGCAGGTGTCCAGATTGTGCTTAGGGTCGACCCGCAAGTTTCATTTCGCAGTTTGTATAAAGCGTATCTTTTTGGGCGCAACGAGCAGACCATCAGAGAGCCGCTGCTTACCTATGTGAGTAGGCTCTACACGCTTTTCCCGGACGACTTGCGTGCCGAATATCTTCCGTTGATGGTTCTAGACGCCACTGAAGGGCGTGAAGATGTCATCAAGTACGCAGTGCTTGGTGGATACTGGGGTGACCTTAAGCCGTACGTGACGCGCGACTCACAGTTGGCCTATGCCGCCTCGCTGATGCCACGAAGTTCAGCGAGCCGCGGGGAATAAGGATGTCGGGTCCGCTGTTTGTTGTCTATTTCCTTTTTGTGCTGTTTGTATTCCCGCTGCTGCTCGGTAGTAATCGCCCACCCCTAGCTCTCCTGGCCATCACAGTTGTGGCGGTGATCGTCTGGCTTGCAGTCCGTAGGCAATCCAGTTCAGAGATTCCGCCAGAGCGCCGTACAGGCGTTGGCTTGGTTGCATTGGGCTTGTCGCTCCCGGTTGTATGGGGTGTCGTGCAGGCTTTACCTCTCTGGGGGGGCGCTGATGGTGTTTGTGCACGGCTTTTATCGCCTTCGTCCCCTGAAGCGTTCGACCAGTTGACGTCCGGGTGTGCGCTGTCCCTGGATCCGTGGGCCAGCCTGCAAATCGCAAGCTTGTATGGCGGTTACTGTCTTGCATTTGTCGCGGGTTTCAGGATGCGAATTGGACATCGCAGAGCTGGCTATTTGCTGAGCATGATTGTTGGTTATCTAGTTGTTGCCATCACGCTGCCCGCTTTGTTGGCGGTTGCATGGTCCGAAGGTGTTTCCGGTACCTTCGTGAATCCAAACCATTTCGCAGCGTTCGCGCTATTGCTCCTGTCGCTGGCTGGCTACGCATGGCATGTGCAGTCACGCATGCCCGAGATGGACTCTACGCGGAGCGGATGGTTGCGCGCATTGCCGGTTGTCGCCGTTCCTCTGGCGGTCATTGCCGTGCTCCTGTCCGATTCCAGGTTGGCCCTGCTCGGCCTGTTTGTCGGCATGATTGTGCTTTATCCGTACATGCGATCTCGATATAAATCCAACCGGTTTGGATTGCCACTGGTCCTGCTGGCCGGACTGGCGGTGGTCGGGTTTGTCGTTCTTGGGATTGGGGGATTTGGTTCGCTGCTCAAGCAGGGTCTGGAGTCTACCCGTTACCAGATGTGGATAACCTCGCTGCCGATGCTGTTCGATCATCCGTTGGTAGGAGTCGGTACCGGTGCATATGTGTATGTTTATCCGCGGTATAAAGTCTTTGGCTCCGAAATGACAGTGATCGACCACCCGCATAGCGAGTTTCTGGAACTGTTCATTGAACAGGGTGTGGTCGTCCCAACCATAGCTATCAGTCTTGTGTTGCTGGGGATCGGGAAGCTCGTACACAGTTCGCGGCTTTCATCGTCTGACGGTCGTGCAATGAGGCCGCCAACGTGGATTCTGTTGGCGGGGTTGCTGGCTTTCTTGACCGTGGCGATGCTGGACTTCCCTTCTCGAATTCCTGCGGTAGGCATTCTCGCGTATACGATTCTTGGTCTCGCAATCCAGAGGCTGGCAGGCGTGCAGTTTTCCAGAAATGGTTAGTACGATCGCGTATCGCTCGGCTTTGCCGAGTTGCCGCTTTCCTCGCGCCGTGTTGGTTCGCGGGGCCTGTCCATCGATTGCTGCCATAGGCTGCCTGCGGGTAGAGACCATGCATGCGGGCAGCATGAAAGGGGCAGACACAAAGATGCTGGAAGTGCCCGTTGCGTACTGAACAACTCTCCATGAATCTGGGGGCCACAGTGCTGGCAAAGGGGGTCAGTATGGTGGCCCAGTATGCCTTGCTTGGGGTGTTGGTGCGGCACGTCGGCGCGGGAGACCTGGGCGTCTATTTCGCACTCGCGTCGTTCGCGGCATGGTTTGGTGTTCTGGATATAGGTGTCGCGCACGGCTTGAGGAACCGTGTGTCACAGAGCTTTGCAGAAGGCCGGCTGGAGGATGCCGCGGATTCACTCTGTGCTGGGGTTCATCTATCGGTTTTCAGCGCTGCCGCCATGCTGATTGTGGGAATTGCCTGCGAGAGGCTCGTCGGGCTCGGCTGGTTTTTTAACCTGTCTCGTCCAGTGAGCAATGCGGAGATTGCCCTCTTTTATGTACTGCTCGGCGCAGCAGTTATAAGGCTTGGTGCAAAGCCTTACCAGGCTGTCATGCAGGGCATCCTGAAAGGGCGCTTCGTTGATTTGGCAACATCGTTGTCGACAATTCTTTCAATCCTCGTGTTCGTCGCTGTGTTGCCCTGGGTCGACTTGAATGTCGCATTCCTTGGTGTGGTGCTTGAGCTGCTACCAGCGAGCCTTGCTGCCGTGTTGACCTATGTGCTGCTGGTGAAGGCCTCGAACCTGCGTTTTCGGCTTGTCGGAAAAGGCTCGTCTGCGGCGCGGAGAGATGTCATCTCCATTGGCGGCCGCTTTTTCATTGTCCAGATGCTGACTCTGGTGGTGTACGCGTCTGATGCCTACCTGATCGCCGTGATGCGAAGCCCGGAGGAGGTGACGCTCTATCAAGTGGCTTATAGGTTCTTTTCGGTGATCTTGGTCGGTATCGCGGTACTGAATATTCCTCTTTGGCCAGCAATCACTCATGCGATTGCCTGTCGAGATTCCCTGTGGTTGAAGAGGGCAATCACCTGGGTGCTCGTGTTTGCGGTAACTCTCATGGCCGGGGTCCTTGTTTTTTCCTCCTTTGCGTTCGAGTTGGTCAGAGAAGCATGGCTGGGGACTGCTGTGGTGGTTCCTGCGGATTTAGTGACGCATATGGCGTGGTATTCGGTGTTTTTTGTTCTCGTATCACTGGCGAGTGTCTTCCTCAATGCGGCCGAAGTATTGAGAGTCCAGTTCTGGGGATATCTTGCTATTGCCCTCCTCAAGGTGCCTGCGCTTTTGTTTGTCACTCGCGCCCTGGGGTGGGATGTGGCTGGTATGGTGCTGGTCGATGCCGTTCTACTTGGGGGGTTGGCCCTGCTGTTCTGGACTGTGGTGCTGCGTTTCTACAGCGGAGTCGCGCATGGCTGATTCCGCCTTCTCGTATCCTGGCGGGGTCAGGGTGGCTTCGCGACTTGCGTTGCTCGATTACTACTTCCTGTTCTGCCTGGTGGTCCTTCCCAGCAGCTTTTTGGCGTTGGTGGACCAAGACATTTTTTATGTCCCCGGACGATTTGACCTAAAGATATTGGTTGCTGCTGCTCATGTTCCGTTTGTTCCGCATTTGTTCAGATATCTTTTGAGAAGACATGTCTCCTGGGTTGTTGTTGCATTGTTGGCGGTGTCTGTATTTGTCCTGTTTCAGGCTGTTCGTTCCTCCTTCCTGGGTGTGCCTTCGTCTGAGATCGTCACTGTTGTCAGACAGAATCTCATGTATCCGATCCTGGCAGTCCTTCTGTTGTCGTATCTCGCGTCCCGGCCTATGTCGGTCGTGTATACGCTCTTTCGCTGGATTGTCATGCTGACCTTGGTCCAGGCTCTGATCTATATCGCGTCGAATTTTTTTGAGGTACAAATATTCCAGGCAGCGGTGAAAGATCCCTTGGTCCATCAGGGCGGGGTCGTCTTTCAGAATGTCTTCGCATTGCCGGCATTTCTCCTGCCGGTGTTCCTGCTCGGCTGGATTTCCGGCATGTTTGGCTCGGCAATGTTCTACCGCGCGCTCTCTATTGTGTGTCTGATCGTCGTGGCCATCGCCATCATCCGTTCCATGCTGCTTGTCTTCCTGATGGCGATGGCCCTGGCTGCGGCGCTGGTGATCGCCAAGCGGGGTTGGGCAAGCATAGGTCGAGTCGGAACATCGTGGCTCCTGGCAGGCGTCGGGGCGGTTCTGGTGCTTGTCGCCTTCCCCTCACATGTCGCGAGCTTCGCGGACAAGATCGGGTTGGGCGGAAGTGACCTTCAGGTGCGCAACCTAAATACCTACAACTACGAATTCCGCCTGCAACTGATAGAAGACGCGTTTGCCAATATCGAGCGGAATGATAACGTCTTGCTCGGTAATGGATATGCCAGGGCTGCCCATGCTGGTGAATATGACTATGTGCTCGGCGGGGACACCTTGGTGGCTCCTGTTCTGCTTACGGAAGGCGTGGCCGGGCTTGCCCTGAGGCTTGGCATCGTGGTGCTGATCGTGATCGTGAGCATTCGCCGATTGACCGGGAGTGGAGATGGCAGGCTGGTGGTCTACCCGATAGTGGCCTTGTCCTTCATTCTTCCGGAATTCATTAACATCGTTCAGACAGAGATGTTCACGCATTATGAGAGAGGCATATTTTTTGTTCTCGCCGCTGAAGTCGTTTATGAAAGATTGAGAGCGGGGGATTTCACGTGAGGGTCTCGGTTGTAACGGTTTCACTGAATCAACTTCAATTTATCAGGGAGAATGTCAGCTCGGTGCAGTCGCAGTCGTATCCGTTGATAGAGCAGATCATCGTGGACGGCGCATCGACTGATGGCACCAGGGAGTTCCTCGAAACCCTGCAACCGGATTCGGTGCGGTGGGTGTCGGAGCCTGATGGCGGACAGAGCGAGGCACTGAACAAGGGCTTCCGCATGGCTAGGGGTGACATCATCGGCTGGATCAACTCCGATGATGTGCTGCTCCCGGGGGCTGTGGAGAAGGTCGTTGAGGCTTTCGAAAGACATCCGGAGGCCGTCGCGGTTACGGGTGCGATCGACATCGTCGATGCGGAAGGTCATTTGCTGAGAAACTATCCCGCCCATGAGTACACCGCGGACTACCTGCTTAACGAGTCTTATGGCATCAACCAGGCTTCGACGTTTTTCACCAGAAAAGCTCTGTTTGAGGCAGGTCTGATCGACGAATCCTTGCACTACTCGATGGACTTCGACCTGTTCATTAAGCTGGCCAAGATTGGCCCCTTCGTGGCGATAGATGACCGTCTGGCGGCTTTCCGGCTCTACGAAGGCACCAAGACGTCCGAATCGCAAGGGAGATTCGCGGCCGAGCGGATGCGCATCAGGCGCAGCTACGGCGGGCGGCTGTTCTCGAAGGCGGGGCGAAACGACTTGTACGTACGCTTCACTCAGCCGCTCAAAAAATCTCCATTTCTCGTTCGGCTCGTACGCGGCCTGCGAGGGAACAAAGGCGTATAAGAGATTCTGAATTGGTGGGCGAATCCAAGTGTTGACCCTGATTCTGCTGCCGGACCTGAACCTTTCTGGTGGAACACCCAGAAAGGTACTCATGCTTGCCCGCTGCCAGCCTAGGCCCGGGATTGCGGTCATCGCCCGCAACAGCCGGTTTGACGATGCCAGGGTGCATTTCGAGGCAGCCGGTGTCCGGGTCTTCTATCCGGAAAGCGGAAGCCTCTGGAGTTGCCTCTCGCTCATCAGGCGCCTCAGGAAAGAGCGCGGTGTGACGGGCCTGCATTGTTTCTTTTTCTTCGGCTTTATCGTCGGCGCCATTGCCAAACTGTTCATGGCTGACTTGCGCGTCACTGCTGGTCTTGAATCGAACTTGGTACGTCCTGGCCTAAGGGGGTGGATCGAGGCGTGGGCGCTCGCGAAGATGGACGGACTGTCCTACGTGTCCGATTTTGTCAGAAAGGCCTATCAGGCGGCCTACTCCCGTCTGGCTGCCGTGCCCGGTTCCGTGATCTATAACGCGGCCGAAGCACGCATGGCATCCACGGAGAAGGTGTCAACGGATGTGCCGCTGTTGCTTGCAGTGTCAGGCCTGAACGAGCACAAGAACATTGGTTTCCTGGTCGATGTTGCACAGTTGCTCAGTGCGCGATTGGCGGGTGGCTTTCGGATGGTGGTCATCGGGGATGGCCCGGAACGCTCCGCTATTCAGGCCAGGATAGACGCGCTGGGCCTGGGGGAAAGGATGTCTCTGCTGGGTTATCGTGAAGACGTCGGGGATTTTCTCCGCACGGCTCAGATATTCCTCCACCCGGCGACCAACGAGGGTTTCGGTATCGCGGTACTGGAGGCCATGCAGGCAGGTTTGCCGGTCCTGGCCGCGGATCGTGGCGGATTACCGGAACTGGTGGCGGATGAGGAGACGGGGTACCTGCTGTCGCCTGACGATACGGAGGCCTGGGCGGCCCGAGTCGAAGCGCTTGTCGAGAGTGATTCTCTGAGGGACAAACTTGGAAGTGCGGGCGCCAAGAGAGCCAGGGAGTGCTTCTCGATGGCATCCTATTGCGATGCCTATCATGGACTCCTCAACGGCCAAGCAGGAGACTCGGCGTCAAAATGACAAAAGGTGGGTGCGAAGTTACACCAAGCAACAGCGTGGCTTTCTGCCATGGCTGATGTGCTTGTCTTTCACCCGGCTTTGGCCCCATACAGAGTCCAGTTTTTCAACTGGCTGGCACGGATTTCTGACTGCCATGTCTTGTTTTTGAGTAGACAGGTCCCCAACCAGGCGTTTTCGCGTGACGTTACGTTTGATCGTCTGAGGGCAGGGTACTCCTTCGTTGAGCGGAAAATCTCCCTGGTCGGTCGGGAATTGCCGATAGGTGTGGCGAGCCATGTGCGCAAGCATGCGCCAAAAATAGTTATCGCAACAGAGTTCTCGCCCGTCACATTGATGCTTTGTGGGCTGAAGCAGCGCTATGGATTCCGCCTGCTTACGATCGTTGACGAGTCGCCCGGCCAGGTGCGGTCGGCGTCATTTTTAAAGCGCCTGGCTCGGTGGTTGGCGCTCAAGGCGATGGATGGTCTCGTTGTCCTTTCCGAGGAGGTGCGGACGGCATTTAGGGCAGCAGGCTATGAAGGAGAAATTGCCGTTTTGCCACTGGTGCAAGATGAGGCCGAATTGCGTTCGCACATAAAGCGCGCCACCGATGTCGCGGAGAAGTGGCTAGATGCCTATCAACTCCAGGAGTGTCAGACGGTCTTGTATGTTGGGCGTCTTGCGCCAGAGAAGAACCTCGGGTTTCTCCTCGAATCCTTTGCACATCTGAAAAGAAGTCGTCCAGAGGCTCGCTTGGTCATGGTCGGGGAAGGTCCCGAGCGCCAGCCACTTGTTGCCGATGCAAACCGGCTCGGGATTGGTGATGCGGTGATCATGCCCGGACGACTGGAGGGCGATGAGTTGTATGGCTGGTACCTGGTAGCTGACGTCTTCGTCTTGCCCAGCAGTCGTGAGCCGTATGGCGCTGTGGTCAACGAGGCCTTGGCCTTCGGTTTGCCGGTGGTATGCAGCCGACACGCGGGTGCGGCAGCGCTGATCGAGGGCAAACACCAAGGCATGGTTTTATCCATTGATGATCCTGCTGCCTTTGCGAAGGGTGTGGACGATCTGCTCGAAGAAGGGAGGTCGGACGAGTCGAGAATGCCTTTTTCCTTTGGTGATGCGCAAAAAGAATTTAACGACCTCGTTTGGGGCCTGCTGAAGTGATCGGCGCTCCGGTTACCGCTGCAGGGCGGCCATGGGGACTTCCGGTTTATGTGCAGGTCAGCTTGCCGTTTGCGGCTGAGAGGTTGCTTTGAGAGTCCTGCTTGTCCACAACGCCTACGGCAAGCGCAGCGGTGAAGAAGTCGTTGTCGACCAGCAGGGTGAACTGCTGGCCTCGCAGGGGCATGTGGTGGAGCGTTTCGAACGTACCAGTGAGGGACTGGGTTCGAACATCATTGCTCAGTCAAAGGCCTTCTTCGCTGCACTCGGAAACCGCCGCACCCTCCAGACCTTCGGCCAGGCGGTGTCGCGCTTCAGGCCTGACGTGATCCATGTCCACAACCTCTACCCCTGGGTCTCCCCTGCGATACTGCCAATTGCTCATGCCTCTGGCGCTGCGGTCGTCATGTCCGTGCACAACTTTCGCCTGCTGTGTCCAAACGGGCTGATGTTCACGCACGGTGAGCCTTGCGAGCGTTGCGTGCCCGCCGCTGAGTATTGGTGTGTGTTACGCAATTGTGAGCGTTCCGTTGCGAAGAGCACCGGCTATGCCCTGCGGAATTACGTGGCGCGCCGCCGTCGCTGGTATCTTGATAATGTTGATCGGTTTGCTGTGCTGACGGGCTTTCAGCAGCGGAAGTTGGTTACCGCGGGTTATCCGGTTGAACGGATCGCACTCCTGCCAAATACTGCAGAAGTCCGAGATGCTGGCGATACGGCTGGTGAGGCTGATTGTGTTGGGTCCATAGGTAGAGTCAGTCCGGAGAAGGGCTCGTCGGTTCTAATCGACGCGATGAAGAGCTTGAGGGCGGTGCCCTGCAGGATTGCCGGAGCTTTCGACAGGCAGCCTGAGCTTCCTGGACGTGCACCAGGGAATGTCGAGTTTCTGGGCATGCTGGGCAAACCCGAACTGGCTGGGCTGTTTCTCCGGCTGCGGATAGTAGTCGTGCCAAGTGTCTGCTACGAAGGCTTCCCCATGTCTGTCGTAGAAGCTATGGCCCATGGCAGGCCCGTCATTGCCTCGCGTATCGGTGGAATCCCTGAGATCGTTGAAGATGGCGTGACCGGCCTGCTGTGTGAACCGGGCAACGCTGATGATCTGGCAGAAAAGATCCGTTATCTGTGGGATCGTCCCGAATTGTGTCGCCAGATGGGGGAAGCCGGGAGGGACAAGGTGGCACGCGAGTACAGCAAAGAGCTTTATTACGAGCGGCTGATGGCAATCTACCAGGACGCGATAGCGAGCCGGACATGAAGGCAGAACGCCTACTCGGTTATCCGGTTTCACGCTCAAGCGCTCGCGAACTCGCCCGGTCGGTCGGCGCTTGGATCGAGCAAGGCGAGACGCGCCATTGGTTTGCCTGTCTGAATCCGCATTCACTTGAGGTCGCCGAGCGTGACGCGAACTTCAAGTCCTCGCTTAACGATGCCGACTTCCTGGTGCCGGACGGTGTCGGAATGCTGATCGCCTCGAAGCGTCTTGGTGGTGAGATTCGCGAACGCGTAACCGGGCACGATATCTTCGCGGCCGTGCATGACCAACTCGCCGCCACTGGTGGCTGCCGGATCTTTTTTCTCGGTTCCAGTCCCGACGTGCTGGAGAAGATCACAGCGCGGTTCGCTCGCGACTACCCGACTCTCACCCTGGCCGGCGTGTACTCGCCACCGTACAAGCCGGCATTCAATGACGCAGATAACGCCGCGATGATCGAGGCCGTGAATGCGGCCCGTCCGGATGTGCTGTGGGTGGGCATGACGGCGCCGAAGCAGGAGAAGTGGATCGCAGCCAACATCGTGAAGCTGGATGTGGGCTTTGTCGGTGCCATTGGTGCGGTATTCGATTTCTATGCCGGCACGATCAAGCGGTCGTCGCCGGTGTTTCAGCGACTAGGGCTGGAATGGCTTCCTCGTCTGATCCAGGAGCCGCGCAGGCTCTGGTATCGCAATCTCGTTTCCAATCCGCGTTTTCTACTGCGGGTGCTTGCGGCCCGTCTGCGTGGTGAGCGTGCCGAGCCTATATCCGATTAAAGGCGTCAGCGGCTGCTGATGTCGGCAAGCCGCATCTTCAGATAATCCCATTGGAAGAGCAGCGTGTTGCTTATCCGGTCGCTGAGGGCGAAGTTGGCGCCGATCTGCCATAAGCGTCCTGCGGGCGGCGCTGGCGATGCGGCGTTCATGTGCGCGGTCTTCTCGGCCAGCTGTTGGCGCCAGCCGGCAGGCTGCAGGGCGTCCAGCAGTCTTTGTGGAATGGGCGTGCCCATGTGGATCGCCGCGTTGTGCAGCAGGAAGAACAGCGGGGTGCAGGCCTGCCATTGCCTTGCCGTGTCCAGCATTTCGTCGGCGTCTGGCCGGGTCTGGCACCACAGTTCGTGGGCATCCAGCAGGCTGTAGTTGGCAAAGTCCCGATCACGGCTGCAGTGCAGCGCCAGGTTGAGCAGGTTATGGCCGGGTGAGAGCGTGCGTAGTGCCGCGTTGCCGTATCCGGGGTGGGGTAGGGAATCCGCCAGTATCGCCAGGGCATCGACCTTGTACAGATAGGGATTGGTCAGGTCACGGTGGATCTCCACAATCGGCAGGCCGGGTTTGGTGGGCATGAAGACCCGCTCGAAAAGACGTTGGTGTGTTGCCTTGCGATGCGCGTCCAGCAGTACGGCCTGATGGCTGTCTGCCATCAGGGTGCAGGCCTGGTCGAAATCCGACGGGTGAACCCATAAGTCGATGTCGACCGAGTAACGCGGTGTGTTGTCTGCGTACAGCCAGCCATTGAAGGCGCTGCCCTTGAGCAGCACGGCCTGCAACTCAGACGCTGCCAGTCGCTTGCCGAAGGATGTCAGCCAGTTGCGATACAGGGCCTCGGTGGAGATTGTTTTCAGCGTTTCCTGGCGCAGTTGCGAGATCAGCTGTTCCGGAAGCTGGTCGGCATGACCGTGGTGATAGAGATTGTGGTGTAGCAGTGGTGCGAGCCGCTGCAACAATTCGGCCGGAGGCGGCTCGGTGGGTGGTGGTGACGGTTCATCGCCCTGCAGGCTGAGCCTGGCGTAGCGCAGCCAGCCCCAGAAGGTCTGCTCCGGGTCAGCCGCGGGCCTGCTCACGATTCTCCAGGTACCACTGGTACGCCTGTGCCAGTCCTTCCTTGAGCGCGATCCGCGCCTGCCATCCCATGCCATTGATCATGCCGGTATCCACCAGCTTGCGCGGGGTGCCGTCGGGCTTGCTGGTGTCGAACACCAGTTCACCCTCGAAGCCGGTGATGTCCTTGATGGTCTCGGCCAACTCGCGGATGGTGATGTCCCTGCCGACGCCGACGT
>Ga0272444_10004747_pt1 | contig 11913 bp, 11 predicted proteins | sample SSMForm13_FD_201033 | JGI IMG/M metagenome (GOLD analysis project Ga0272444, IMG submission 201033) | Marine sediment archaeal communities from Little Sippewissett salt marsh, Falmouth, MA, United States - SSM-Form-13 | ecosystem: Environmental > Aquatic > Marine > Wetlands > Sediment ... | reverse complement strand
CTGCTGTCTAATGAATTCATTCAAAAACGATAGAAAACCTTTTTCTTTCAGCCTGAAACGCGAAAAGCCTTCGTCTCTTACCCCGTAGAAATCAGCACAGCCGTCCCGCCAATGCAGGTTCCAAAGGGGGTGTCCTCTGGTTTCTTCTTGCTGACTGCTGATAACTGAACACTGATGGCTTTTTTACCATGATAACTGAACGCTGACAGCTATTTATTCTGTATCCTGACCCCTGTCTTCTGACATCTGAAGGCTGATTGCTATAAACTCTTCGTTTCGCCTTGAGCCTTTTGCCCTTCTCCTTGTCTTTTCATTCCTGACCGCTGAGAGCTGAAAGCTGAGTGCTATAAAGCCTGACTTCTGTTTCCTGACTTCTGTCTCCTGAATTTTACTTCTTCCTTGCACCATGCTCCTGACTCCTGTATTCTACCGTCTATTCTTTGCTTAATTTCATGTATTGAGGTATTGCATGATTACCATTGTGACGGATAAACGAAAATGTGGCGTCTGCGGTAAAAAAGAGGCTATCATGTTATGCAAAGGTTGCTGGATTCCGCTCTGCCGGGATTGTTATCGCTTTGATCTCTATGCACACGACTGTGGCAGTATTGATCCGCTGGTGCTGTGCAGCGCATGTTACGATGACATCGATATAAATCCCTACGGGGCTCCATGGCCGGAATAATCCGTAAACCATAAGTCTGTCCTCTTTTCAAAAATGTTTCGATCAACAACAGATCGGGAAAGAATGACTGATTACAAGGAGGCGTGTAATAAGAGATGAAACGGAATCTGAAAGTATTCATAGTGATAATAACGGCTGCTTTTCTCTGTTCATGTGCCGCAACCAGGACGGCGAAGGAAGCGGAGGAAACATATCAGCTAGATATTACTGCGACAGTACAAAGTGTTTCCGATCGTGAAGCAGTCTTGAAGGTGGCAATGCCGGTCTTAAAACCGGGAGTGGATCAGACGATCCACGATATAGCACAGCAGGTAGTTGAAAAGGGGCTGTTTATTCCAGGGATAACGGTTAACATCAATACCGTGCCCGTTGTTGTTCGGGAAACCCGGGGAAACATCATTCGCGTTACTGCAGAGAAACCGCTCGCTTTTCCTGTCGGATCACAGGTGGATTTGAAGATTTCCCAAAAAACGATAGCCATTGTCGATTTTGAAGTCATTCGGGGCAACCAGAAAGAAGCGGGGCGGGTAACCCTTGAAGGGCTGTCATCAGCTCTGATCGACTCGGGACATTTCAATGTAGTGGAGCGGGCAAAATTAAAGTCTATTATAAGTGAACTGGAGTTGAGCATGACCGGCCTCATGGACGAAACAGCCGCAGACAAAACGGGACATCTCAAAATGGCCGACCTCATTCTAACGGGAACCCTGGCAGAGATGAAACGAAAGTGGGACATCAACCTGCGGCTTATCAATGTCAGGACGGGCCGGGCTCTTGCGGCAATTTCGATGCGAACAGTTTTGTTCAGACCGACGGAAATGAGAGATGCCGGTACTATGAATGAAGGCTTCGAGGAAGATGCGGTTGATCCATCGTGGAAGGTAGGCCATAAAATGAGGGGGGCTTATTACATCGGGCTGGATCGCGGAAAGGGTGCGGAAGATTCTCGAAACTCACTGGCAATCAGATTTAATTTCAAGGGACAGAGGGGCAAAAAAATCTTTGCCAAGGCTGAAAACCGAAAGAAACGGGATCTCTATATGTATCGAGGTGTGGAATTTTTCGTTCGATCATCGAGAGCAGTAACCGGTCATTTCTTCCTCGTGACTTCAAGCCCCGATGATCCGAACATTATGGATGCATGGTCGGGAGAATTCGAGGCGAATAGGGGATGGAAACTGGTGAAAATCCCCTTTGAAAGCCTGACCGTTGGTCGGGGATGGATAAAGAAAGGGGCTGAAAGATTCGGCGCACGAGCCGGGGATCAGATCCTTCGTTTGGACCGTGTAGAGATTTTCGGCATTGGTGCTCGCGGAAAAGACAATCCCCCGGTCAAAGGCAAAATGAATATAGACGAAATTCGGTTTTACCAGTGAAAGATGCCAACGGCAGGATAAATTCGCTTCGTCCTGTGGAAATCAGCAAAGCTGACCCGCGCATGCGGGTTCCACCGGAGGTGACACCTGTTTTTTCAGGACCTGTGCGAACCCGTATACGGAGAAAGGAATTCATTGATGATACATGTAACACCCGACGGCATCCTGTTATCAGTTGAAAAAATACGGGAAACGTCTCCCCTCATTCACAACATTACCAATTATGTTGTCATGAATACGACAGCAAATGCCCTGCTCGCCCTGGGGGCATCGCCCGTCATGGCCCATGCCATAGAGGAAGTCAGGGACATGGTTTCTCTCGCCCGGGCACTGGTCATCAATCTGGGAACGCTGAGCCCCTCCTGGGTTGAATCAGCATTTAGTGCCGTTGAAGAAGCAACTGCACGGGGAATCCCCGTCATAATCGATCCCGTCGGAGCGGGAGCCACCCCATACCGGACGAAAACATTCCGGGATCTGATACGAGCATTCTCGCCGACGGTTATCCGGGGGAATGCATCGGAGGTCATGGCTCTATCTACGGAAGCCGCAAAGACAAAAGGGGTGGACAGTACCAACGCATCGCACCAGGCCCTCGATGCGGCATTCCAGCTCACCGAGGAATTGGGAAGCGTCATCTGTATCAGCGGAGAAACAGACTATGTCATTCATAATACGACGGTAACAAAAATCAAGAACGGACACCCCATGATGCAACGGGTCACGGGACTCGGATGCACTGCATCGGCCCTCTGCGGTGCCTTTGCCGCGGTCCAGCCCGATGCGGTTCGAGCGGTTGCCGAAGCCATGGCCGTCATGGGAATTGCCGGGGAAATAGCCGCTGCTGGATCCCCCGGACCGGGAACGCTCCAGCTCCGATTTATCGATGTCCTGTATCAACTAAACGAGACCGATATCACGGGGCTCCTGAACGTGGAGGAGGGATTATGAAAGGGTTGTATTTTGTAACGGACCGAGACCTGTGCGGCGGAAAGCCCCTGGAAGAGGTGGTCCTTCAGTCCGTCAAAGGAGGTGCGACCTGTGTGCAGATCCGGGAGAAGAATCTTTCGACCAAGGCGTTCATCGAGGAAGCGGTCCGGATCAGGGATATTCTTACCCCATTTGGGGTACCGCTCATCATCAACGACCGGATCGATGTGGCACTGGCCGTCAAGGCAGCGGGGGTTCACGTGGGCCAGGATGACATGCCATACGAAATGGCCCGGACACTCATGGGGCCGAACGCCATCGTCGGACTTTCCGTAGAAACCTGGGAAGACGTTGAACGGGCGGAAAAACTCGATTGCGACTATCTCGGCGTGAGTCCTGTCTTCGAAACGCCCACCAAGACGGATACCAAGGGCAGCTGGGGGCTGGAAGGACTTTCTAAGATCAAGGCATTCTCTCGTCATCCCCTCGTGGCGATCGGGGGGCTGAACCCCGACAATGCGAAAGCAGTTGTCCTGGCCGGTGCCGACAGCATCGCCGTCGTTTCCGCCATCTGCGCCGCACCGGACCCCTTCACCGTCTCGAAAGAGCTTCATGAGATCATCGAAGTGGCCCTGAAAGACCGGTACGGCAGGAGCTGACAGCCATGAATCCTGAACGGCTCGTCATATTCGATTATTCGGGCACCCTCAGCCGTGAGGCCGTCCTGTTCGCCCGGCCGGAAACCCTGATGAATTACCTTAAGGAAAGCGGTCTGTTCGATCTTGGTGTCGACAGTCTCGATTTTTTCTGGCGGGAGATCGTGAACGCCACGTGGGAAGAGGGCAGCACCACCGGTATCGGATACGCCCGACTCATCGAACAGCGGCTTCGTGAACTTTCACCACCGGGGGGACCGCATGCTTCCCTTGCCGATGGTGCCACGGCGGCATCGCGGTTCGTCGACAGCTACTTTACCCACTCACCCCCGGACCGGCGCTGGCAACCGCTGCTTACAAACCTGGTGTCTTACCCCCGGACCTGCGTCGTCGTTGCAACGGATCATTACGCCGAAGCCACGGAGTACATCACAAATTTCCTGGAAGATCTGGCAATCCCGGCGAAACCGGCCCGGGAACTCATAACAAAATCTGCCTGTGACATAGCTGTTGTGGCCAACTCAGCCGACATAGGACACCCCAAAGCGGACCGGCGCTTCTGGGAGATCCTGAAATCGAATCTTGAGTTGAAGACTATTTGCCGGGTACTGTTCGTAGATGACTTCGGCCACAATGAAGGCGAAGGAGACGACTACGGAAACATCACCAAGGTGGAAGTGCGGAAAGAAAAAACCGTTGCTATTCTCACCGAGGTCTTTCCCGGCGAGATAACGGCACTGCCATTTCTCATCAAGAGAGACGACAGCGAAACGCCAACATACGACCGGGACGAACAAGCATACGGAGCCCTGATCGAGACGACAATCAAATACGTCGAAAATTGGCTAACGGAAACCCCATAAACCATGATTTCTGGCTTTGGATTTTATCAATCCCTACACCCAATCCCCCCATTTTCCCCGTGGAAATCAGCACAGCTGACCCGACAATGCGGGTTCCACAGGTATCTTTCCTGTCTTCTCCTTTCTCCTTGCTCCTTTTTCCTGGAACCTGATTCCTGGAACCTGGTCCCTGTCTTTTGTCCGCTGACCGCTGATGATTGATAGCTGATTGCTATAAATCCTGTCTTTTTCACAAATACCCCTGTTCCTTGAAATAGCCGACAATCTTATTCAGCGAAGTTCCCGGTCCGAAAACTTCCGAGATCCCGGCTTCCTTTAATTTCGGGACATCGTCGGGCGGAACGGTGCCACCAAACACGACCATTATATCGTCTACACCCTTATTCTTGAGAAGCTCAATAACCTCGGGTGCAAGAATCATATGATTACCCGAGAGCGAACTCAGACCGATTATGTCCACGTCCTCCTGAATGGCAGCCTGCACAATCTTTTCGGGCATCTGATTACCGCCGTAGATAACCTCCATGCCCGCATTGCTTAATGCCTTTGCAACAACAATGCTCCCGCGCCAGTGGGCATCCATCCCAAGACGCGATATCAACATCCGGTTCTTTTTACTCATGATCGTTCTCCTTTTCTGCCGTATCCGGTTCGATTAAAAGAGCGGTGGATCCCAGATCCCGTAGTGGCTCTTCAGGGTCTTTGTGATTTCTCCCTCGGTCACATATGCCTGGACCGCATCGACGTTGACTTCCATGAGGTTTCTGTCTTCCTCGCAGCAGCGCGTAATTGCATCGAGCGCTTTCTGCACCTCACTATCACTCCGTTCCGCTTTGATCTTTGTCAGTTTTTCGATTTGTCGTTCGCGTGTTTCAGGTGACAAGAAGAGCTCGACAGGCAGTTCCTCGTTTTCGATACGATAACGGTTTACGCCCACGATGGGCATGTCGCCCGACTCAATTGCCGCCTGGTACTCGGAAGCGGCGGACGAGATCTCGTCATGCAGCCATCCGCGCTCAACGGCATTTACGATGCCGCCCATTTCGTCAATTGTGGCGATGATCTTGAGAATGTGCTCTTCCATCATGTTGGTCAGAGATTCTACAAAATACGAACCGCCCAGAGGATCGACCGTGTTGGTAACGCCGGTTTCGAGTTGAAGTATCTGCTGGGTTCGAAGCGCCGTCAGTGATGACAGTTCGGTGGGTGTGCACAGTGCCTCATCGTAGGCATCAACATGGACCGACTGAGCGCCGCCCAGGACTGCGGCGAGGGCATGATACGCAGCCCGGGAGACGTTATTCAGCGGTTGCTGGGCAGTCAGTGCCACCCCCGCTGTCTGAACGTGAAAACGGTACATCAGTGAACGGGGATCTTTAGCGCCGAAGCGTTCCTTCATGATTTTGCAGTATATCCTCCGGGCAGCACGGTATTTGGCAATTTCCTCAAAAAAATCATTATGGGCCGAGTGAAAGAAGCTGAGTCGAGGTGCAAAGCTGTCCACATTGTATCCCCGCCGGATCATCTCTTCGCAACAGGCAATGGCATTGGCAATGCAAAAGGCAACTTCCTGGGGAGCCGTACTCCCGGCTTCTCGATAATTATAACCGGCGAAACTGATGGGATTCCATCGCGGTACATATTTCGTGCAGTATTCGATGGCGTCGACACTCAGTTTGAACGAAGCCTTCGGCGGCAGTACACCCGGTGCGATAGTCATCGCCGTTTCCATTAGAAAATCGTTCTGACTTGTTCCGGTGAGTGTATTAAATGCGATACCCCTGTTACGGGCATTAGCAAAATACATGGACTGGAGCGAGATGTTGCCCACGGGCTGACAACTGACCAGTGAAACGCTGACAGTATCGATGGGTATGCCGTCAAAGAGAATCTGCATGTCTTGAACTGTATCGATGGCCACACCGCCGCGTCCAACATCGGCCCTGGCATCGGGATCGTCGCTGTCATACCCTCGCAGAGAGGGATAATCGTAGACGCCATTGATGCCTGTCGCACCCTGGTCGAGCAGGAATTTATAGCGTCCATTGGTATCTTCGGGTGTTCCAAACCCGGCAAGCTGGCGATGCGTCCAGGTACGTCCCCGATACATAGTCGGATGGACGCCACGAATATAGGGCTCCTCGCCGGGGAATCCGAGATCCGACAGATAATCCATCTCAGCCACGTGTTCCGGCGTATAAAGCGGCTCTATGGGGATGCCTGAAAGGGTCTTAAACGATTTCTTAAATTCTTTTTTCTTGCCGTGGCATTCGGTTCGCCATGCACTGGTCCTTGTTTTGAGTTTTTCAATATACTCGTCGTGTATCATGAAGTCCCTCCCTCCTTTAAATGGTTTATCCGGAGTTTCCCGGATGGCTCACCATGCTCTTGTTAATAATGCTTATAGTTAGCAATCACCGTACCACCATGGCAGAAAGAAACATAACTGACTGATATTGTGCGTATTTCTGCAGAATGTGGCATAGTCTCTCTCGTTCGTATATGTGTAATATTTACACATATACGAAAAAATAACTGCACTGGCAGGATCGATGTGCCGAGGGTATCGAGAAATACACATCGCCTTAATAGATGAAATATAGAATGTATTCAATACGATAAAGAATGCACGGTCTTCAGTGGGAACAGTATGCGCCGGTGGTGATGTGCAGGTGCGATCATTCGAAAAGGTGAAATAAATTCACATTACATGTGTAAATAGTTCACATATATTGCCGGAGTTCTGATGCAGGTTGATTCATTTACATGTCCAACTTTTTCATCAGGTAGCGGAGCGCGAAACGATCGATATTCAAGAGGGCCGCACCCCTGACCTTGTGCCCCTGTGCCTTTTCAAGCGCCATTCCAATAAGATGCGCCTGGAATTGTTCAGTTTCTTCCTTGAGATCGATCCCGTCGTCGGGGATTTTGAGGGTGGTGCCAAAAAGTACGGTTTCCGTTCTACCATGATCGCCGGAGAGTCCGAGTATCTCCGCGGGTAGGTGCTTCCGTTGTATCAATTCAGGATTGGCGAGGATCATGATGCGTTCGATGATGTTCCGGAGTTCACGGACGTTACCGGGCCAGGAATACTCCGTCAGGGCCTGCAATGCGTCGGGCGAGATACCCTTGACGTGCCTGGTAAAAAGGGTGTTGAACTCATCGATGAAACTGTCGGCCAGAATGGGGATGTCCTCTGTGCGCTCTCGCAGGGGCGGAAGATAAATGTGAATAACGTTGATCCGGTAGAAAAGATCTTCACGGAATATTTTTTCATGCACCTCTTTTCGGAGATCATGATTGGTGGCCGTAATAATGCGTACATCGACTTCTATAACCTTGTCGCCGCCGAGGCGCCGGAATTTTCGTTCCTGCAGCACGTTGAGGATCTTGGCCTGCATCCCTGCATCCATATCCCCGATCTCATCCAGAAAAAGCGACCCTTCATGAGCCTGTTCGATAAGCCCCTTTTTCGTCTTGCGTGCATCGGTAAAGGCGCCTTTCTCATACCCGAAGAGTTCGCTTTCGAGGAGCGACGGCGGAATGGCGGCGCAGTTAATCTCGACAAAGGGTCTGCTGCAGCGTGAACTGCTGAAATGGATGGCTTTTGCCACCAACTCTTTTCCCGTGCCGCTTTCACCCTCGACTAGGACGGTTGACGAGTCGACCTGTGCAATCTTTTTGATCATGTCAATCGTGTTGTGTATGGCCGCGCTCCGGCCGACGATCTTGTCCAGGCCGTAAAAGGTCCTGTCTTTGTCGACGAAACGTTTCACATCGCGTTTCAGGCTTCGTGTTTCCAGGGCAAGTTTGATGAGCGTGGCGATGTCTTTGGTCTTGAACGGCTTGGTGATATAATCAAAGGCCCCCGATTTCATGGCGGTGACGGCACTTTCGATCGTTCCGTAACCGGTCATCATGATTACCAGGAGGTCGTTGTCCATGCTCTTGAGCTTTTGCAGGACATCGAGGCCCTGAATATCGGGCAGTTTAATATCCAGGAAGACAATGTCAATATTCTCCTTGCGGGCGACGGCAATACCCTCCATGCCGGTTTCGGCAGTATAAATATCGTAGCCGTCTTCTTCCAGGGCAATTTTGAGAGATTTCCGGATCAGCGGTTCGTCATCGATGATCAGTATGCGCTGCATGGCTTCACTCCTCGCCGGTCGTGTGTGCATGGATCGGTAGTGACACCATGAACGTCGACCCCCGGTCTTCCGCAGAATCCACGGTGATTATCCCGTTATGTTCTTTAATCACGCTGTGCGTGATGGAAAGGCCCAGGCCCGTGCCCTCGCTGTGGGTCGTAAAGAAGGGATCGAAGATGCGTTCGCGGGCCTGCTCCGGGATGCCCGGGCCCGTATCACTGATCGTAATGACGATGCTGCCCCGGTCGTGGCCGTTACCGTCACCGTTGCGGTACGCCGTTTCAATCGTCAGAGCGCCGCCACCGGGCATGGCCTGGATGGCATTGATCACTATATTCAGCAACGCCTGCTTTATTTTTTCCTGGTCCATCCGGGCCATCGGAATATCGTTTCCGTACCGGACATTAAACAGGAGGTTCTGGTTCTTGCACTGTTTCTTGATCAGAAACAGCATACTCCCGACGACGTCATTAATAGCAGTCTCCTCAAAGTTGAAGTCCTTGGGGCGGGCAAAGTCAAGCAGCCCGGCAACGATACTTTCCAGCCGGTCGATTTCGGACATGGCTTCGTCGGCCAACTCCAGGTCACTGCGCGAGAATTCCTTCCGCCGCCGCAGGATATCGAGGACGACACCGATCCCCGTGAGGGGATTCCTGATTTCGTGGGCCACGCCGGCAGCCAGTTCACCCAGGGAGATAAGCCGGTTGACCCGCTGAAGGTATTTTTCCCGTTCCCGCAGTGAGGTCACATCCTGCATGGTGAAGATCATCCCCATGACCCTGCCGGTATCATCACACAGGGGTGAGGCGTTGATATGCAGTGTCGAAGTGTCCCCCTCATCTTGCCTGAACTGATAGTCACAGCTTTCAATATACCGGCGATCGGTGCCGGAGGAATGAAAAATCCCGTTCAGGCCGGGAAGTGCCGGAAACACCTCGCCGATGAACCGGTGCATGAGAGAGGAATCACCGGTGTGGATACCGACAATATGGGCTGCCGCCGGGTTCATGGACGTGATCCCGCCGTTCATGTCGGTCGTCACGATTCCGGTGACGGAACTGTTGAGGACGGTTTCGGAGAACTTCTTTTCGTGCAGCAGTGCTTCATAGAGCCGTGAATTTTCGATGACAATGCTTGCATATCCGGCAAATATGGACAGCGACACAAATTCATGCTCCGTAATTTCAGGTTCGTCCTGCCGCTTATCAACGCCCAATATCCCGATCACCGTGCCCTTTATCGTGAGTGGTACATAGAGCGTGTATCCCCGGCCCATCCGCGCCGTCACTTTCCGGTCGAGTGCCGTCATGGTCGGATCGGTTTCAAAATCTTTCACCAGGACGGACACTCCCGTCGTAGCCACCCTTGTTTCGATACACTCATGCCGTTTCAGGTGGAACGGTTTTGCCCTGACGTGCCGCTCTTTTTCGGGGGTAAACCCGGTGATGAATTTACACTCGAGTGTGTCCGCTTCCTTATTGATCAAATACACGGAGCATCGATTAAACCCGAGACCCTCTTTAACGGTATCCACAATCTGAGTCAGTACCTGCTCCGTCGACGAGGGCGTGGTCATCAGAATACTGATTCTGAAGATATTGGAAAGAATATTGTTTGATGCTTCGTTCAGAATTGTATTGTGCTGCATACTCAATCATCCGTATCGTGTCATATGAAAGGCAAACACCTGCTATCCAATAAGCAATCTTTGTACCATCCTACACACCCACAACTGACCCATCATACTTAAGACCATCACAGGATTCAAAGAATATTTTCACCGTTCATTCAAAAATCCCCTTGCCCTATTGAATTTACCTCAGTGGACCCGGTTTCCTTTCGCCTAGTCGTTGCCATGAACAACTGACAACGGACGACTGACGTTCTCATCTTTCACTGAAACCTGAACGCTGATAGCTGAATACTGATTGCTTAAAAATCCTGTCTCCCGATTTCTGACTTCTGCCTCACCCCTTGCCCCTGAGATAATTATAGATACGTGCGATTCGATTGTCGGGTTTCTCTTGCAAATATGATTGTAGCGGATTATGAAAATCAAAATTGATCAATCACAGATTTATTGTTGCTCCAAAATTTTTACTCTCTGCGTTTCACAGCAAAAAGGATCGGAAAAAAACACCGGAGAAAATAAATGGTGAAGAAAAAGGATAATATTATCGATATTACGCCAATGCTTAACCACAGGGCTTTAGAAAGTACATGTCATCGCTCTTTGGAGAGAGTGGTATGAGCGCTCTCGACGAAGCTCAGGATATCATGTACAGGGCCTGGGAAACGAAAAGTAGAAGCCGCCGTATAGCCCTCGCCCGGAAGGCGCTTACCATTTCCCCGGATTGTGCGGATGCCTATGTACTTCTTGCGGAGCAGGCGGCAACATCCCTTGATGAGGCCATAGAGCTGAATCAAAAAGGTGTCGAGGCGGGAGAGCGAGCCATTGGGAAGAGGGCGTTTAAAGAGGACGTCGGGCATTTCTGGGGCCTTCCGGAAACACGGCCTTACATGCGTGCGCGGTTGGGACTTGCCCAGTGCCTGTGGGATGCAGGAAAGAAGAAAGAAGCCGTCGAGCATTACAAAGATATGCTTCACCTTAATCCCGGCGACAACCAGGGAATCCGGTACATCCTCGTATCATGCCTACTCGATCTGGGGTCTGATAGAGAACTCATGTTTCTTCTTGAAAAATATAATAGCGAATACGATACATACCAGCTCTATACGAAAGCCCTTTTATCCTTTCGTGACCAGGGAGATTGTGAAGAATCCCGGAAACACCTTGAAGGCGCACGTGATGTAAATCCTCACGTTCCTGCATATCTTCTGGGAAAAAAGAAAATCCCCAAACGACTTCCCGACTACGTTGGTTTTGGTGATGAGAGCGAGGCCCTTTCCTACGCTGGAGATAACATAAAAAACTGGAAAGCAACTCCCGGTGCCCTGGATTGGCTGGCAAGCCAATCTCAGTAATTGTACATGCAGATCACAAATCACACAACTTGAGACGCGTTACTTCCTTGCCCCGTGGAAATCAGCAAAGCTGACCCGACGGTGCAGGTTCCACCGGAATGACTCCTGTATTTGCTTTTGTCATTCATCTCCCGATAGCTGATTGCTGGTACAGGTTCAGGACATAGGTAACAGTAGAAGTTCAGGACATAGGTAACACTTTCTGAGAAAATGGCATCAAAACAACAGAGGAGTTGAGCGATGCCATGGAAGGAAGTGGACCTTATG
>Ga0272444_10004746_pt1 | contig 11915 bp, 7 predicted proteins | sample SSMForm13_FD_201033 | JGI IMG/M metagenome (GOLD analysis project Ga0272444, IMG submission 201033) | Marine sediment archaeal communities from Little Sippewissett salt marsh, Falmouth, MA, United States - SSM-Form-13 | ecosystem: Environmental > Aquatic > Marine > Wetlands > Sediment ... | reverse complement strand
GTTTCCCGCTGCTTCCGCTGGGGGCAGAAAGGCAGAAACGAGAAAGCCCGGCATCGCCGGGCTTTTTTGTGCCTGGCATGCTGCATCGAGGAGCCATTCTGGCCACCCATGGTGGTCATCGTCGGAGCGAATGGCTTGAGGAGATCCCAAAGGAAAGCAGCGGTCCGGAATCCACACTCCTGACCGGTGCTTGGTGAGTCGAGTCGAGTCCAGTCGAGGTGAGGGAGCCTTTCATGAAGCAACTCGGCGAGCTTGACGAAGCACCATCGTTCGTAGATTTCCCAGGTCGGACTCAGCCAAACCGCTTCAGGTCGTTCTCGCACGTTTAGCAGCGACTAAGAGTACCGGCCACTAAGCGATCCTGCCAGAGGCAGGCGATCCGAATATCCCCGAGCCTGCGACAAGAGTCTGACGATTCTCAGAATCACGTCATTGATCGGAGTGTGATGGATTCGTGCCATCACACCTACAGCAGACTGTCGAATTCTGGCTTCTTTCACCCATTACAGTGAGTTACAGTCAATGAGCCTCTGACGGTAGCGGTGTCGCATTCCAACATCAGAGCTGGCCTCATGTCGCAATTTCGATGCCAGTCTCTTCCTCAGCTGTTAGGTGTCAAGTGAGCATATACGATCAATATGGGAACAAACCTTCGAACTTGTACAGCGCGCTCAACGCTGTTCTTACCCGACGGAAATGCTTCATCTCGTATCATCATGCTGACGAAATAGAAGTCCAGAAGTTCATTGGCACATTTGATCATTATCACGATCGATTCATTTCGCGTGGCATAGGTGCGAGCATGCCCGGAGACATCATCAACAGCGATAACAATGAATACATAATGTCTCGTATAAGGCAGGCGTACTTAGGTGATTCCACAGTAACTATAGTTATGATCGGAAACTGTACTTGGGCAAGGAGGTACGTAGACTGGGAGCTGCAGGCGTCTCTGAGGTCGGGAGAAAAAACCACGCCTAATGGATTGCTGGGCATAAAGTTACCGTCGTTCATATCCGGCCAGTACCCACAACGACTTAATGCCAATCTACTCCCGCCCACAAGAACCGTTTTTACACCAAACGATTGTTACGCGAGAGTGATCAACTATCCGCGAACAGAAGCAGAATTGGTCGAAGGAATCGAAGATGCATTTAAGGCCCGCACAACACGGCGGGATCTAATCGCTAACCCAAGAGAACGATTCTCCAGGGATCTAGTCTGTGGATACACGCGTTGAGCAGATATGCAATGTGGAAAAGGCGCACCTAAGAAGCAACTGTGTTGACCTGTCAACAAGTCGCACCTCCTGATGCTTCTCCGGCACTTAGCTCCGGGTCATGGCACTGAGCATGATCACAAGCTTGTCGATGCAGGCGGTGAGCGCCACCTTCTAGTGTTTGCTCTAGGGACAGCAGGTGTTGGTGGGGGCTTTCTTCACTGGGTTGCAGCGGATAGCTGTGTCGCTGGCTATATACAGCGCCGTGCGTACGCTCTCCCGTCCACTGCGCATACTACGCTTGGCCCGCCAGCTACCGCCGGTCTCCCGGTTTATCGGCGCCAGGCCCACCAGAGCGGAAAACGCCCGGAGGCTCAGCCGCCCCAGCTCGGTAAGATCTGCCAACGAGGTCAAGACACTCGCGGAACCGGTGCCGGGCATCGAGGCCAGCAACTCGACGTTGTGTTGCCCTTCTGGCTTTTCCGCGGCTTCTTCGGCCAGACAGCGGTCCATGTCGGCAATCCCTCGGCCAGTGCGTCGATAAGCCGCATAATCGCTCGTTTTGCACCTCTGGCATGATGTCGTGGAGGTTCTTCTCCATAGTGGGCAGTTCCATGAGTCGCCGACTGCTCAGAAGCAGGTCCCTGAGGAAACTGCCTTTCGCCTAAAGGGCCACGGCAGGCAGGTTTTCACTACTGCGGAAAATTCCGTGACTAATGTCTGGACCTGCAATGGTTCGCCAGCTTGTCCGATGCGCGCGACACCATCGACACTTGGGGAGACCATTACAACCAGGTCCGGACCCATCGCTCCTCGGGCAAGGAACCGCCAGCTGCGTTTTCTTGGGACGTGGCCTGATATTCGCAACTGCCCACATCGAATGTGGCTCACTTCCAGGGATGCGGTCAGATGTGCCATCACACGTAACCGCGAAAGTGATCCACATTGCAATGCTTTTGCGCATAAGCAGTACCTACTTGCTGAATCTCGCGTATATGCTCCACCGAGTCCATGACTTGAACGTGGGTGGGGGCAATTTCGGCGAGGCCCAAGTCGGCGAGCCCCTCCTGGGTCACGTCAGGGTCGTAGCGCACATAGGCAAACTGCTTGGCGCCGGTCCAATTGGTAGCGTCACCGGGATTTATGACCATGTCGCCGATCTCCCTGTCGATCGCGCTGCCGTAGCGACACTCGCCTAAAGTGCGGCAGGCCATGTCCCAGCCGGCAGACGCGGCGTTCATTAGGGCGGAGGGGATGTTCTTGGCATGATCCAGTAGCCACAGATCACCCTTTTCCAGCCCAAGCCGGGCCTTCGGCGCACTGCCGGTGCCCACCGAGACGATCAGCATCTGGTCCTCCCCGGTGGCCCAGTTCATCTGGTAGGGTGCCGCCGTGGCCATCTGGAAGGCAAGATAGGCAGGGTTGTTGTAGGTGGTCACGCCGCCGTCGACGAAGATGAACTGGTACTCCAAGTCTGTGCCTGGCGCAAAAGTCACCACCTCAGGTGGGAAGAAGGTGGGCGCTGCGGTACTGGAACGCACCAATTGCCAGAGAGGCAGGTTCAGGTTGCAGTCCTTGCGGCCTCGCTGGTTGTATTTTGCGTCGGGGTTGTTGGACACGGGCCAGGGCGAATCCGTGGTGTGGTTGCGGAGCACCATCATCAGCAGCGTACGCAGCTGTTCATCCCCCAGGGTAGCGGGCGGGTCGTCGGGGCCGTAGCCGAGCGCCTTGTTTAGCTCGACGCGCAGCTTTGCCGCCAGCGGCTCGTCGTTGTAGCTGTAGCGCAGGCGTTCAAAGATGGATGCCTTGTCGAACATCTGCTTGCCACTGCCGACGTAGAAGTCGCGGATCTTGTCCACGGACATGCCTGCCGATATGCAGGTGGCAATGACAGCCCCAGTACTAGTGCCGCAGACAAAGTCGAACCAGTCGGCCAACACCAGATCCGGATCGGCTAGTCGGGCCCGCAGATCAGCCTCGATCTTCGCGAGTATCTCTACACTCATTAGCCCCAGAATGCCCCCACCGTCGCAGGCGAGTATTTTCTTAGGGCCTGCTTCCTTGAGTTTCTTAACCACATTGGCGTTCATACGTCCTCCTGATGTTGTAACCGCCACCCCAGTCACTTCAAAAAACCAAGCGAAAACTCCGCCGCGTTAATTGGCATACACTGCAGTTGAACTGGCGGCGCAAGTCTAGCCTGCCATCCGTCATGACCACCCTTCGCTTACAACCTCAACCGAATATCAGCCGGGTGTCGATCCAGGTCACTTGCCCAGTGCGCCGCTTCACCTCGCTATACATGTGTGCCGTTCCGCCAGGCCCGTCGCCGCCGGCACCGTTCCACAAGCAAAGGAATCGCACCTTGTCAGGACCATGAGCCAGAGCGGTATAGAGCAACCAGAGATTGCAGCGTTCGTAGGGGTAAGATGCGCTGCTGCCCTGGGGCGGGTCTCCTAGGGCCGTGGGGGCTGACCGAGGCGGTTCGCAGAGCTTTTCCTTCGCAGCGTAGTAGCGCCTGCGCCAGGCATCACCGCCGCGGGTCACGGAACGCTCGATGAACTCCGGTTCCTCAAAGGGTTGCAGCCACCGCACCTTCACTCCGCGCTCAAGGCAGGCCTCGGTAAACAGCAGATCGCCGCCACAGGCGCCCTGGGTCAGAGCCAGGTCCTCCGGACCTGCACCAAGCTGGTCTAAGGCAGCGGCGATGTGCTGGCCCGCTAGTTCCACCTTCTCAACTGGGAATCGTGGTACCGCCCGGTCCCGCTCATCAACCATGTGGCCGCTGAATAGAAAGACGCGTCGTGGCTGCCAGCGGTCTTCGGGCTTGACGAGGCGTTCCAAGGCGCGGTCGAAGGTGGCAATTCCGGCCGCGACGTTGTCCGGGCTGAAGCCAAGATCCTGTAGCAGCAATAGCTGCGTGCGGCTGGAGTTAAGGGCGAACCAGTCCCGTTCGTTCCGGGCGATGGCCTCCTTATAGGCAGCGCGCACACTGCTGGGGTCACCCACTAATACCTCCAAGTCTCCCAGGGTGGCTCTGGCCCAGAACATCTGCCCCTCTTCCCCCTCGTGCTCAGCCGCGAAGCGCACCGCCCCCGCCATGGTAGACGCGTCCTGGTCGTAGCGCGGATCCCCGGTGAGGTGGCGATAGATGTGCATCAGGGTCAGGGCGTTGATGCCGGAGTAGTAGTGGCCGGGATTGCGCCGGTAGCCCTTGGCATAGCTTTCGATGGCGGCACATAGGAGGGCGTCCTCATAGGCTGCATCGTCCCGCATCTGCTGCGCCGTGCGCCTGGGCCGATGCCATGCCTCCCTCCAGGCGTCCTTCTCTACGCGACCCAGCAGCGACCAAGTTTCTGGGTCGTCATCATAGATCTCAAGCATGTTGCGGTAGTGCTCACGGACTAGCTCCAGGGTGACGCCGGGCACCCGCTGCAGAGCCAACCGTTGCAGACAAATACCCTTTTCCTGCAGCCCCTCCAAATGATGGGGCTCAATCTTCAGCCCTCGCTCCAACTGTTCAAGGGCGAATGCAAAACGTTCCGCCTTGCGCAGCGCCACCCCTGCGCGGATCCAGGCATCGGCGCGGAAGGCCGCGACCGGCGCCTCTTCGGCCAGGATGAGGATGTCGCCCGGCCATCCGGCTTTGCTGGCCAGCAGGATGCGCTCCTCCCAGGCGTCGTGCAACGCCCAGAACTCTCGCACATCGCCGATGCGCAGGGACTTCCAGTCCGGCTCCTGGAGGTTGGGCAACAGATGATAGACAGGGCTCGTCTTGCGGCCGTGCCAGGATTCCATGGTCGCGTAGACCATGTTGGTTAGAGCGGCCCGATCTGCCTCCAAGGTGTCAGGGTCCGGACCACCACTCCGGATGCCGTAGCGCAGCTTGCGGTCGGTGTAGAGGTCGAACGCGGTGCTAACATGACCGCCGCACACCAGCACCACTCCGCGCGCCCGCAGGGCGTGGCGCACCCCCAGCTCATACCAAACGTTGGCGTTCTCCAGGGTCAGGTCCGCCACCACCAGGTCTGCCATGAGCAGTTCCTGGAACATGTCGGTGCGGATGTCGCCAGCCCTCAGCTCTTCATCGGCGCGAAACACCTCCAGGCCGGCTGCCTCCAGAGCAGGCTTGAGGTATTCACTGTAGACACGGCTGAAGTCAATGGCCTCCCCATCCGGCCCAGGTTTGGTGCCGAAAGGCATGGCGACGAAGACGTGTGGTTTCACGTTGGTCCTTTCCGTGTTGCGTAGGGTGGAGGCTCTTTCCCCATATCATTGAAACAGCCGGTTCGCCTTGACAATACCTGCTTGGAAACAATGGGACGCGGGTGAGTATAAACAGCAAAGCTGCTATTTTCCCGATTGGACTGCCCACGGACCCGTAGACAAGCTCATAGCTTCAACCGAGCTTAGAGGAGGTGGACATGAGCAACCAGCGATATTCAGCCGAGTTCCGCGAGGAAGTGGTGTGACTGACCCTGGTTCGGGGTTGCTCCGTGAAAGAGGTACCCGAGCGTCTGGGAGCCTCGATCCACAGCCTGTACAAATGGGTGAAAGTGGTCGCCGTTGCTAGGCAAACAGCGAGAGGAAGAGCTCCCGGAGGCCAAACGGAAAAACCTGACGTTGTGCGCGGCTACAGTTTAGGGCAAGCCAGTCCCGTTCGTTCTGGGCGATGGCCTCTTTATAGGCAGTCGCACACTGCTGGAGTCACCCACTAACACCTCTCGGTCTCTCAGGGTGGTCCTGGCTCAGAAAACTTGCCCCTCTTCCCCTCCGTAGGGCATGTTTGAGTGCGGCATGACTGCCGCCTAAGGTCATCATTTGCAGGGAGGTTAGGCCATGACCAACTTCGTCTTTAAGGATGCCGATGATATTGATCTGCGATACCGGTTCCCTGAGACTGTCGCCGGTTACGAGCAATGGTTGCTGCTGATCGCGCTGATCGTCGACGCTACTGAACGGCTCGGGCCCGAGGGGCAAGCGTTCGACACCGAGGTCCTTGATGCATTATCGAATTTCATTGCCGAAATTGATGGCCGATACAGGACCCGAAACACTAAGAAGGTGCCTAAAACGTGCCGGGTATTTGTGTCTCACCAGAAGGCCAACCACAAAGAAGCGGAAGCCGTTGCCTGGCACGCCCACCAAGCTGGATTTGAATATTGGCTAGATACCCATGATCGAGGGCTGAAGATCGCTAACACGGCGCCCCTCACGGCAACGGCGAAAGCCGTGATGATTGCCGCCATCATTGAGATGGGACTATTGAACTGTTCGCATCTGTGCGCGATCAGGACAGCAAAAACGGCAGTGTCCGCGTGGGTGCCCTACGAGTATGGTCGGTCGAAAGCCCGAGGCATCCATTCCCGTCAAGTTGCCACGTGGTTTGAGACCGGTGTCGGGTTCGGTCCGGCGGACTACCTGCGCCTGGGTAGTTGTTTGTATTCCACGGGTGACGTTCAGACTTGGCTCAAGACCCAGGCTGGAAAGGGGTGCCGGATGCCGACGCGTCAACGACCCTGGAACGGCTCACCGCCGTCCGATTTACCTAACTGAAAACGCCGTGTGCCATCCACTGGACTTCTCATGGCCCCTTAGACACCTCACATAGTGATAAACGAGCTCAGCGGAGGTGGATATGAGGACTGCCGACGATTTCAGCTTCAGCTCATAAGAGCTTAATCGTGGTACGTTCCCCACTACGTTTGTTTGAAAAGGAGAATGTTTCTGATGTCCCATGATGATCCACCGCGGGGTTCGGGCGGTATTTGGAACAGACCGGAACGGTGTTAAGTTCAGCCCATTTAGCGTGGCGGGTCACGCGTCCGCGGAGTGCCTGACATCCAGTTCCGCCCACAACGGGAGGTGGTCGGATATCAGGGTAATCTTCCACCGCATAAAACGCCTTAGGTCGGTGGTGGCCGATTTCCCTTTTGGCCCGCCCGCACTCGCCTTTGCGAAATTCGCAAAAGACTCGTCGTCCACATAGGCTGCGATGTCTTCGTCACGGAACACATGCTCGAATATGTTGACTGAACCCGAATGCGTCTCACTGCGACCGAGCGGAAACGTCCGGTTGGGCGAGGTGAAACCGATCAGGTCATAATACTTGGTCATGTTGAAGTTCGTCGGGTGCAGCAGTTCCTCGGGTACCTGCACGCCATTCTCCCGGAGCGCATCGGTGATGGGAGATTGCAGCCGTTCCATCTGAAAGTTGCCTAGTAGCAGCATCTCAGTTTCGTTATATCTGGACCGCGTCTTCAGATAGGCGCCAAGCATCCTGATCTCTTCAAGCCGTATGGTGTGCTCCGCACCGGGGCGGCCGCTTCCGCAAGCGATATGCGCCGTGCAGACCTGGAATTCCATCTCCCCGGACCGGAAAGCTGCAACCGCCGGCGGCCGCTCGAACTGCCGTGCCGGCCGAAAACCGCCGTCCTGCATGCGCTCGGGCGGTAGGATCACCTGGCTCGAAAAATTAAGAAATTCGACACGTGGCTCGTAGTAAAGAAAGGCAAACCGTTCACTGTTCCCGACCATTCCCGGCGCTATATCGGTAACCAGCATCTTCCAATCGGGACCCAGCACTCCGAGCAAGGCTTGCAGGCGCCCGAGGTTGCGGTCGACTTCCTGCAAGGCAACGAGATCGAAGCTGCTGATGAGTTGGGCCATGTAGAACAACGATTCCAGATTGCCGTCACCGAGACGGTGCGAACGGCCGAATTTGTTCAACGCCCAAGTAGCCACGATCAGGTTCGATTCGTATTGACGCGGCGGAATCGTATCGTTCAGGCTGGCGCGCAGGCGGCAAAGCCCTTGCTCGGTGCGCTGCCTTTCGACTCGGGGCAGCACGGCCAGTTCCGCTTCGTGAAATTCGTGCGCACCGAACTCGAAAGGGCCGCCACCGGCAACGATGATGTCCTTTGCGACCCGTTCGACGCCGGCGGCGATGTCATGATAGGCGTGGACAGCATCATCCCATTTCGCTACGGGTAGCGCGTCCGTGGGGAGGATCTGAAGCTTCTCGAATGGTGCATCCTGCCATCCCTCGACCTCTTCCAGAAGCACAGGGACGACACGGAGGCGGCCGGATTGATGCGCCGCCATGGCTGCCGGAATTTCAACTTCGTTGATAAAATCGGATGCCAGGAAGGATTCTGTCACCAGCAACAGGACGATATCCGCTGTCTCCAGTGATTCGTCGATGACCGCCTTCCACTCGCTGCCTGGTACGATGTGCCGGTCGTGCCAGCCGACGATGAGGTTGCGACGCCTCAGCAGTTCGAGGTGTTCGTCGATACGGTTGCGATACGCCTCGTCTTCGTGCGCGTAAGAGTAGAAGAGTTTCAGGGGGCCGCGTTTCATATCGAGCCTCTCTCGGTCCGATCAAGGTTTCTCGACTGCGAATTAAGTTAACTTAAGATGCGTGGGCGTCTTAGCATCAGACCTCATTCCTTGAGCTCGTCGGATTCTCTTGAGCCTAGATCATATTCGCGGTCTGTCCCCTGTTACTCCGAGTCTTGCTCAAGCAGCGGGCCAAGCCTGTGCTCCATGTCGGATACCATCTCGTCAAGGTCGATGGAATACTTTTCCATTCCGTGACTGGTCACAACGTAAACAGTGTTCGAGTCATTTGAAAAACGACAGTACGGTATCGCACCGGTTGCCAGTTCAATTGAGGTTCTAAGAGACATGGCCGGGTTGCTGCCCTGAACCAGGTTCCATATCGTGAGTAGCCCATCTGACGTGACGGCCAGCTTGTCGCCGGAATCGTTGAGGCAGATGTCATTAAACAGGCTGCTCTGTGCGTCCAGATTGTGGTCTATCAACTCACGTTTCCCGGGGATGGACCAGACCCTGATGGAGCCTTCGGGATTCAGGTAGTCCGATCCCGGTTTGTCGCTAGCAGCAATGGCAACCAGCTGATCCGCGTCATCGAATGCGATGCTTCGTGACAGGTATCTGGTTGGTATCTCGAACAGGATCGACGATGATGCGAGATCATGGACAACGACCTGGGAAGGGTAAGCGACTGCGAGAAGTCGTCCGCTCGGGGATAGCTGTACTGAACTGGGGCACTGCCTGTTACGGGCAGCCAGTTCCAGCTTGCTGAACGAACCCCCGGTGTATGTCCAGAACTCGCCCCTACCTGCTGTGACGACGAACCTGTCGGCGTCTGACGAGAAGGTCGCCGCTCTTTGGCAACCGAGCCCGAGTTCGGGAAAAGTGGCCAGTTCAGTAAGTGATCCCTTGTTAGGGGAGGTCGGGTTCCACGAATAGAGCTTGTTGCTGTGTGCGACCAGCAGGCTTTGTGGGCCAGTGAAGCCTATCGCAAGCGTTGAACCCTTAAATCGGTGTGAGGCGACAGGTTTAAGCTCGTTGATGCTCCAAATTTCTATATCCGACCAGAACGGCAGTAGTGGTTGCGTGCTGAATGCCGCCTGTTCCTCGTTACCGGATATTGTGGCCATCTCGACATCCTCGATATGTCGCGTCTCCTTGTACAGGCCACGCAGATCCCCCCAGAAACGGATGTGGTTGTCGGCGCCGATCGTGATCGCGGAAGTACCGGTACTGTCCTGGAAATACTGCCAGATACGCGCCTTGTGGAAGACGCGCCCGACTTCTCTTCCGGAGGAGACGGACATCAGTGAGCCCCAGCTCTCGGTCGATGCAGGCTGCCGATGGAATGCGATCAGCGTGTCTCCATCCGGGGTGGCTGCGAGTGTGTCACCGGTGGGGAGGTCGCCGGTGATCAGTGGAGTAACGGGGTTAACGTAGGGTTGCAAAACAGTCCCGGGAGAGACGGGTAATGGCGGTCTGGGTGGTTTCCAAGTTTTGAAGTACCCATCTTTCGAATGCGCGATCAGGCTGGCATCGTCCGCCAGGAACAGCGCATCCACATCGGTCATGGGTATGGTCTGCCTGAGTTCGAAGCTGTCACTTTCCCGTATTTCGATGACATCATCGTATGCCGCGATGAGGTATCCCCTCCGTTGATCGATCAACATGGGGAGCTGTACGGAAAAAGGTATAGAAGCTGTTCCCATCGGCCGGTGCCAGGTGCGGACCGGGTCATTCAGGGTCGAGAGACTCCAGGCCTCGAGGGCGTTTTTGCCAGAAACGAGCAGCCTGTCGCGTGATGGATCTACCAGCAGGCGTTCGATCTTGCCGGAGTGGGTGCTGAGAATCCGTGCGGGGCGATTAGAAGGTGCTGGATCATGCGCCCGGTAATAGACTACCTGGCCATCTTCGGTACCTACCAGCAGGTACTGGCTATTGGGCGTATATTCGAATGTCGTTACATTGACGTTCAGCGCGATGTTACCGGACTCCTTCCAGCTATCCGTCTCGTAAGACCTGAAACGCGAGCCACGCGGGATGATGTTCATACTGACGGTCAGTTGCATACCGTCGGGAGAGAAGCGGATACCGGAGATGGAATCGAACGAATCGGTTGCCGGTAAACTGTAGTAGTCGTATGACTCGACAAGTTCTCGTTTGTCCAGGTCGACAATACACAGTTTCCATGATTCACCTACCGCGAGAAACCGGTTGTCAGGACTTCTCGCGGTATATTTCGGGCCACATGGAATCTCTATGTCGGCCAGGAGCGGAGGCATGATTCGTAGCGCATTCTGTAGAGCCGAGTGCGTCGCGAAGCTTCGGTAGCGTGAAGCGGCCCGAGCGGCCAGTTCGGCGCTCTGATACAACCTGGCAGGCCTCTGGATGCGGATCAGTTCCGATTCGGCTGCCATGGCGAGAGTCGAAGAGATGTATTCCGAGCGGGCAAGGAATCCGATGGCCGCAAGTGCCAGCATTGCGATAGCCGACACCGCGGATGTCACGGTCCACCGGGCGAGCCTGTTGCGCTTCTTGAACCTGATGCTCTGCGTGATGCCGTGAACGATGTTCTCTTCCGGTTTGCCTTGTTCCAGCGCCGTGGCGGTTTCATTGATCCAGACCTTCTCGCTGATACCCGGCCAGGTTTCAGCATCGACGGCCCCGTCGATGTTGACGACGATAATGTGCGAACGATATTGCTGGTAGGTCTCGATTTCTCGCCTTACCCACTCGGCTCGTACAGGGTCCGTCGCGACAGGGGACCCTATGACGACAAGCAGGCGGGAGCGCCTGAGAGCGCGCTCGATGATTTTTCTGAAGTTGCCCGAAGGCGGTATCTCGGTGCGGTCCCTAAAACAGGCGTAATCCAGGTCGTGAAGCCTGTCCTCGAGTGCCACCGCGTATGACAGGCCATCTTCCCGTTTGTACGAGATGAATATGTCGTAACCAAACAGCCATGCACGAAGCCGCGCAAACCATCCGGTCTCGACCTGCCATGTTGGTTCTGTTTCTGGAGAAGCCGGTTCAGAAGCGTCCATGCTGGTTAGAGTATAGGACGCATAAATACCTTGTTCACTTCACAACCGTTTTACCAACCCGCCAACCGCACCGGCGATAAACCACAACTCACCCGGTCAGACGACCAATCAGCCGCTTTCAACCGCCCAATATCCGCTCTCGTTCCGGATTTTCGCCCAACAGTACGAACCAGACTGGTCAGTATTTGGTCGACATGTACCGGTAACTTATTGAAAATAAAAATAAGAATCGAGGGTTCGAATCCCTCCCTCTCCGCCAAATAAAAAAGCCCCCTGCGCATGCAGGGGGCTTTTTTATTTGTGCTCCGTGGAAGGCA
>Ga0272444_10004744_pt1 | contig 11920 bp, 6 predicted proteins | sample SSMForm13_FD_201033 | JGI IMG/M metagenome (GOLD analysis project Ga0272444, IMG submission 201033) | Marine sediment archaeal communities from Little Sippewissett salt marsh, Falmouth, MA, United States - SSM-Form-13 | ecosystem: Environmental > Aquatic > Marine > Wetlands > Sediment ... | reverse complement strand
TCGATGGCAAGGCGATCATTCGTTTTCGAAGAAAGCCGCCGATGACAAGAAAGCGGATTCTAAAATCACGTGCCGCGGTTCCACTTTTCCAAATGGTGCGTGACGGCGTTCCGCCAGAAAAGACGCGGCTTTATACAGAGGAACTGGAGAAAGAGTTCGGAACTGACCTGCAGGTAACCGGACCGGACAAGCTTTATTTTAAGGAAGGGGGGATTATTTTCTCCGCCGGAGAAAAAGCTGCGAAACCACGACCCAGAGAGTGACATTTACTAAAGAAATTTAAACCATCTTCCGTATGCGGACTGGAGAGATGGATAAAGCCGTTGGGCATTTATTTATGCTCGATTATTCTCCTTATACAAACCACAGAGTTAGGACTACGACCATTAGTCCTCGGCCTTTAAAAATGTTCCAAGGTGCACAATACTGCTATAATTGTTGACCGGAGCCATTCATTGAAAAATTATAGAATGTCTATTTCATCCCCCTATTTTTGCTCTCAGATCTCTCCACTATATAAGGGAATGTCCATATGTGGTTTGGGTCAGACATATTCAAGGTTTTTAAGGTGGCTGATATCCTGGGGATGTGGGAGGATATCTTTTACGATCAGTTTTTGAGATTATTTTCTTACCCGTGTCACTCCTTTTCAAATGGTGATCATAAATGAATTATAGATCTTTGAAAACTTTTTTGGCGTCTTTTTCGAAGGAAAGATATGGCCAATCTTTTATATATTTGAGGTAAGTTAGTAAAGTTTTAATGTCGCTTATTTCAATCCGTTTGGACTTATACATGATTTTTAAAAGATCCAAAAGGCTCCACACTTCGATCCCAAAGGTTATGCCAAGTTCTCTCATTTGAGAATCATCGGTCACCACCGGAATCTCTAAAGCATCACCATAGGCCAGTGCTTGAACATCAATCCGTGATGCACCAATACCTTCACTGATATTATGAGGCCATAGATAAGAAAAAATTAAGTTTATCTGTTCTCTTTGAAACCGAGTAACCCGAATACGATGCTTTCTGTTTTCTATGTATTCCGAATGGTTCACCCATTCGAATTTATTGGCAAGGCGTGGATTTTTATCAAATTCTTTCTGAAATTCGGGTATGAGGTAAAGGGCGTACCGCTTTTTACCAAAGGGTTCACGTAGTAACGGATGAAAACTGTTGCCGAGTCTGAGATAGGCGTTGCTGTCGAGCAGAATTCTTTTTATAGACATTTATTGAATTAATTCAGCATGAATTTCTTTGGCATCAAGAATAGAGCAATTCAGGATCGATTGAATGAATCCGCCTGATTTTTCATTTTCAGAAAGATATACCCTCAGTGCTTCAAAAAAAGGGCTGCCGAAAAGCTCCTTGGTTTTCTTTATATAATCTGCAGCACTGCAAGGCTTTCCATCAAATAGAATCTCGCTTACGTTTGGATAGTTTTTGTTGAAGTTTGTGGTCGTACCGTAAATACCAGGTTCCAAGTTCAATTCCAACAATCTGAAAGCGGCTGCATAATCATTAATCGCCTTGTAGACGGTTATTGGAGAGATGGTAAGCGAGTCTGCCAGTCTGATTATCTCACGAATCTTCGATCGGGTTGAACGGAGGCTATTTAAGGATATGTAAGCCCTTTTGGCCTGCATCTCAGGAAAAAGAAGGGCTTGGGCAAATATATCTGCGAAATCTTCCGCACTATCCCCCGCTAGCGATGGTGATAGAACATGCCCCAATTCATGAGCCATCCAGAATTTGAAATCGTGGAGATTGCTGTCCAGGTTGAGAAAAATCCAGGTGGTTTTTGAGGTCGGCAAGAAGATATGAAGGGCGTTCTCATGATGCTCCCGTCGCCCATGAAATACCGGAATCAGAACGACGTCAAAATTATTCAGTTTGCCGATCATTTGTTCGAATGCTATTGGTTCGCCGTCTTTCAATTTAATTTCTGATCTTATTTGCTGGGCCGCTTTCTGAATATAGTTGTAATCCAGTTTTGGCGCTTTTAAAGAAGGTGGCAGAAACAGACCTTCAAATGGAAGATAGGGCGCCAGCACGTCAAGCAACCGACCAATTTCTTTAGCATTTTCGATATGCAAATCAGTAGTTTTGCGACGGCCTTTTTTTCGAAAAGCCACAATAGGCTCAGATGCGGTAACCGATTTAATAACAAGGTCCTGAAACGGTAACCCGAGTTCCAAACCAAGCTTCAGAAGCTTATCCGGACGTGGAAACTTCCGACCCTTGAACCATGCAGATACGATGGTTCTGGAAACTTCAAGGCTTTGGGCAAGGCCTGCTTGATTTAAGCCTCTTTCATCCATGGATTGGCTGATCTTTTGTATGTTCAGTTTTTTCTCCATATGAACAGGATAAAACAGTTTGTCAACTTTTGTCAACCGGAAAATGGCCGTGCCCTAAAATACATCATCCATGACACGATCGCAAGCTGTGTCTATTTTCAAAATCCATAACCATCAATCGCGACTTGAATAAAAAAGACGGCAGGTAAATAATGATTTTTTCAAAATTCAAAAGGCCGCCGAACAAACAGGACGACTCCTTGACTACCTAAGAAATGATCCCCTGAGCATGCGCTACGCAGGTTTTTCATGCTTTTCAATGTAAAAAACCAACACCCGGTACAGCATTTTAATCAGACAATCATACCGATACTTTTCGGGTTTCTACGGGCATCGTTAAGGGCGTTTGATCCATGGATGTCAGACATATTGCAGGTTTTTTAGGCGGATGATACTTGACCCTTTTGGATGGATATCTCAGAAATCATCAGGGTGAAAACGCCGTTTGCTTCACCCTGGCTTTTTAGAGTGAGGTATACAGATTATCAATTCATATTTGAACGTGATGTCGCGGGTTTGTTAGGTGGTTTTGTGCGGAGGATGGCTCTTGGGTATCCAGAAGCCCACTCGCTGACGGTATTCCTCGTAGGCGGTGCCGTATCGGATGAGCAGATCCCTTTCCTCGGCCACACACAGATAGTACCACACCGGGATGTAGAGAAAGGAGAACAGCACTAAAAATGGCGAATGCACCAGAAACGCGAACACCCACCACAGGGGGAATTCGCCAACAGCCTGGGGATGGCGTATCTGTTCATAGATACCGCCGTACATTTCGTGTTCACGTTTCGGCCTCATGGTCTCTTCCCCGGCATCCTTTACGCCTCGTAGCATGAGGTAAAGGGAAGGGACTGCTATGGCTGCGGCAATCAACACGGATACCCAATAATGCCACGGGAAGGTGTCGGGCAATGGAAGGGGAAGGGGGAACCAGTGGTATAGAACGTAGTTCACCGCCACTACCATCATGAAGACCGAAGCGACCATGCGGTAGGTGGCGCACTTCCGGTAAGCCGAAGCGCCGATTCGCTTTTCTAAGGCGGCAGGGCTGACGCTCTTCACATAGAAGATTGTGAATAAAAAGGACGAAACGATCAGAACGGCGAAGTTGATACACGGTATCATTTTGTTCGGTTCCTTTTCCTCATTCGTCAGTCTCCAGTGTCAATATTGAGCAAAGAATTTCGGATTGGGCTTGAAACCAGTCGGTGTCTGCCTTACCGTGAACGCCTAGTTCATAAAGCTCATAAGCTCGCTGTTCAATGTCTTGCCGGTAACGTGCGCCCAAGTCTTCGAGGCATCCGTAATAAGCTTCCCAAGCTGGCACAGACCCTGGGCGCCCCTCCAATATAGTACGAATAGCGTCACTCGGTGAATACCCCTCAACCAGCGAAAGGTATCCAAGTACGACGACCGGAGACCGTCCCATGCCGGCCGTGCAATGAACGTATACCCGGTGCCCATGGGCGAGCATATTTGCCAGCATCGAGATTGCTGCCGGCAAGCGTCTTCGAATATCTGGCACATCGAAATCTCGAATTGGGCACCGCTCCATCAAAAGTCCAAGCTCTGTTCCAGTGCGATACATCCTCGCATAATCAATGCCCCAGTAAGATAAGCAGTCATCATGTTGCAAGGACAACACGCCTGATACGTCGGCTTCAGATTGAATCCGTCTTAGATCGTCGGGTGCCATAGGACATGTACCAATAACGATATAATCAGTGATTTGCCCCCAATTTAGTGACCAAGTCCACATCGTGCTAAAAAAACACATACCATTGAACTCTTTTATAACATAGGATTTCTATAGTTTAATCTCAATCAGTTGTCGAACCGTATTCCATTAGACGTACTCAAATTTCCCCAAATATCAAAATGATGATTCATCATGGCCACTTCTTGCATAGAAGTAGCTAAAGCTGAAAAGAATTATCAGCACAATAAGAAAGATCGCTGTTGGTAACATTTGGTTTAATGTTATAACTCCACAAATAGCCGCATAGATTTCTGCTAAAAGTAAACCCATGCATACTGGAAACACTGTGATTAGAAGTACACCTTTTCGTTCCATTGGTTTTCGGTCTGCCCATAATAGGAGAAACGTCCAGCCGAGCATCAAAGAGGCACCCAATCCTAATGCGTATCTGTATTCTGGACCTGAAGCTATCCTTGGGAACAACATACGGAGTGTGGCAAATCCGTCCGAAATTGCACCTACCCAATAACTGATTTTTAACAACAGGATTCTTTTATCCATTTAATTCAAGGATTTGTGAAATATTCATTTCGCTTTTCCCTTAAAAAGTGCATTTTGGATATATTTTTAATAAAAAGCTCATCATTTTGTCAAATAGTTGTCCAGAGAGAAGAATAGACTTTCTTTCCACTATTAAAAAATGCCCATCCATAAATCTATATCGGGCACAAATTAGGTTCCCAATGCAGAAATGAGCAATTTTTCGAAAGGTCAAGGACAATTCTTCAGGATAGCGGAATTTGACGGCTGAATAGCCGTCCGTAAGTGACGTATGGGACATCCATTGCACTTCAATGGATTTTACAAACTAAGCAAAAATCCGATATTTTTATTCGCCCTCGCCGAAATACCCTGCATTTTGTCGTAGCGGAGAGGAAATCCCCGCCCACCGGAGCTGCAGAGATGAAAAACAAAGATTCAAGCGATTAGGTCAGTCATATCAAAGGTTTTGGAAGTGGATGATATTCTGAGGGTGTGGAGAGATATCTGAAACGATGTAGCCATTACGTTAGCGAGTTGTTAATTGGTGAACATTTTTAGAACGGGCTTCTTTCATACAGCCTTCTTTTTCTTCAATTGTTTTAATTGTTTTTTCAACTCCGTGAAATGCTGAATTTCCGCGTACAAGATATCTGGAGTAAGCTCCGTATACGCGAACCTTTCACTATGAAGATGACCCTCCATCAAAATGGATAGATCATCATATTTATCCATGGCTTTCTGAACAATTGTTTCATCCCAAACAATACCAGCTAAGCGGCCAAAACTAATCCGCTCACTGAATCTTTGAACCACCTCGTTGAACAACTCATAAATAATTAAAGCCTCATAGCAGGTCCTTAAAGAGGAGAAACCGTCCTTCAACAACCTTTCCCGCTCGGCAAATTCCGGTTCGTCCTTGGCACGCTCAAAAAGTTGCTGGGCCTTTGTCGGTTTTCTAAAAGACCGGTCGATAGCAGGACTGTTATCAATCGATACATACCCTGGTATGCCATCGATCCAACCCCTCTGAATCCAGTGGCACAGGATTTCGACGTTTTCCTTCTCAGCCGCCTCAATCAAGTGATATAGAAAAGCAAGGTCATGTGTAAAAATGATGACCTGCCTTTTTTCAGCTTCCTTAGCGAAAATCGGCGCAATCTTTTTACGCCATTCCAAATCAAAAGACGTCACAGGATCATCAAGCACCATGCTGGTGCACACAGGATCAATGTCCACCTCTGTCAAGAAATCCGCCAAAGAAACAGCCCGCTTTTCCCCTTCACTCAATATCTTGTCCGGCGTTGCGTCAGGGACAGTCGCAACGCATTTATCAAGCACGATCTGCTTATATGTCACTCCTTTCCTTGGAATCGTATCGATTTTGACATTGATCTTCTGGTCTAACTTGTTAAGTATCCCATTGAAGTGTCCTACGTAGCCTTCTGTCACGACCTTCTCGAATAGCTCATCGTGTTTTCTGGTTATGTGGCCTGTATTTCCGATCTTCGTTGAAGCAACCGAAGCCCAAGCCTGCAAGGCAACGTAAACAACAACATCTTTCTTGATTTTTTTTAAGATTAGCCTGTGTCGGTAAAGCATCAAAGAATTCTCTAATCTATCAATCTCTTCTGTTGGATCTTTCTTCAGTAATTCGTCTCGTTTCTTTGTTATGGCCAAGATAATTTCATCAATAGCTCGTACGCCATTTTCAGAGAGCGGTGAGAGAGCCTCCGCCTTCAAGTTTTTTATGTATTCCAACGCATTGTTTTTTCTTGTGCTACAAGCTGTTAAAAAGCCTTGGATAACCGTCAAAAGATCTGATTTGTTCTCCTGGACCAACCTGAAATACACAGAGTCTTCATTAAAAAAATCCGTCTGGATAAGTTCGAGTCCATCCTTGAGTCTCTTTAACTCATCCTCAGCGCCTTTGAGACGTTTCTGCACATCGTCTTCCAAAAACTTCCAAATTCTCCAGACCAAATCCAACGCTTCAGCTGATAATATTTGGCGACATAAAAGGCACCGTTCGCTTTCCTGGGGGTACGGTTTCCTTTCTGGAGGGACACCTTCAGTTTCAGCCAGTTCCTTAGCGGCCTTTATGAACTCGTACCATTCATCGCTCCCTACCCGGTTAAAATAGTCACACTTGAACTGATCAACTCCCATTTGCTTGGCAAGTTGGCTGATCTTGACATAGGATTTTATGGACTCGTTGAGCGCCCCGAAAAAATCGTCTTTCAGCTGCTCGCCAACAGCCTCTATTTTGGCTCTCAGTCCATTAATGTCAGAGATATCCTTGTTGTAGGCCTTCACTTTCGCATCTACATTAAGGGACTTTAAAAAACTCAACCGATTATTGTCTTCACCAGCCTTTTTTTCATCTTCCCCTGTTACATTCGCAAACCTATTAATCTCCTCAGTCTCCGTTTCCTCGCTTAGGTTCCTTATCAACTCCGAAATAGCAGATACCTCTCCAACAAAAAATTTATTGAAATCATGGGGCTTCTGGAGCTCGGCAATTTTGTTCCGCAACATCTTACGTACAACATCAGTCGCCTCCGTCAATCGCGCCAAACTTTCCAGTCCTGCAGGCGAAAAGCTGAATTCATTGGTCTTCGTCAGATGCACATTCACACTGGTTGAATCAAAGACATGGCAGAAAGAAAAACCAGGATTGGGCTTACCGACTAGGTAACAAACTTCTTCCTTACCGTCCTCTGAACAAACCTGGATGTCCGCAAACTGTTGAATACCTGCTCCAGACTCGTCAGCGATGTTCGGAAACACCTTCCTATCCCCGCGAGTGAAGCCGGCACAACCAAAAACACGAGCATAACCTGATTTGCCTGATGCATTTGCGCCGTAAATGGCTGTCAACTGTGGGCTGAAAGGAATTTCCTGACCCTTTGCGAGAGCGTTGATGTTCTGGAGGTTGAAAATTTTGGTAAGCTGTAAATTCTTGGGAGAAGCCTCTTCATAAACCGTCATTTTATCTAATGATTTGAGATTTTGCCGGGAGGTATCAGATTTTTTCTCCAGGCCAATATCTTCAAGGAAGTACCCGTATATTTCTTGGTAGGTTTCGTCAGTGAACGTCTCCCCCTCGAAGATTTTGTCCAAGGTGATCTGTTCCCAATATTTAAGAGACTTGGACCACCGAATGATTTCAGACATGACGTCCAACATGAAGCCTCCTTTCAGACAGGTAGTTTAAAAGATATGTACAATTAATTATTTTGTCTCTACGTTTATTATGTCACACAATTTTTCCAGAATATTTTTTTCAACATTATAACCCAGAGTCGGATAGCACTAATCGAAAAGACTTAATTGATTGGATTTATTAGCTGGTTTAGTAGATTTTGAGTTTTTTTTGAGACCAAATATTTTTTCAAGTTTTTTTAATTCTCTCTTCGGTATTATTTTCCTCATTTCAGGAAGCATTAAATGAGTTTTTGCTACTTTCTGACGATGCATTCGGTTTTCAATGCAACGCCAGTGGGGTTTGCCTCCCCAATCACCATACTCAACTTTTCCACCACAATTGCTACATGTGATGATACCGGACGTAATAGGAGGCTGATCGATACTTCGGGAGTAACAAGCATCAACAACACAGCGCCAATAATATGGGTCATTCCTGCCCTCGCTCGCAACAACCTCGCTCCCACAGATAGGACAAGACGGCTTTCCGTTTTCATACTCTCTTAGCAAATCATATAGCCTCAGCGTTTTAATAAAATCTTCAACCACGTTTCTGCTGAACCGCCGTTCCATGATTTCTTGGGTACTGCTAAAACTAAGAATATTCAAAGAACCAATCCAAAGGAGGTTGTTGTCGATGATAGCAAGCTTCTCATGCATCCTACGCTTATGAATAACGACAACGCCCCACTTATCGAGTGTGCTCTCAAACATTCGGTAGTTGGTTAGCTCGCGCTTTCCTCTATCACCCAATGCCTTGGTAATGACAAAAACCCTAACACCACGTTCAACAGCTGACTTGAGGGAAGATTCCATTATTGCAAGTCGATCCTGTGTAATAAAAGGAGAATAAATAATTACTCTTTCTTTGGCATCGTTAACGTCACCACAAAAATATGGATAGAATCGATCTTGAGTCATTATGATTCTGTCAGAATCCGCCTCAACCTTACCGCCAAATACTTTTGCCTGAGCATTAGCACTTCGGTTCGCTAAACCATGGGGAACAACCAAATTAGCGTCAACGCAGGGATAGCGTTCTTTTAGATATGGGATTAATTCTCCACCAAGGAAAGCCTTTTTTCCCAATTTTTGTATATAATCAAAATCGCCGACAACAAATAAGCGTCGTTTAGCCCTTGTTAGTGCAACATTGATAAGCCTTTTCATATCCTTATCAAGGGCGGGTATGAACATACCAACTCGAAAATGAGGTTCATCATTCACCAAATCAAATATTACCAAATCTGATTCAGAGCCTTGGAAATTGTGAACAGTCCCAGATCTAACCTCGCTTTCAAGACCTTGTTCTTTTATTAAAATCTCAATTAGTCTCGCGTGCGGACGATATGGACTAATTATCAAAATTCTTGGGGTACTACCTACCTTCAAATCAGGACGGTCATCTTTCAAGATACGCTCAGCCAAATCTACACATATCGTTGCTGACAAAAAATTTAATCTGCTTGATCGTTTACCTCTTGAGACACTCGTTACCCATGCATTAAGAGAGCCTGTATCTATCAATAATACAGGATTGTCATGTCCCCAGTCTCGATAATACCATTTCAACAGCGAATGATCACATCTCTCATCCCCTAGTTCACATTGGTCATCTCCGACATATATTTCACCATCCTCAAGACGATTTTTGTATATTAAGTCATTTGCAATCAGGCTGATAGACGGGTGCATCCTATATTGCATCCATAATGGTGATAAATGCTGGACTTGGAAACTGTAGTCTATTAGACCAGCTTCCTCAAAAATATCTCTTCCAAGCCATTTTTTAGCCATGTCCTTTTCAGATATAACGATAGGTGGCAATTGTTTAGGATCACCGACCACAACAGCATTATTATCCGCGAGCCCAGCTGCTATCCATAATGCAGGAATTGGAGCCATAGAAGCTTCATCAAGAACAACAGTATCAAAACGCCGTGATTGAATAGACTCCCTCAGGTAAGTCCGGGTAAGAGTGGTTGCAACAATTTCCGCTTCAGCGATAATTATCTCTTCAATTTTCTTCAGGTTTTCCTCAATCTCGGCAATTTCAATTTCAATCTCTGAAATTCTTTTATTAAGATTATCTCGTATGGTTTTTAGCGAGTCTATATCTGCACCAGCGACCTTTGTTTTAGCTTTCTCATAAGTATCGATAACCGACTTAAGCATTGATTCGGCTGTTTCAGGGATGCTATCAACCAATTTGCTGTCCTTAAGGGCCAGAACCTTCTGTTTTAGAACCCTCTCAAGTTTAAACCGAGATGATTCTGCGGAATTGGTATTTTTTCTTATGCTTTGTGTCAGGTCTTTGATGATGGCTTCATTCTCCGATACTTGGCGCAGCAATTCCTCGGGCATTCCCCCATATTTTTTCTGAAAATGATTTATCGCCTGAGTTATGCGACCATGCTCTAACTCTAATTTAGATAGGCGATCATGATTCTCGTCTAATTGTATCCCGAGTTTCCCGTACTCAGCTTCAAGATTTTCTACTTTGGATGCCTGGTCGTCTGGAGAGGGCAAACCTTTCCAACGGCGGGTTAACCAACCAACAGACTTCGTTTCATTTAACAGGTTTTTTTCTTTGGATATTTCATCAGCCTTTTCTTCAAGAGCTTTTTCTAAATTGTAGATATCTATTTTTAAAAGGCCAATATTCTCTTCTGTTTCTCCTTTATGGATAATGACTTGATTCATTTTTCTGGCCTCTGTGGCCATCTCTTGAAAAAAACCCCTATTTTTAACAAATTGAGACAGTTTGTCCTTAAGATCTATTATTTCCTTTTCAGTCTTTTTTAGTTCCTTAAGATCATTGACGAATAACTGGATTGATGCTTTCGAGGATTGTACCCATTCACAGAGGTCAATATATCTTGATATCTCAATCAATTGGCTGGAAGATTGATCAAGCTCTATTCTGAGTTCATCTCGCCTTTTTGCAAGTTCATCAGACCTTTTGTCAACATGGGTATGAAGTAAAAGATTTGGGTATTGACGAAGATGATCGTCTTTTGGGTCACCAACACGTATAACTTTGCCGTTTTCTAAATCATCCTTATGAACCTTGCCACCAATCTGGAGAATGGCTTGGTCAACAGCAGTGTTAGTGTGAGATACTAAGAGGATAGGCCTTTTTCGCTTATAAAGCTGGACTCCAATCTCGCCGATTGTTTTAGTCTTGCCTGTGCCTGGAGGTCCCCAAATGAATGTGGTGTCTCTTCCAATCGATGATGCAATTGCCTGTTGCTGAAATTTATTATATTCATTTTGGAGTTCGATACTTAAATCTGAACCGGATCCAGGCTGAGCACCCCTAATACGCTCACCTACCGGATTTGGTTTATCAGCGTAGCCCTCAATTCGTTCAATGAGGATCTTCATTAGATAAGTCAGATTGCTTTTAAGTCTTGCAGAGGGAACGAAGCTCCCGATGTCCTCTGGTATGCTTATTGTGATGGCTAATCCCTCAATGGATACAATGATAACGCTGATTGGTGGACTGCCAGGAACTAATAGGTCACCAGGTGTGTCGCCAGGGAGATTTAGTGCGTTCTCGATTTCAAACAAATATTGAAAATTTTTCCCTACTTTAGCGATTCTTCTTCCGCTTTTCAGTTCAACAGCGTTGCTTGTTTCGAAAGCTCGGGCGGCTTGAATTTCCTCTTGAAGGGCTGTTCGAAACTCGCCTAATACCCCGTCAAGCTTAACCTCTTCAGTTTCGCTTTTTATCTGTTGTGGTGCCAATTCCCATCCTTTTATGGAGTCTTAAAAATTCCATATAGAAGTTAAAACGGCCCTGAAACAAAATATGAGACTGGAAAAGATCTGATGCGAAACAACTATTTAAAATCAATACAATTAGTTGAATATACGATATGCATGGAATTGGTCAAGCAAAAAACTCGGAAGCACACTATAGAGAGAGAAATATTTCCTGATACTCTGGAGAACAGATGAGGTTGGGTAAAATTAGGAAAATTTATACAGAAAGTGTATAAATGCCAATAAACAATTAAGGGGTTTCCAACCTGAGACATCTTCTGGTGATCACAGCCTTACCCAAACTACTGATAAGAGAATAATACCATAGAAATCATACTTTTTGAGA
>Ga0272444_10004743_pt1 | contig 11923 bp, 7 predicted proteins | sample SSMForm13_FD_201033 | JGI IMG/M metagenome (GOLD analysis project Ga0272444, IMG submission 201033) | Marine sediment archaeal communities from Little Sippewissett salt marsh, Falmouth, MA, United States - SSM-Form-13 | ecosystem: Environmental > Aquatic > Marine > Wetlands > Sediment ... | reverse complement strand
GATCAAGGCCTGTTGGGGCGGCAAAAGCGTCAAACGCGACTTCCTGTCCCCCGGCTCGAAGCTGCCCTCCGACGAGCAACTGCAGAAGGAGCTGGAGCGTGCCCGGAAGAAGAAACCCGACACCACGTTGAAAGACGTCAAGGCTCGGTACGGTTTTTACTACCGCGAGACGCTCCGAAATGTCAACGAGGTGCTGGGCAAGCTCAAGGAGCTGTATCCCAAGTACGACGAAAAGGCGGGCTATGAGCTTGCCGGATTCGTGTTCTTCCAGGGATGGAACGACATGGTCGATGGCGAGCAGCGAACCGAGAAGTACGCCCAATTCACCACCCGACTGGCACAGATGATCAAGGACTTTCGAAAGGACCTCAAGGCTCCTAACCTGCCGGTGGTAATCGGCGAGTTGGGTGCAGGCGGCAAACGAGGTGATTTCCAGGCCGCGCAGGAGGCCGCGACGAAGCTGCCGGAGTTCGCCGGTAATGTCCAGTTCGCCAGGACCTGCGAGTTCTGGGAGCCGGATGTCGAACAAATGGTCTCCAAGGGAGTCTGGAAAGGCCCGGAATGGGTCAAGTTCTACAACATTGGCTCGGAAAAGGGCTACCACTACCTTGGCAGCGCCCGCATTCTGATGAAAATCGGCAAGGCAATGGCTGATTCCATGCTGGAGATGACCCAAAACAAGAAGGCCGAATAGCCGCCTTCGGCCAGACAAGCAACCGCATATTACGGCCCGGGGCTTTCAGTCACCCCGGGCCGCCTATATAATTCCCATTCACGCACTGGCGAGATTGGGAGACATACGACTTGCTGCCGCGATCGACAGCTCATATCCCAAGCTTCTGGCCAATGTGAACGCTTACTGCAACGGAGAGTACAAATGTGTCAGTCTTGCTTCCCGGCCGAGGAACTCGGGCAGCGGCGCGAGAAACTTTTTGACGCTATCGGTGACCAGGCGGTCGCTGTGATCCAGGGCGCAGCCAACCCTCAGGCCATGCGTCGCTTCCGGCAGTATAACGAGTTTTACTACTTCACCGGCATCGAGGTGGCCCACGCCTATGTGGTGATGGACGGCAAGACCCGCAAGACAACCGTGTACCTCCCTCGCGAATCGCAAATTGCCAAGGAGCACGACGGCGCCGTGCCAAGCGTCGACAACGTCGAGTACACGATCAAGTTGACTGGCGCCGACGATGTCAAGGGCGTCGAGGCACTCGGGCCGCGACTCCAAAACGAAAGCGTCGTCTACTCACCATTCAAGCCCAGCCAGGGCTTCAACATGACCTACGGCACGGTGGCGGCATGGCACGCAGGAGCGACGGCGGACCCATGGGACGGCGAGGTCAACAGGAATGTCCGGTTCATCAATAAGCTTCGCAACCGCTATCCGGGTTTGGAATTCCGCGACCTGACTCCGATCATCAGCGATCTTCGACTGGTCAAAGACGAACGTGAAATCGCCCTGTGCCGCCGCGCCGGGGCCCTCTCTGCCATCGGCGTCTGCGAGGCGATGCGATCGACCAAGCCAGGCATACTCGAATACCAACTCGACGCGGTCATGCGATATCACTATATCGCCGGCGGCGCGCGCGACCTGAGCTACCCCGCCATCATCGCAGGCGGACCCAATGCCTGGCACGGGCACTACCAGATGAACAACTGCCCGCTCCATGACGGCGAGATGGTTCTCGTCGACTGCGCGCCGGACTATAACTACTATACGAGCGATATCGGCAGGATGTGGCCTGTCAACGGCAAGTACTCGCAGGCCCAGCGCGAGCTTTACGGCTTCGTCGTCGAGTACCACAAATCCCTGCTTGCGGGCATTCGTCCGGGTCGGCTTTACGCGGACATCCAGGACGAATCAGCAGAGGCCATGCGGGACCTCGCAGCGAAATCGACCTTCTCCAAGCCGATCTACAAGGCAGCCTGCGAGAACATGTGCGATTTCCCGTGGCACCTGTCGCATGCGGTCGGCATGTGCGTGCATGACGGCAGCCCCCGCTTAAGGCCGCTGGAGCCAGGCATGGTGTTCGCCGTCGACCCGCAGATGCGAGTGCCGGAGGAGCGGCTTTACGTCCGCTGCGAGGATACGATCGTCGTCACGGAAGATGGCTACGAGAACTTCACCGCCGGCGCCCCGCTGGAACTGGACGACGTAGAAAAGATGATGGCCGAACCTGGTATGCTTCAGGCATTCCCACCAACGGCGTAACAAACGGTCAGAAAAACCAGCTATCAGAGCACCAGGTCCGAGGCCTCAGCCTCACGAGTCCGCCGGCGTCAGGAGTCATGTCGTCTGGAAACCTGTGAACTGAGACCTTGGACCTTCTGCAAGGAGCATGTGAAAATCATGAGCAGCGGTCAGCCTGCTAATGCCAACCGGCGAATATGGCACACCACTCCGGCAAGGAAATTCAACGAAGCCTATCCGATCGGCAACGGTCGACTCGGGGCGATGGTCTTCGGCGGCGTACATCACAACACCAAGAACAACGACCGCCTGTCCCTGAACGTCGATTCGCTCTGGTGGCGATGCGAGACCGACGACCGGCACAACCCAGCCGCACTCGAAGGCTTCCGCGAGGCGCGAAAGCTGCTGCTCGAGGGCAACCCAAAGGAAGCCCAGCGTCTCGTGCGGATGACGATGACGTCCTGCCCAAAGGAGCAACCGCCCTACGTCCCGCTGGCCCAACTGTTGATGGTCTTCGAGGACCACTACCGCAATGTCGAGTTTGAAGACTACGTCCGCGAGTTGGACCTCGAGACAGCCATCGCCCGCGTGTCATATACGCTCAAAGGCATACGCTACCACCGGGAATACTTCGCCAGCGCCGTTGACGGCGTGATCGTGGCGCACTTCACCGCCGAAACACCCGGGGCCATGAGCTTCTACGCGGACCTCGTTCGAAGGCCCTACTCGGGCCCGAGCTCGCAGATCGACAACAGCACGATCCAGATCGCAGGCTCCGCGGGCCCGGTGGGTGTTCGATACGCGAGCAGGACCAAGATAACCGCAACCGGCGGGCAGTCAGGCACGAAAGGCGACTTTGTCTTCGCAAGGGGCGCAGATGAAGTCACGCTACTGATCGCGGGCAATACCGACTATGACGGGCAGGACCCCGGCGAGCTTTGCAACTGCGATCTGCAGGCTGCGTCGGAAAAGAACTACGAGCAACTCCGAGCCGACCACGTTGCCGACTACCGCAGCCTGTCTGGTCGAACCACAATCAGCCTGCCGCGTGACGAGACAGTCACCGCCCTGCCGACCAACGAGCGGCTGGAACGCATCGTCGACGGTGCCGACGATCCTGATTTGGTGGCGTTGTACTTCCAGTTCGGGCGATATCTGCTGATCTCCTCGAGCAGGCCCGGCACGCTGCCTGCCAATCTCCAGGGAATCTGGAACGACACTTTCCTCCCGCCTTGGGAATCCAAGTACACGATCAACATCAACGCCGAGATGAACTACTGGCCGGCAGAGGTGTGCAACCTCTCCGAGTGCCACGAACCCCTGCTGGACTTCATCGACAAGATGGTTGTCAACGGGCGGGTCAGCGCAAAGAAGCTCTACGGCTGTCGGGGCTTCGTCGCCCACAACAACCTCGACGGCTTTGCCGACACCGCCGTCGTCGGCGAGCCCGACGCCGCGTACCTCTGGCCCATGGGCGGGGCCTGGCTGACAATGCACCTGTGGGAGCACTACCGCTTCAACCATGACATGGACTTCCTCCGCAAGCGAGTCTACCCGGTCATGGTCGAGTGCATCACGTTCTTCATGGACTACCTCCACGAGGATGACAAGGGCAGGCTGCTCACGGGCCCATCGCTCTCGCCGGAACTTTCCTACATCCTGCCCGACGGCGCGACCGCGGCGGTTTGCATGGCCCCCGCCATGGACTGCCAGATCCTCGACGCACTTTTCGCCGCATTCGACGAGGTATCGGAAACGCTCGATGAGGACCCCGACCTGCGGGCAAAGGTCGCCGAGATGCGGACCAGGATTCCGCCACAACAGATCGGGAAGCATGGCAGGCTGCTTGAGTGGCAGGAAGACCACGTAGAGCAGGATGTCGGTCACCGGCACATATCGCACATGTTCGCCGTCTTCCCAGGCCGGCAAATAACGCCGGCCACTCCGGAGTTTGCCTCAGCCGCCAGGAAGTCGCTGGAGCGACGCATCAAACACGGCGGCGGAAAGAGCGGCTGGAGCAGTTCGTGGCTTACCTGTTGCTGGGCTCGCCTGCTGGAGGGCAACCCGGCCCACCGTCAGATCATGCACATTTTGCGTCACTGGACGTACCCGGGCCTGCTGGATGGGCATCCGCCGGGAGTATTCCAGATCGACGGCAACTTCGGCGCCACGGCGGCGGTGGCGGAGATGCTTCTCCAGAGCCACCTGGACTTCATCCGCCTGCTGCCGGCCCTGCCGGATGCCTGGCCTGAAGGCTCGGTAACCGGCCTGCGGGCTCGCGGTGGTTTCGAGGTGGACATCGCATGGAGCGCCGGCAAGCTGACCAAGGCAACGGTGCGAAGCACGCTCGACCTAGCGTGTGCGATATTCGATACCGGCAAAATGCGAGTGACCTGCGACGGCAAGGAAGTACCCCTGACCCGCGAGAATGGACTAATCAGGTTCGACACGGTCAAGGACACCGCGTACGAAGTAACGATCGCCTGACCGTAGACCGCCCGGCAGCATCGGCTGTCGGCGTGCGACGGCCTTGCCGAGTTCAGACAGCACCAAACAACCAGGCCGCGGGCCCAGGGCTGCATGCGGCGATTCAAGAAAGGTGGAAACGACGATGAGACATTGCAGGGCAATTCTTGTGGCAGCGACTATCGCGACGTTTGTGGTTTCGGTTTCGTCCGTTCAGACCGCTCAGGCCGACAAGAGTCCGGTGAAGGTTTTTATCCTGGCTGGGCAGTCCAACATGCAGGGCCAAGGCGTCGTGGATATGGACCACCCGAAGTACTACAACGGCGGTAAGGGTAACCTTGAATACGTGATGAAACACTCGCCCCTGGCGGCGATGTACAAGCACCTCAAAGACAAGGACGGCAAGTGGGTGGTGCGCGACGACGTATGGGTTTCTCACAAAACCGGCCACGGCAAGCTGCTGACGGGCGGGTTGACCATCGGGTTCACGGGTTACGGCGGCAAGAGTCACATCGGGCCGGAACTCCAGTTTGGCCACGTTATCGGCGACGCCCTCGACAACCAGGTTCTTCTCATAAAGACGGCCTGGGGTGGCAAGAGCCTTTACGTCGACTTCCGCCCGCCGAGTTCCGGCGGGAAGGTCGGGCCTTACTACACGCAGATGATCGCCGAGGTCCGCGAGGCCCTCGCAAGCCTCAAGGAGCACTTCCCGGACTACGACGGCAGAGGCTATGAGATAGCGGGCTTTGTTTGGCAGCAAGGCTGGAACGACATGTGTACCCCCCCGGCCATCCCCGAGTACGCGCAGAACCAGGCAAACCTCATCAGGGACCTGCGGAAGGAGTTCAAGTCGCCGAAGATGCCAGTGGTAATCGGCGAGTTGGGCAACGGCGGTCCCGATGCCAAGGGCAGCATGCTCGCATTCCGCAAGGCCCAGGCCGCCATCGCCAACGTGCCGGAGTTCAAAGGAAACGTGGCGTTCGTCAAGACCGCCCAGTTCGCCCGCCCGGCCAAGGAATCCCCCAACGTAAGCCACGGCCACCACTGGTGCGGCAACGCCGAAAGCTACTTCCTGGTCGGCGACGCCCTGGGCAAGGAAATGAAAAAGCTCCTCAAAGCAGGCCGGGGCAAATAGCTCCAATCCAACGGCCGCTGGTATAACAAAGCGAAAGCAATCAGAAAGGCATCATAGCAATGTGGTACAAACCATACGGCAAGACAGATAAGAAGGTTTCCGCGATCAGTTTTGGCGGGATGCGTTTCGCAGATCCACAGGACATTGACGGTTCGGCCGAGGTTGTCCTGCACGCATATAGCAAGGGCGTGAACTACTTCGACACCGCCCCCGGCTACTGCGGCGATAAGAGCGAGGAAATCATGGGCGCAGCCTTCGCCCAGATGAAGCCCGGCACGTTCTACTCGTCGAGCAAGTGCATGAGCCCGGACGGCGATGCGCTGCGGACCAGCCTCGAACGCACACTGAAGCGATTGGGGCTCGAACGAATCACCTTCTTCCACATATGGTGCCTGGTCAAGCCCGAGCAGTGGCAGGAGCGAAAGGACGGCGGCGCCGTCAAGGCCCTGCTGAAAGCCAAGGAGGAAGGCCTCGTCGAGCACGTCGTGGTCTCGTCGCACCTGCCGGGCGAGCAGCTCAGCGCGGTGCTCGAAGAAGGCTGCTTCGAAGGCGTGACGCTCGGCTATTGCGCGATAAACTTCCCATTCCGCGAGCACGCCATCCGCACCGCAGGGCGGCTGGGCCTGGGCGTCGCCACGATGAACCCGCTCGGCGGCGGGATCATTCCGCAATTCGCCGATCGGTTCGATTTCATCAAGGGCCAGACCGACGAGTCCGTCGTCGCGGCTGCGCTGCGGTTCAACGTATCCCAGCCGGAAATCTCCACCGCCCTTGTTGGCTTTACAACCACCGACCACGTGGACCAGGCATGTGCGGCCGTGGAAAACTTCAAGCCCTACCCGCCCGAGCACGTCCAGGCCGTGCGGGACCGCATCGGCGAGTCCTTCGACGGTTTCTGCACGGGCTGCGGCTATTGCCTGCCGTGTCCCAAGGGCATCAACATCCCTGCCATGATGGACGCCTACAACCATCGCATGCTCCAGGGCGATGACCCCAAGCACATACTCAACCGCCTGAAGTGGCATTGGAGCGAGCCGGCCGGCCAGGCCGCCGAGTGCGTCGCCTGTGGCAAGTGCGAGGCCCGCTGCACCCAACACCTGCCCATCGCCGAAAGAATGAAGGAAATCGCCGAACTCGCCAAGCCTCAGGAGTAATGGAACGCGGCAGGGCATCTTGCACCGCCCCGCCGGCCTGCTACAATAACTCCTCGTACATTCAGAACCCCGCAGGAGGGCGCCCATGGCGTCTCGGTTGGTGCAAATCCGCGAGTCCGTCTTCGACGCCGCTGGCGCATGCGCCGCCGGCGCCGTTGACCTGTTCCTGCCGGCGGTGTGCGCGGCGTGCGGACGAAACCTGCCGCTGGATCACGGCCTCTGCCAGCGATGCCGCCTGGAACTGCTCACGCTGGTGTCCATAGCAAGTTGCCCCCGCTGCGGCGGTTCGCTGGGGCCGAACATACCCCCCCGTTCAGACGGTTGCGGACAGTGCCACCACACCTTGCCCCGTTTTTCCCGCGTACACAGATTGGGGCCTTACACCGGCTGCCTTCGCCAAACCATACGCGACCTGAAATACCGCCGGCGACTGGGCCTTCGAGGCCATCTTGCGCATCTGCTGGCCCAGCGCATCAAGGCCAACGACGATGAAGACAGCGGACACGCCCCGTATCATGTCGTACTGCCGGTTCCCATGCACTGGCTTCGCCGTATCGGGCGCGGCTTCGACCATGCTCGTGCCATCGCCAAGGGCTTGGCGCGCGAGCTGAACCTGCCGCTTGGCTGCGAACTTATCCGCATCCGCAATACCCCGCCGCAGGTCCACCTGCCTCGCACCCGCCGACTCACGAACGTACGCGGAGCATTCGCCGTCCGCTCGCCTGAAACCATCGCCGGGGCAAGGGTGCTTCTGGTCGATGACGTTACCACCACTGGCGCAACCGCCGACGAGGCCACGCGAACGCTCCTCGCCGCGGGCGCGGACCGGGTAACGCTGGCCGTGCTGGCAAAAGCCGAACCGCCGACAGCGTACGCCCACTGCCAGGCATAGCCCCCAGTGAAAAACGAGCAGTTTTTGACAATCCCTCGATATCTCGATAGTTGTCGTGTACACTTCGTGAACCGTCACGAGGGGGAATATCCCCGCGATGGTCGGGGCGAAAGCCACGATACTAAGTCAGAGTGACCTTAAAGGAGCAACACATGGCAAACGAAGATGGAAACACGCCTCCCGAAAGCCACATCGAGGAGCAAGCCCGCGAGCAGACAGGCCAGCAGCAGGTGCAACTCCGTGTCGACGAGACCGACATGGGGACAACCTATGCCAACGCCTTCCGAACCAACGGCACGGCCGAGGAGGCCATCCTTGACTTCGGCCTCAACGTAGTCACTCCCCCTGCCAAGCCGGATGCCAACCCGCAGATCCTTTTCAAGGTCAACCAGCGCGTGGTGATGAACTACTACTCCGCCAAACGCCTGGCCATCACGCTCAGCCAATTGATCCGCCGCCACGAAGAGCAGTTCGGCGAGTTGGAACTGGACGTTCAGAAACGCCGCAAGAGCTAGCGCCAACCGCACCAGACAAAGCAACTCGCGCACCTGTCGGACATCACTCCGGCAGGTGCGTTTTCTTTGCGCCAAATCACCGCGCCTACTGCATTTCGTAATTCGTGGTTTTGAATGCCTGGCGAATCGCGGTTAAACTGTCGCACGCCATGTGTGCTGCACAGGAAAAACCTGAACCGGCCGCCGTGCCGACGAATGAACCGCCGCGCGGGTGGTTTGCTGCCGCCGTTGTCACGCTGGCTGTCGCAGCCGGGGCGGCGGTGTTTACACAGGTCTTCAACTACGACATCTTCTGGCACCTCGCGTCGGGAGACTGGATGCTCGCCCATGGGCGGGTACTTGGCACGGACCCGTTCAGCATCGAGCCGATGGCCCGTTGGGTCAACGTCCACTGGCTGTTCCAGGTGATAATCTCCGCCCTGTATGCCGCCGGCGGGTTTGGCGTGCTGGTGGGGCTTAAGACGGTCCTGGCGATCGTGACGATTGTCGTTCTCGCCATGGCGTGTCGGCGGGATGTGCCGGCGGCGTGGATTATCCTGGCTGGGCTGCTGGCCGTGGTGGCGCTGGAGAGCCGCATGCGAGTCCGGCCGGAGGCGTTCACGCTTTTCTTCCTGACCGCCACGATCGCGCTTGTCGAATCCGTCCGGCGAGGCGCATCGACGAAGCGACTGTGGCTGCTGCCCTTGATGATGCTGCCCTGGGTGAACATGCATGGCATGTACATTCTGGGCCCGGCAGTGTTCTGGTCCGCGCTGGTCGGGGCAGCCATCGACCGGGCACTGGGTCGCAACAAAAGCGGTAACCTGGCGAGTTGGCGAGCGGCATGGCCCATGCTGGCGGCCTCGGCGGTGTGCTTCGTGACGCCCTGGCCCATCGACACGGCAGCGCAGCCGTTGCTGCTATGGACGCGAATTTCCGGCGAGACCAGGGCGTTCACATACGGTGTGCTGGAGTTTATCCCCACGTGGCAGTCGGGCTACTTTCTGTACATCGCAATGGCACTGCTGGTGCCGACGGTCATCGCGTGCGTGTGGAACTTCCGCCGCATGCCGATCGCACATTGGATCTGGCTGGGAGCCTTCGGGGCCCTGGCAATAATGGCACGCCGGAACGTCGCATTGACCGGACCGGTGTGCGGATACCTTCTTGCCGTCCATGGAGGGCAGGTGATCCGAAGGATTTTTGCAGCGAGTCGCCCACGAGGCCTAACCGGCGCCGCGAACGTCGCCGCCATCGCCTTGGCGCTGGCGGTCGCGGGCGGATGCGCCACCGAATGGTTATTCAATCTCCGCGGCTTCGGCAGGCAATTCGGAACCGGGCTGCAGCACGCTTACTTCCCGATAGACATCGCATCGCACCTTGGCTCGATCCAGGCCCAGGGCGACATCCTCTGCGAAAACTGGGGCGACGCCGGAACGTTCATCTACCACAGCCGGCCTCGAAGGCTCTGGATGGATGGCAGGCTCGAGGCGCACACGCTCGAACGTTTCAAAAGCCAGGGCCGTATCGCTGTAGCGCTGCGGGACACCGGCTCGGCTTCGACTGTCGAACTGCCACCCAAGGTCCGATTCATATACGTTCGCGGCGAGTCTCGCCGAGCCATCACGGCCATGGCGAGAAGCGGGCGATATCGCCTGCTGCGAATCGATGAAACCGGAGTATGTTTTGTTCGCACCGACTACCCGGGCCGGTTTGGCGACGAATTGCCTGCCGGCGATAACCTGGCAGACTTCGACCGCCCGCTGACGACATCTGGCGATATTGCCGGCCTGCCCGCCAACGTGCGTCATTGGTGGCGGCAGAACCCGCCGTCGCGATACTACCCCATCGGGGCAACAATGCTCTGGCTGGCGTGGCGCCCCCCTGCCGACGCCGGGGCTGAGCCCGACGACCGCTTGCGAGACCGGACAAGCCTGCTGGCTGTGCGATATCTCGAAGCCACCCTCGCCGAAGGCATCTCGCGTCGGACCACAACTCTCGGAATGCTCGCGCAGGCCTACCAGCAGCGAGCGCTTCTGGAGGATGTCACGCCCAGCGAGGCAGCACCGATAGACTTCTGCTCAGCCCGAGCGCTTTACCTTTACCGACAGCTCGACCTCCGCCGCCTCGATAACGAGGACGTACGCTCATTTGCCGAACAGCACGTGGACGCGATGGTCCGCGCCCGTCGGCTCGACGCAGCCGAGGCCGCCGCCAGGAAGATGCTCGCCAATGCCCCGTCCGACCTGCCGCCAGATAAACTCGCAACATGGAAGGGCATCCATAGCAGGCTTGCAACGCTGGTGGGGATCAGCCGACAGCGGGCGGCGGATATGCAGGCCGAGGGAATCGCGCGAATTCGCCGACTCGCCTCGCCATCGGTCGGCCTGGCCGACCAGGCCATCACGGAACTTCTCGCCGGACCGTCAGCGCCGGATACAGACACTCTGCTGGGCGACCTGCTGTTGAACGCCGGACGGGTTCACGAAGCGCGGCATGCGTATAGCCGGGCCGGGCCGAAAGCCGCGTGGCGAGTTCGCTTGTGCGATTGGGCGGAGGGGCATTTCGCCGCCGGGCTGGAAATGCCCATGGACTTACCCGCCTCCGCCAGGCGATACGAAGCCCTGCGGCGGCGGCTCATGGGAGCCGCAATTACGAGGCCGTAATCCCGGGAAGCTCATCGGACTTCACCGAACACGGTTCCACATTCGCAGTCTGCAACCCGAGCGTCTTTCTCGCACCGCAACCGCCCCCCATCAGTCTTCGTCGAGATCGGTATAGCCCATCGCGGCATCTTCGGCGCGACGTTTGCGCTCGACCAGCACGTACACCAGCAGCACACCGAGTTCGAAGAGCAGCCACATCGGAATCGCCAGGGCGATCTGGTCCAGCGGACTGGGTGAGGTAACAAATGCCGCCAGGATAAGAATACCCACGATCACGTACTTTCGATACCGGCCCAGCGACTTGACAGTCACCAACCCCATCTTGCCCAGTAGTAAAACGGCAATCGGCATCTGGAAGCAGAACCCGAAGACCATCATCATGTTGGTCATGAAGGTGACGTGGTTGTTGATTTTCACAAGAGCCTGGAGTTGACCCTGGCCGAACCACTTGTTGAAAATGAAGAAGGCCTTCAAAATCATCGGGCTGATGTAGAACAGAAAGAACAGTGCCCCGACTATGAACAGTGAAGCCGAGAACGGCACGGCGTACGTAATGTACTTTCGCTCGTGCTTGTAGAGCCCTGCCGAGATGAACATCCATAGCTGATAGAAGATCCACGGCGAAGCGATGATGATGCCCATGTACAGCGATATTCGCAGGTAAAGCGTGAATACGGAGACCATATCGTCGTAAACCAGCGGCACCTCGCCCACGGCATTGAAGTACGGTTTGTTTATCGCCTCGATCGCCTGCGGGCTAAGCGCCAAGGCCAGGGCCATGCCGATCAGCAAACCCAGCAGCGCTCGAATGATCCTCGTGCGAAGCTCATCAAGATGCTCGACGAGCGTCATCTTCTTTTCGCCGTCGTCCTCCTCGTCATCTTCATCATCATCATCGTACTCGTAATCGTCTTCGTATTCGTCG
>Ga0272444_10004742_pt1 | contig 11925 bp, 9 predicted proteins | sample SSMForm13_FD_201033 | JGI IMG/M metagenome (GOLD analysis project Ga0272444, IMG submission 201033) | Marine sediment archaeal communities from Little Sippewissett salt marsh, Falmouth, MA, United States - SSM-Form-13 | ecosystem: Environmental > Aquatic > Marine > Wetlands > Sediment ... | reverse complement strand
TCTTCAACCAGGGCCCAGACCGCGGCCGCGACCCTGTCCGGGGAATCAAAAGCCGGGACGGCCATGGCCTCCAGGTCCCGTAAGGTTGGGGCCAGGTCTTCCGGCAAGCCTGACGTCCCGAAGATCATGGGCTTGTCCGTCCGGCCCTGCATGGTCTGATACAGGTTGACCGGCTCGACACACATCGGTTCATGGACGGCAAAAGTGAGCAAAAGGTCCACGACCGGATCTTCGGCGATCATGGATAACACCTCGGTAAACATGTGGTGAAGCGGGCGTCCCGTATCCACCGGGTTTTTGATATAGGTCTTCAACGGAAGCAATTGAGAGATTCTGCCGATAGTGGCGGGCGTTAATTCCGGTATATTCACCGATCGCCCACGGAGATAGTCCGTGATGATCATGCCGGGCCCGGCCTGGCCGGTCAGAAAACCCAGACCCGGGTTCGAGTTCGGCTTCAAGCGCATTTTCGAAAGTATATGGACGGCATCGATGAGATCGTGGCTGGAATGGACTATAACCGCCCCGGCCTGGGCCAAGGCGGCCGTTTTGATCCCGTACGAGCCGATCATCTTGCCCGTGTGGGAGGCCGCGAACGCACCGATGTCCGACCGGCCCACCGTCAGTACAACCACGGGTTTTTTCCGGGTGGCATGACCGACGGCTTCGTATAATTGGCGTCCGTCGGACACGCCTTCCAGATAGACGGCGATGGCCCTGGTGTCCTCGTCTTCCGCCAGATAGGCCAGCACCTCGGGCGCACCCACATCCGGGGCGTTACCGACCCCTACGCCCAGACTGACGCCCAGGTGCTTCCGTTGCAGGAGCGATCCCAGGACGAGGTTCATGGCGCCGCTTTGGGAAATCACCCCGATGGCCCCGGGTTTGAAATAATTGGCGTACGGCCAAAAATTCATCGTGACGCCGTATTTTGGATTGACGAACCCGGCCGTATTCGGACCGAGCAGACGAATATGATACCGACGGCAGAGGGACAGTATATCGTCCTGCAGGGCCCGACCTTCCGGACCGGTCTCTCCAAAACCGCCGCCGGCGATCATGGCCGCGCCCGCGCCGGCCTCCCCGGCTTCCCGGATGGCGGCCGGGCAGGCCTTGGCCGGGATACAAAGGGCGATCAGATCCACCGGTCGGCCAATGGCCTTCAAACCGGGATAAGCCTTAAGTCCCAGTATATGGTCCGCCTTGGGATTGACGGGATACACCGGACCGGGAAACTGGCGGACCGCCTGGAGCATGTGGTAGCCGGCTTTGGATTCGTCGGCCGAGGCGCCCACCACGGCGATGGACTGGGGGCGGAAGAGTCTATCCAAGGAAGGCATGGGCTGATTCTCCTGATTCGGGTTCATATTAAAAGAGCGTGACCTTCGAAGATTACCTAAACGGAAGCGAGTCCGACTAAGAATCTTATCCCTTTTTGGCGATCCCAGACAAGTGGTATCGTCGCCCATTCCTTTGGCCGGGCCCAGGTGCATGCAGCCCGACCTGACTGACGACCGTTGCGCATTCAGAATCCGTCCCCCGGATCCCCTTAGACGCGTCTATACCGGCTCGGCCTCCAATCAAGCCACAAAACAGACTCGGGCTGGAGTGGTGATCTGTTTCCAGGGGCCAAGGCCCCTGACCGGCCGAACGCCCTTCAGACGAGGGCGATCATGTTTCTATACTTCGGCCTTCTTCACCGGCGCCGTGCTCGGCATCGGCAGTAAAATTTTCATTATGACATTGACGGTGCCCGGTGGATTAGGTTAATAAACATAACCGGTCCAACCGATCCTGACAGACATACCGGTCGGAGAGTGCAGGCCGCGGGGATTCCGCGCCCAGATCCCGGGTTGAATAAAATAAAATCCGGGAATCATCCATGGATGGATATTCTTGTTTTCTACTAGGATTCCTGCGATGATTCCACGGAGATTTATCGGCTGGCCGGAATCCGGCGATCGACAGACCGGCATGGGAACTTGAAACCAAAAGGAAACGGGTATGTTTCTGGGAATCGATGTCGGCGGCACACATACGGATGCCGTCATTATTCACGGCGCCGATATTATCGCCTCGGCGAAGACACCAACCGACCACGACAATCTTTTGCGACCGATTCGAGCGGCCATGCAGCGGTCCTTGATAAAGTGAATCCCGCCGCCATCACCCGACTGAATCTAAGCACCACCCTGTCAACCAACGCGATTATTGAAGGAAAAACCGAGGATGTGGGGGTGATCGTTTCCGCCGGTCCGGGCATCGATCCTGAAAATCATCGCATCGGCCGCCATTACCATATCGTGAGCGGTTCTATTGACCATCGCGGGACCATGATTCAGGATCTGAACCGATCCGAGCTGGACGCCGCCCTGACCTCCTGCCGAACAGCCGGGGTGCGGGTCTTTGCCACGATCGGCAAATTCTCCACTCGAAATCCTGAACACGAACACACTATGGCCGAAAAAATCGGGCCGGAATCTGATTTTATCACGATGGGGCATACCCTGTCCGGTGTTCTGAATTTTCCCCGCCGCATCGCCACCGCCTGTTTCAACAGCGCCGTCTGGCGAACGTACGACGATTTTGCCTGGGCCGTGGAAGAGAGCGTCGTGGATTTCGGCCTGCGGGCCGAGACCAATATCCTGAAAGCGGATGGCGGGACCATGCCCCTGGCCGGTTCCCGGAAAGTGCCCGTGGAAACCATCCTGTCCGGTCCGGCGGCCAGCGTGATGGGCATTATGGCCCTCTGCGACATCCAGGAGGATTCCATCATTCTGGACATCGGCGGGACGACCACGGACATCGCCGTTTTTGCCGACGGCGCGCCGGTCATCGAAAACGAGGGCATGACCGTGGGTTCCTATCCGACTTTGGTCCGGTCCTTAAAACTCCGCCCCATCGGCATCGGTGGGGATTCGGCCCTGCACGTAAGCTCTCAGCAGGTCCGGGTCGGTCCGGACCGGAAAGGTCCTTCGCTGGCCACTTGTCCTCAATATCCCCAAGGGTCCGTGGATTCTCCGAACCGGGTGTGTGTCCCGACCTTGACCGATGCCATGAATTATCTCGGCCTCGCGGATTTCGGAGACCGGGAAGCATCGATCCAAGGGATCAGGGAACTGGCCGAACTCTGGGAGACGGATGTGGATGCTCTCGCCAACCGGTCTGTTCGATACGCTCTTGAGCGCATCACCACGGCCGTCCGGGAACTGGTCCATGAAATCAATGAAAAACCGGTTTACACCATTTCCGAGTTGTTAAAAGGCAAAAGAATCGAGCCGAAAAAGGTATATGTGATGGGTGGTCCGGCCCAGGCCTTTGCCGGATTGCTCGAACAGTCATTCGGATTGGATGTGGTGGTTCCGGAACATTACGCTTATGCGAACGCCATTGGGGCGGCCCTGACGCAAACGACCATGGACGCCCTGTTGTTCGCCGACACCCAAAAAGGCCGGCTTTTCATACCTAACCTGAACATTCAAAAAAAGATCAACCGTAACTACGACCGTAAACAGGCGGAAAGCGACGCCAAGCGTTATTTATTGGAACATCTAAAACACATCGGGGTCGCCATTGACGGCCTTCATCCTGAAATCACCGAGTCCGAATCATTCAACCTGGTGGAGGGCCCGGTCACGGCGGGAAGAATCATTCGGATTAAATGCCAGATTCGGCCCGGCGTGATCGGCAAGGCCATTTCCCCGGTTCGTTAATCGGCCCGACCGGACCGGCCATGGGAGACCAAAATGCTCGACGCCAACAATACCCTGGGTATCGTCTTTTTCCCGGCTTATGATTGGGCCATCAGCCCGACCCACCCGGAAAGGGAGGAGCGGCTCCTCTATACCCAGGATCAATTGCGCGAAGAAGGGCTTTTCGATATCGGCGGCGTGCGGGAATACAAACCGGATGTGGCGGCGAAAGAGGACGTGACCCGGATTCACTTCTGCATACCGGACATCAGCCGGGTGACCACCCAGTCTCATTTGATTTCCGCCGGCGGCGCCATCAAAGCGGCCCGTTTGGTCATGGAAAAAGAAGAAGATAAAGCCTTTGCCCTGGTGCGACCGCCCGGACACCACGCCATGAAAGTGGTCCATGGAAGCCGCGGTTTCTGCAACATCAACATCGAAGCGGTGATGATCGAATATATCCGCGAGACCTATGGTCCGATGAAAATAGCCATCGTGGACACCGATTGCCATCATGGCGACGGCACCCAGGACATCTACTGGCACGATCCCCAGACCCTGTTCATCAGCCTGCACCAGGACGGCCGAACCATGTACCCCGGCTCCGGTTTTCCCTTTGAAACAGGCGGTCCCCAGGCTTTAGGCAAAACGATCAACGTTCCCCTGCCCCCGACCACCGGCGATGAGGGTTTTCTCTATGTGCTCGATCACCTGGTGCTACCGATCCTGGATGATTTTAAACCGGACCTGATCATCAATTCCGCCGGCCAGGACAATCATTTTTCCGATCCGATCACCAACATGAACTTTTCCGCCCAGGGGTATGCGGAGCTCAACGCTCGCCTGAATCCGGATATTGCCGTGTTGGAAGGCGGCTATTCGATCCGAGGCGGTTTGCCCTACACCAACTTAGGCATCGTTCTGGCCATGTGCGGATTGGATTACTCCCAGATCCGGGAACCGGACTACAATCCCACGGCCCTGCGCCAACAGTCCAGGATCACGGACTATATCAAAAAGCTCTCGGACGAAGTGCTGGACTTATACTTCAATCCGCCCCGTGAACCGGCGGACGGAAAGGTCCAGCGAGGTTATTTTGTCCGAGAGAAAGGTATTTATTACGATACTGACGGGATTACCGAAGAACAGGTCGAATCGGTTTTATTATGCGACCAGTGTTCGGGAATGATAAAAATCGAAACCCGATCGTCGCTCAATCCAAGAAGCCTGTGTGTGGAAATTCCCATCGGGGCGTGCGATCGCTGCGCGGACACGGGACGTCGAATCATTGAAGAAGGCCATTTTCGCGGCAAGGACCGGTATCTGCAACTGATCGACCGACGGGCGAAACAATATCTTCAGTACGGATATTAAACCGGCCACGTGAGCCCAGGCCCCGAGCCGCCGCGACCAACCCGCGTTTCAAGCCCGAAGCTTTTCTGATCTGAAATCAGGCCGCCGGCCGTAACCAAGCGAGGGTGCATGATGACGACATTTGCTTATACCAAAGGCCTCCACGAAATTCGCAACGGCGTATATGCCTATCTCCAACCCGACGGCTCCTGGGGGTGGAACAATGCCGGATTGGTAGTGGACGGCGCCGAATCCCTGTTGATAGACACCTTGTTCGATCTGGAGTTGACCCGGGAGATGTTGACCGCCATGGGCACCGCTTCACCGACCGCGGCCTCGTCTATTGATGTTCTGGTCAACACCCACGCCAATGGAGACCACACCTATGGCAACGAACTGGTGCACGGCGCCGAAATTATCGCCTCCAAAGCCTGCGCCGAGGAGTTGGCCGAGATGCCGCCCCAAATGTTGGCCGATCTGTTGAAAGCCGCACCGGACATGGGGGATCTGGGGGCCTACCTGTCAAGTATATTCGGCCGTTTCAAGTTTGACGGCATTACTTTGACCCCGCCGACCCGGACATTCGAAAAGCGCTTGGATCTGACCGTGGGCAGTCAAGAGGTCCGACTAATTGAGGTCGGCCCCTGTCACACCAGAGGCGACGTCATGGTTTATGTGCCCGGCGAGCGGGTGCTGTTTTCCGGCGATATTCTATTTATCGGCGGCACGCCGATCATGTGGACCGGCCCGGTGGGCAATTGGCTTAAGGCCTGCGATCTGATCATGGATTTGGATGTCGATGTCATCGTTCCCGGTCACGGGCCGATCTGTGATAAACAAGGGGTCCGGGCGACCAAGGACTACTTCGAGTGGCTAACGGCCGAAGCACGTAAACGATATGACGCCGGGATGACCGCGGCGGAAGCCGCTTCGGACATCCAGCCGGGCGTTTATGCCTCCTGGAGCGATCCCGAACGGATCGCCATCAACATTGATGCCTTGTTTCGGGAATTTGCAAACGACGCCAGCCCGGCCAATCCGATCGCGCTCTTCAGCCAGATGGCCACCTTGGCCAAAGGGAAATAGTCTAACCGAGGGGACCTGGGGCACGGTCCGCTCTTTACCGAGATAGGCCGGATGTCAACGGCCTCGATTTCCATCCGGCCCGGATAGTTATTTCCGATCCTTCTGACCCCGGCCTCGATCCAGAACCGACTGGCGGCGGGCGGCCACGGACTCGGCGGTTACCTGTTGCGCGTGCTCTTGAAATACTTTCTGCTCCAAGACCAATCCCGCCGCCAGGGTCTCCCTAAAACCGTCGTTGATTAAGCGTTTGTATTTCTTGATCAGTTCGGCATCGCAGGAAACGATATCGGCCGCCAGCCTTCGGCAGACGGGCAGCAATTCTTCCGGCGCCACCACCCGATTGACCAGGCCCCAGGCCTCGGCCTGGACGGCCGACAAATAATTACCGGTGAAAGAAAGCTCTTTGGCCCGGCCCGGACCAATCAGGCGAGGCAGAATCTGGCTCAAGCCCCCTCCCGGTATGTAACCGACACGAGCGTGAGTGTCGGCGAAACGGGCTTCCTCGGAGGCGATCAGAATATCGCAGAACAAGGCCAATTCAAAACCACCGGCCACGGCCGCCCCGTTGATCGCTCCGATCACGGGGTGCTGAAAGGCATCCAACCGTCTGAACATGAATTCGGAAGCCCGGCCCTGGCCGGCCTGGTCAAAAAAAGCATCAGCGGCGCCCAGTTCCTTGAGGTCAAGCCCGCCGCAAAAGGCCTTGCCCGCACCGGTGATGATCAAAACACGCGTTTCGGCATCCTGGCTGAGTTCCTCCAAGACCCGACCGATATTGAACATCAGTTCGCTGGACAAGGCGTTCATGCGCTCGGGCCGATTCATGGTCATGGTGGCCACACCTTCTCTCTTTTCCAGGAGAACAACGGCTTCCGACATGTCCCAATCTCCCAATCCCTTTAATGGTTGCGATCCGGTCGAAATCAACGGCCTCGCCCGGCTTCAAGTCCCGACCGGCCGGACTCGAAGCCTTCACCTCCGACCATTTCCTAATTATTTCAACTGATCCCTGGAAAAACCAAGGATGTTCCGGGCAATGATCAACATCTGGATCTGGCCGGTCCCCTCAAAGATGTCGGTAATCTTGGAATCCCGCATCCATTTTTCCACCAGTATTTCCCGGGAATAGCCCAGTGTCCCCAACAACTCGACACACTTCTGCGTAATGCGGGTGGTGGCCTGACCCGCCTTGGCCTTGGCCATGGACGCCTCCAGGCTGTTGCGCAGACCCCGGTCCAGCATGGACGCGGCCCGCCAATTCAGCAGCCGGGCCACCTCAAGGTCGGCCTCCATTTCCAGAACGCTTTGCTGAACCGCACTCAGTTCGTATCGGCCGCGATCGTAGGGAAAAGACAATCCTTCGGCCTCCAGCCTTTCCTTGGTGAATTCCAAGGCCGCCCGGGCCACGCCGATGGCCATGGCGGCCACCCCGGGGCGGGTGGCGTCAAAGGTCTTCATGGCGCCGCCCAAACCGGCCTTCCGTTCCTTGATTTCCGGATCGCCCAGAATATTGTCATACGGAACGCGGCAGTCTTCAAAAACGATGGAAGCGGTATCCGACGCGCGAATTCCCAGTTTGTCCTCCACCTTGGTCACCGTCAGTCCGGGTGTGCCCTTTTCCACGACAAAACTCTTGATGGCCGCCCGGCCCTGGCTTTTATCCAGGGTGGCCCAAACCACCACGGCCTGGCATTGATCACCCGAGGTCACAAAGATCTTTTCGCCGTTGATGATCCATTCGTTGCTTTCCGGATCCAGCTTGGCCGTGGTACTGATCGAGGCGGTATCCGATCCGGCGCCTGGTTCGGTAATGGCCATGGCCGCGAACTTGTGACCGAACCGGGCCTTTTGTTCCGGTGTGCCCACGGCGTTGATGGCGGCGTTGCCCAAACCCTGCCCCGGCCAGCACAGCAGGATGCCCACGTCTCCCCAGGACAATTCCTCCATGTTGACCACTTCCGAAACCCGCTGTTCGGCGGGCGAGGCCGGCGCGGCTTTCCCGGCTTTGTCCCGAGAGTCCTTTTCCTTGGGTTGCGCCATCTGCTTCAGGGCGTCGACCAGATCATACAGCTCCTGCACCTTGGTGTGTTCGTTAATATCATAATGTCTTGAAATTTTACGAAATAGGCTCAGCGCCAGGTCATGGGTCCCTTTTTGGGCCGTGCGCGTGGCCGGTAATAATTCAAAATCGATCATTTTCACTCTCCTGGACTTCAGGCTTTGTCCGGCCTAGCCCATGGCCAGGCCTTCCATAACGGCGAAGCCGCGACCGTTCCGGAACCACATCTCCACCGGGTGTTCGCGGATATAACCGTGGCCGCCGAGTATCTGCACACCGTAATCCACCGCCTTCATGGTCTGTTCAGCGCAGTAATTCTTCGCCAGCATGGCGTCACGGGTGGCATCCTCCCGGCGATCCAAGCGCCAGGCCGCCCGCCAGGTCAACAGACGCATGCCGTCGATCTCCATGGCCGCTTCGGCCAACATAAAGGCGATGACCTGCCGGCTGGCGATGGGCTCCCCGAAAGCCACCCTTTCCCGGGCATAATTGAGGGCGTATTCGTAAGAGGCCCGGGCCACGCCTACCGCCATGGCGCACAGATGGGCCCGAGACAGATTGATCAGGCGCAGGTAGTGGATCCCCTGGTCGCCGCCCAGTCGCCTCGACCGGGGCACCACGCAATTCTGAAAGGTCACGGGAAAAAGGGGCAGGGAATTAAACCCCAGGTTCTTCTCCCGATCGCCCACGGTCAGACCCGGCGTATTTCGATCCACAATGAAGGCCTCCACCGAAGCCGGTCCGCTGCCATTGGCCGCCCGGGCGTACACGAGCAGGTGTTCGGCGTCATCGGCCAGCGGCACCATGCGTTTCTCGCCGTTGATGACGATTTCGTCCCCGACCAGGGCGGCGCTGGTCCGCAGATCATAGGGACTGAAGAAAATTCCCGGCTCCATCAAAGCGGCTGTGGCCGGAAAAAATCGTTCGCCGCAGAATTTGGGCAGCCATTCCTCTTTCTGTTCCTCGGTTCCAAATTCCAGGACGGGAATCATCAGCAGCAGCGGCGACAGCGCCGCCAGGGCCAAACTGACATCGCCCCAGGCCAGCTCTTCAGCCATGATGGCGGAGGTCACGACCGAACGGCCCAGTTCATAGCCCCCATAGCGCTCGGGAATCGCATTCGGACAGAAGCCCAGTTCCCAGACTTTATCCAGGAGCTCGGGCGGTAGTTGAGCGGCCTCGTCACACTCGCGAGCCACCGGTCTGAATTCATTCTGCGCGAACCGCCGCATCATGTCTTGAATCTGTTGTTGATCTTCATCCAAGGTAAAATCAGCCATGTATAAACCTCCACCTCATGGCACGAAGCTTAGCAATTGATTGCCGGATCCTGGTCTATCGTCACGGCCGAACCGATCCGGCGAATCCGCGGCATCCGTCCGGCCCGCCAGATCACTTGGGAGTCATGCGGATGGCCCCGTCCAGACGGATGGTTTCCCCGTTCAGCATTGGGTTTTCAATAATGGCCAGGGCCAGCATGGCGTATTCATCCGGCAGGCCCAGACGGGTTGGAAACGGGGTTTGCCGGCCCAGGGAAAGTTTGGCCTCCTCAGGTAACGCGGCCAACAAAGGCGTGTCAAACAGTCCGGGGGCGATGGTACAGACCCTGATCCCGCTTCGGGCCAAATCACGGGCGATGGTCAGGGTCATTCCGACCAAACCCGCTTTGGAGGCGGAATAGGCGGCCTGTCCGATCTGCCCCTCAAAGGCCGCCACCGAGGCCGTATTAATAATCACGCCGCGTTCGCCATTCTCATTGGGCGGATTATCCTGCATGCGAAAAGCAGCCCACCGGATGGCGTCAAAGGAACCGATCAGATTGATGTCAACGACCTTCTTAAAGATGCCCAGGTCATGGGGCCCGTCCTTGCCCACGGTCTTCATGGGAAATCCGGTTCCGGCGCAGTTGATCAGAATATGCAGGGCTCCAAACGTCTCCAGGGCCGCATCCACGCCGGCCTGCACCTCTTCGGTCACGGTCACGTCCATTTTACTGAATTTCGCTCCCGCGCCCAGTTCTCCGACCAGTTTGCCGCCCAGATCCTGATTGATATCCGCAATAATCACCTTGGCGCCCCGGCCGTGCAGCCGCCGCGCTGTCGCGGCGCCCAGTCCACTGGCCCCCCCGGTAACGATGGCCACTTTTTCCTGAAAATCCATGTCGTCAACCTCCTGTCAATAATATCGTCTGGTCTGCCGGTAACCGATTAAACGGCTTCCACCACGGTGGCGATCCCGATTCCACCGCCTCCGCACATCATCTGGACACCGGCCCGCCCCTGGATCCGCTTGAGATGATGAACCATTTCCCCAAAATAAATGATGCCCGACGCCCCGATCGGATGCCCGATGGCAATGGCCCCCCCTGTGGGATTGACCCGGGGGTCGTCATATCCGTACCCGAATTCCGTGGCAAATGACAGGCATGGCGAGGCGAACGCTTCGTTGGGTTCGATGATATCCATGTCCTCGATGGTCTTACCCGCCCGGTGCAAGGCCTTTTTTGCGGCCGGAATCGGGGCTAACAGCATCGGCACGGGCGCACCGCCCGCCGAGGCTGAACCCGTGATCCGGCATAAAGGCTCCAGGCCCAGGATCTCGGCTTTTTCCGCGGTCATGAGCAGCACGGCCGCGGCCCCATCCACGATTTGAGAGGAATTGCCGGCGGTCACCCGCCCGCCCTCCTTAAAGGGCGGTTTCAATTTCTTCAAGTTTTCCCAATAGGTGTCCGGATCGTCCACCGCTTCCGACCGCAGGACTTCATCCTTGACCACCTGCCGGGTGACGCCCTCGTGGGTGAATTCATACGGGATAATATGATCGGCAAACCAGCCGTTCCGTTCGGCCGTCACCGCCTTCTGCATACTCCACATACCGAAGCGGTCGAGTTCCTCCCGGGTTTGCCCCTGGTCCTCGGAAATTATCTCGGCGCACACCCCCTGGGGCACGTGCATGCCGATTTCCTGAAACCGCGGCGTAAAACGAACGGGATAATTTGCCTCCATGGCCACTTGAATGTCCGAGCCCATCCCATAGTGGGACATGACTTCCACCCCGGCGCAGAGTATGATCTCCCCGTCACCCACCTTTAAAGCCCGGGTGGCGAAATTGACGGCTTTGAGCCCGGCGTTACAGTACTGGTTCACCGTACAGGCCGAAACCTCCTCGGGAATTCCGGCCAGCAACATGGCGAACCGGGCGATATTACTGCCTTGTTCACCGACCTGACTCAAACACCCCACAATGCAGTCCTCAATCTCCCGTTCCTCAAACCCGGGGGCCTTGGCTTTCACCCGGTCGAGCAGACCACGCATCACCGTGGCCAGCAATTCCTGGGCCGAGGCCTGACATAATTGCCCTCCCTTTTCCATACCTTTACGGCCGGACTTGCCGATGGCGCTCCGGACCGCATCCACCACCACCACCTCTTTTAACGCGGACATTAAGCTCCTCCTTCAGGAAAAGATCTGTAATGAGACCGCGTCCAACGGGCCTGACCCGACTGCGGAGCGGTCGTTCGCTTCTCATGGTCCGCTACTTGTCCGGGGCCATTCGAGAACGGTCCCTTTTCCAAGCGCTCCAATGGGCCTCGGACGGCTGCTCCACCCCCCGGCCCCGATTTTGAATGCCTTCGATCAACGTATCGATCATCGGATCCACATATTCCAGTAAATCCGACTGCCTATCGTTCATCAACCAGTTGGTGACCAAATGTTCAATCGTACCCATAATCAT
>Ga0272444_10004741_pt1 | contig 11925 bp, 8 predicted proteins | sample SSMForm13_FD_201033 | JGI IMG/M metagenome (GOLD analysis project Ga0272444, IMG submission 201033) | Marine sediment archaeal communities from Little Sippewissett salt marsh, Falmouth, MA, United States - SSM-Form-13 | ecosystem: Environmental > Aquatic > Marine > Wetlands > Sediment ... | reverse complement strand
GTGTGAGGGGTAGCCCGAGTTTGACGTAATCGATGAATCGATAACCACCGGGTCCCATGACCAGCACATTGGCCGGATGGGAAACAGGGGATGTGAAACTGGATGAGGCGGCCATGGCTATGCCCATCATCAGGGGGTAGGGGGATATCCCTAAACCGGCGGCGGTTTTCAGGGCAATGGGGACCATCAATACCACCAGGGCCGCCGTGGGGATAACGCTGGTGGCCATGAAGGTAATCAGCATCAACCCTGCCAGTACGGCATGGGGACCAAAGGGGCCTACGACGCCAACCACGCCTTCGGCCAGCAGGCGTGCAGCGCCGGTGTTGTCCAGGGCCGTGCCCAGGGGCAGCATGCCGGCGATCAGAAAAACCGCTTTCCACTCAATGTAGCGGTAGGCCTCCTCCATGGTCAGGCAACGGGTGAGCACCATCGATGCCGCGCCGACGACCACGGCGATATAAATCGGCAGCCATCCGAGGATGACTGGAACCAGCACGGCGGCCATAATGGCCAGCGCCACCTTGGCTTTTTTTTCCCGGGGCGCCTGTTGGGCGGTTTCTGTAAGCACCAGAAAATCAGGTTCGCGGCCCAAGAGGTTGAGTTTTTCCCAAGGCCCGTAAAGCAACAGGGCATCCCCGAACTGCAAGGGCATATCGCGAAGCGCGTCGCGATAGGCTTTGCCCTTGCGCCAGATGGCCAGCACCGTCAAACCGTATTTGTCGCGAAAATGGATTTCCCGCAGGGACATGCCGGAGAGCACACTGTGAGGGGAAAGCGTGGCTTCGACCAACCCCACGCGCTCGTCCTCGATGGTGGATTGATCCGGGCGATGGGTGTCCGTTTCGATGAAAATGCCTTCCAGGCCCTGCATGAGCAGTATCGAAATCATGTCCGTGGTTCCGGCAACGATCAACTGGTCGTCCGCTTCGAAGCGGTCCGAGGAAGCGGGAACCCGGGCTGTACCGTCACGGCGAATGATGACAAGGATCTGAACGTCGACCGCATCACCCAATCGGCTTTCACTTAAAGAGAGTCCGACCAGCTTGGATCTTGCCGGTACACGCAGCCGGCGCAGCCGGTCACCCAGGACCTCGAATTGGGCCACATCCTCGGGGGAAAGGATCTCTGGCGGCTGAAAAGGCGCGTGATCGCCAAGATCAGTCAATGCTTCCAGGGATCCATGAACCAGTAGCACATCTCCGGCCCGCAGCGGCCTTGCTTTCAGATCCTCACTGATTTGACGATCGTCACGCGCGATACCCAGCACATTCAACCCAAAACGGCTACGGAACCCGATGTCCGACAGGGTTTGATGCGCATAGGCGCTGTCGGATTTGATTTTTAACCGCGCTACCTGCATGCCATGGGTGAAAAGTACCGCCGGATCAACGGCCCCTTCTTCGGCCAGGAGTTGGCCCCAGTGATTCATCTCGTGGATCTGATCCCGGTTGCCTTCGACGATCAACTGGTCCTCGGCCTGGATCACTTCGGTAATGGGCGGGGCCAACAGGGTCTGATTGCCGCGGGTGATACCAATGACATTGAGCCTCAGGGCCGCGCCGATCCGGCTTTTGGCCAGGGTTTTGCCCACAAGCACGGATTGGTCGGGAATCCTGATCTGGAAAAGATGGTCTTTGAGCCGGTAGGCGGATCGAAAATCCCGTTCCTGCGCGGTGGTTTCCTGGGATAAATTACGTTTGGGCAGCATTCGTGTGCCGACCATGGCAATGAAGGCAATGCCGCCAACCATAACCAAAAGGCCCACGGGGGAGAAATCGAACAGGCTGAACGGTTCCAGGCCGTTATCGCGCAGCGCTTCGCTGACCAGGATGTTGGGCGGCGTACCGATCATGGTGGTCAGACCGCCTAACAGCGATCCATAGGCCAGCGGCATCAACAAAATGGATGGTGAACGGCTGGTTTTGCGGGCAATGTCCATGATCACGGGCAGCATGAGTGCGGCCACGGCCACGTTGTTCATGAATGCCGACAATCCACCGGCGATGATCATGATGATGACGATCAGTATTTTTTCCCCACCGCCGGCAACCTTGAGCAACTGGCGGCCGAGAATATTGGCGATGCCGGTGCGTGTCAGTCCGCCGCTCAAGATGAAGACGGCCCAAATGGTAACCACCGCCGGGTTGCTGAAACCGGCCAAGGCCTCTTTAGGTGTGACAATACCGGTGATTGCCAGCATCCCCATGACCAGCATGGCCAACACTTCCAAGGGGGTCCACTCGGTAATGAGTAAAATGATAACGGCACCAAGGATCGCCAATACAATGATGATTTCCGCAGACATGGGATGACTCCCTTTATCCTGAGTAATGATGGAATGTGTATGTCGCTTGGTATCGATTCCGGCCGGTTGCCCTGGCTTTAAAGCCGGATGGATGTTGAAACGACCCGTTGCCGGCCGTGTGGTGATGACGTTATGCCATGGTTTTGCCAGGCAATAAATGATATTAATCATAAAACGGGAAAACGAAAATCGGGAAAAGAAATATTTTGCCGCACCATCTATTGCTGGTTGCGTTTTTAGGATCATTGCATTCAACAGCCAAGGAGGCAGGCTATGGATTTTGGAATTGCTGGAAAAGTAGCGCTGGTGACGGCCGCCAGCCGCGGATTGGGCCGCGGATGCGCAGCGCAGTTGGCCGCTGAAGGGTGCCGGGTGGCGATCTGTGCCCGTGACGAGAAGACTGTCAAAAAAGCGGCTGAAGAGATCGCTGATCAAAGCGGTAGCCAGGTGATGGGATGGACCGCCGACATGATCCGCACCGATACCATCGACTCCTTGCTGGACAGTGTTCGACAATCCCTGGGAGAACCGGAGATCCTGGTCACCAATGCCGGCGGTCCGCCCCCGGGAAATTTCGCCACCACGCCGCTGGACCAATATGAAAAGGCCCTTCACCTGAACCTGATGAGTGCCGTGCATCTGATTCACGGCGTCGTGCCCGCTATGCAGGCCAAGGGCTGGGGCCGGATTATCGCGATTACCTCGATTTCAGTCAAACAGCCCATCGACAGCCTGCTGCTGTCCAACATGGCCCGGGCCGGATTGACGGGCTTTTTGAAAACCATTGCAACGGAACTGGCTCCCCAGGGCATTACCGTCAATGCTCTATTGCCGGGAACCCATAAAACATCCCGGATCGAACAGCTGGTGCAGCACCGTGCTGCGCAGGAGAAAAAAACACCCGAGGAGATATTGGCGCAGATGATGTCGGCCAACCCGACCCATAGCATTGGTGACCCATCTGATTTCGGTGCGGCGGCGGCCTTTCTGGCCAGTGTCCAGGCGCGGTACATCACCGGTCAGAATTTACTAGTGGATGGGGGAAATTACCGGGGGCTGCTTTAACACCTTCGTTTTGTTTGTCTTTATTATTCATACGCCTAGTGGCCGGGACACGGATGAATGCGCTTTTTCAACGGATGACCTCGATTGATCGACGATGGGCGCTGGTGGGGCTTGCGGCACTGGTGTTGACCGCTTGCGCGACTGTTCGCGTGCGCCTTCACGAGCAAAAAGTCGATGGGCACTATCTGTACTTTCCCCAGGGCGAAAATGAGATTGCCGGCCGGCTGACGGACGAGATCGGCGACATGCTGCAATTTTTAGCGCGACATGGGCTGACGGTCACAGCCCCCGTCCACATCATCCTCGATCCGGAACTGGATGCCCCTGACCCGATGGTGTTTATGATTCCCCACCGTGAGATCCGGCTGCCCATAAAAGCGCCCGGCGTATTCGAGGATGGGTGGCTGGAACCCGATCCGTGGCGGTACTACCTTTTCAAGGGACTCTGCCTTCAGGCCTTATACGCGATGCGATCCGGTCTGCCGGCGCTGCTGCACAAGGGCTTTGGAGAGATCGTCTCGCCCAACATCGTTTTGCCGGACTGGATTACGGACGGCATCTGCCACTGGCTCTACACCCGCTTCAATCCCGCAAGCCCAGCGGATCCACTCAACTTGGCCCTGTTCCAGTTGACGCCGCTTCCGGGGCTGGACGAACTCAGCAATCATCCCGAGCGCTGGCCGGGATACTACAGCTACCGGGTTTTTGGACGCCGGTTTATCCACTGGGTGGTTCAGCGTTATGGATGGCGCAGGGTGCATGATTTCCTTGCCGAGCATGGCCGCGGGATCATTCCGATAGAAATCGATCTGAAAGCCGAGCGCCGGCTGGGAAGCACATGGGCGGGCCTGTGGCGGATGTTCCAGCAGGATGTGGCCGGACCCAAGGGGACGGATGGCGGAATTCACCTGTTCGGGTACTGGCCCGATCCGTTTGTCTATTGGAACCGCAAAGGCGTCTATCCGGGGGTAGATCAGACGGGGCATCGCAGCCGATACGGGTGGCTCGAGGCGGGCCGAACCCTATGGCTGTCCCAGTACGATGAACAAGGGGTGTCCAAACGGGTCCGCACCATTGGCGATCAGCCGGTTTGGACAGCCGACGAACACATCTGGGATCCCGGTCCTGGCGGTGTGGCCGTCACCCGTGATGGTCATCGACCGGGATTGGTGATTTTTGCGGGCAATGGGGACAGCCTGGCATCATCCGATTGGCTGTGGCTGTCGACAAAAACGCGGTTTTTCCATATTCCGGGGCCTGATGGGGTCATTCAGCTTAGCGGGCCGGTGAGGGATTCCCATGGGCGTATTGCCGTTGCCGGTAACACGGGAGGCAATTGGGATATCTGGTTGTATGACAACGGCTGGCAACGCTTGACCCAGGATACTGCAACAGACATCGACCCCTGGTTTGAGGGCCAGACAATCCTATACGCCACCGACCGAAGCGGCGTCTTCCGAATTGTCGATACGGCCGGAAACGTCCGTTCGGCCTGTGAAACCGTTGCGGTAATGCCCAGGGATAACTCCTGCCTGTGCCTGTCCGGCAATGGATGGACCCCGACGGCGCTTTTGCCGGTCAAGGAAAATGCAGCACCCGCCGGTACCGTTTCAGCGGGTGCGACAAACGATAAACAAGGGACCCGATCAGCGCCGGCCGCCTCCCCGGATATGCCGGAACCAGAAAAAAGTGGCCGTGGCCCAGGCCATGCTGAACCGGCGCGTCGCTACCGTCCATGGCGCAGCGTACCGCCCAACTACCTGATGCCGGAGCTGTTCATCAGTGATACCGATTTTCAGTTGGGGGTGGCCACCACCGGTTATGATGCCAGCGGTGATTATCGTGTCGACGGCGGTGTCCGCTACTCAACGGACAACGCATTCTGGTCGTTGCGGGCCGGTGTATCGGCCATGGGGGCGGGGTTGCGTTACACGCGCTACCCGTTTAGCTACGAACCGGCGGTGGGCGACGATGTGGATGAATCCCGGCATGAGGTCAAAGCCTACTGGCGTCCCTGGGAGTCGGATAAGATCGAGCTGTCTTTCAATTACCGGTTTTTCGAGGATAATCTCAACGACAAACAAAACCATACAAAAGCCTGGGGAGCCGTGCATCTGTCGGACACCTATGGCCGGCATGGTGTCTGGTTGGATACAGAGTGGTTCGCTGATGAAAGCCTTTCGGTTTTCGGCGGCGGCCGGCTCCTGTTCGGTGAATCCATCTACAGCATGCTGCACCTGCAAGCCGGGCATACCTGGGGCGATCTATCACCCGGTCATAACACCTACCGGGTCGGCGGCGATGTGGTGGAGGGCTATTTTACCCAGCGGCCATCCCGTCTTTTCCCGCTGCGAGGGTTCGATGAAAGTATTCTGGACGCCGGCCAGGCCGTCACATCGGGATTTGAAATCTTCTGGCCCCTGGCCACACTGCAGGCCGGATACGAAACCCTGCCGCTGTTCTTGCACCGGATGATGATCGGTACCTTCGTGGACGCCGGCGTGGCCGCCGATCCGTTCACCCGTGAGGATATCCTGGTCGGCGGGGGATTCGAACTGGTCACGACCATGGAGATCGCCTGGGGACATTTTTCATCTTTTCGTGTGGGTATTGCCTGGCCCCTGAGGCAGCCCGACAGCATCGACCAGGAGGGACCCATTTTTCTCATTCAGCTTGGCAGACCGCTTTAAATCGACTTGTTTTTTTTCCTACGCCCTAAAACTTATATGTCAGTGTGCCGGTGACGCCCAGACGCGGTGATTGCTCGACGTAGCTTGCGGCGGGATCACCGTAAAAGGCAATGTCGATGTCGAACCGGTCCAGATTCAGGCCCATTCCCAGACTGGCCCCGGTTCCCGGCCATGGAATATCTTCCTTGAGATTACCCGCGGCGGAGGTTCTGGCAATGACCGGATAGACAAGGCCGGCCCGCAGCCGAAGGTACCGGGCCAAGTGGTACTCCACCCCGCCGCGTAAAAACCAGATGGTGGCAGACTGCTTGCTGTCCCCGCCGAACCGTCCATAGATGAGTTCACTGTCCAGAGAGAGGGTGGCCTGCCCGATGGCATGCGCCAGCGCCAGCGTTGCGTATTTTGGGGCGGAAAACCCGCTGTACTCGCTTTTAAAGGAAAATCCGATCAGGTTTTTAAACATGAGGGCCAGGCGGGTTGCATCGGAAAACCGGTAGAGGGCGGCCAGATCGATGGCCTCATATTCGACAGCCAGATTCCGGGGCGATGAGGACGCATCCGAACCACCGCTCGGACAAAGCCGTGTACTTCAATCCAGGTGAATATAGTTGATTCCCAGCAAGAGCCGTTTGCTGTCCAGGGGCGAAAATGCCAGGGAAAAGCGAAGGTCCGTGGTGCGGGACTGGATCTCACCTGAAAAATCATCATCCGCATCCACCATTGCCATGGACAGCAAGGTGGATGAATAGTCATCCCAGACATCCTCGCCGCTGTCCCCGTTAAAGCGCAGCCTGTTGACCATGGCCAGACCGATTGTCAACTGGCGTCGTCTCAACGCTTTCACCGGAGGGCGGTAGATGATCCCGGCATTGCTGAATACACCGGGATAGTCTACCGACAGAAAAAGCTGATTGTCGGTCAATTGGGCCAGCCCGGCCGGATTCCAAAATACGGCCGAGGCATCATCGGCCACGGCCGTAAAGGCCCCGCCCATACTCATCGCCCGGGCACCGATGCCCATGCCCAGATCGGAGCCGTGTAGGTAATCAAAGTCGACTTCGGCACGCGCCGTCGTCACCAGAACAGCCCAGGTCAAGAATACGAAAGCGATTGCCGCCCGGAAGAAACCCATTACAGCAGGGGATTTTAAAAAAATGCCTGGGTTCATCTATGTTTCAGTCTCTTCAAAGACCTCATGTACCCAGCTCAATGCAGCGATCATATTCGGGAAACCGGTTGTTGTCATTGCCAGTAGAACGGCATGTTCGATTTCTTTGTTTGATGCACCGGCCGATAGTGCTTTGCGCGTGCTCGACATGACACCCCCGCGGGAATTGACTCCCACTGAAATGCCCAGCTTGACAAGATTCTGGGTTTTGCCATCCAGAGGCCCTGCATTTCTGGTGGAAATTCCAAGCTGCTTGAACTCGTTGAACAGCGTTGGATAGCTTTGTTGAAATTTTTTGTATACGTCGGGTAAGTACATGGGGCCTCCTTGTTAATGGTTGCCGGGATGATAAAAATAGCATACCGGCCAATCGCACACCTTTCAAAAACAACGCGGGTCTGTGGCTTTTCCAAGCGACGCTATACTTTTGAAGTTATTGCGGTTTCAAGGCTACTGTCAAGTGCCGTTTCTATCGCAATCATCGCATTCGTCAGCTTTTCTGCAACGCTTAGCGATGATGGGGGCGGCTATGCGTTTCTTGAAGGTGTTGATTGAGAAAAAGATTATCTTCAATAACGCTTTACTGATCCTTTAGCTGACTGATCAGTTCGTTGATTTCATTTAGCTTAAAGGGCTTGTTGAGAAATGCAAAGGCGCCGTATTGAAGGGCTTCTTCCCGCGTTTTTTCTTCTCCGTGGCCTGTCATGATAATAACCTGTGAGGAAAGGTCTGCTTCTTGGCACCATTTTAAAAGCGTGATGCCATCCAAGCCCGGCATACGGATATCCAAGAAAACAACATCATATTCATTTTGTTGCATTATTTCTTGTGCGCACAGACCGTCCGGTGCACAGTCCGTTGCATGTCCAAAATGTTTCATCATGGCGGTCAATGTATCGCGAACAACGGTTTCATCATCAACAATGAGAATTTTTAACGAAGATTCTGGTTTCATCGTCTATCCTTCTTGGGCGCATATGGGTAATCTGATTTCAAAACGAGTCCATTCGTCTGCTGCACAAACATATTCAATGGTTCCTTCAAATGACTCAACAATTGATTTACAGATGGACAACCCCAGTCCGGTCCCTTTATCCGGTGCTTTGGTGGTAAAAAAAGGATCAAAGATCTTGTCGGCCACATCTTGATCGATACCGTTGCCGTTGTCATCGATCACCAACACCGCTATTGCCGGGGATCCGTTTTTACAATACGCACTCGTATTGACGCGGACACAGGGATGATAGGATTTGTCTTCAACCGCCTTGCGCTGTTCCACAGCATGGCGGGCATTGCTCAACAGATTTAAAATAACCTCCTCAACGGAAAAGGCATTGACCTTGACCCACAATGGGTGTGCAGAAAAATTTTGTTGAAGCCGCAAGCCATGAGACTTAAACTGGGCACGCAGCAGGTTTAGCGCTGAATCGGCTGTTTGGTTAAGATCAACAACGCTCGTCTCTACACCCCCGGCATCGCGGGCGAACAATCGAATATGATTGATGATGTGTACCATTCGATCCGCCTGGCTGACAATTTTTTCCGCGTAGTCACGAATCGAATCAATGGATGGGTCTTGCTCGTTATCCAAAGCGTAAATCATCAGCTCGGCAAATCCCCGAACGCCAACAAGGGGTTGATTGAGTTCATGGGCGATTCCAGCGGCCATTTCACCCAGAGACCGCAGCCGATCCGAACGGATGCGTAAGGTTCGTTGCTTGACCAATTCGCATTCCGCCTGTTCGCGTTTCTGAATCTCTGCTTTGAGCTGCTGGTTTTTGGAAAAAAGGATGGTTTGCTGTTTGGCCGCTTCATCGAAACGCGTTTTTAAAATCAGGTTCTGGGCTGAAAACCAGAGGATCGACCCCAATGCCACCAGAACAACAATTGCCAACGCGCCCATACCGATGATCAGCCGCATGGGTGTAAAACCACCGGTAATTTGATCGGTCGGTATCCAGGCCAGGTATTGTAGGCCAATGTTTGGAATGGGCAGGCAGGCCATTAGCATTTCTTGATTCCCACGACCTAGCGGATGCTGCTCATAAAATACACTGGGCTTGTTCCGTTTTTTAAGTGTTTCATGCAGTACTTGCTGAATAATCGCCTGGGGGGCTGCCGAATCAGGTAAAAGGGTATTGCCCTTATCATCAAGCACGCCGGCTCCACTTCGCGTGTTGTTATCGTTTAAAGTCAAAAAATGAGAAAATAAGGCCCTATCGTTGAGCCAAACCACGAGTCCACCAGCCGTTTTGCCTTTATACGAGCAGCTTGTGGATATTAACAACTGGGGTTGATTGTCCTCGATCGTAAGGAAAAAATCTGGTGATCCTTGAACCGGTCGAGGAACCGCAAAATGACGATCTAATTTTCCGGCTGTGTCCACCAGGATGTTGCCGGCGTTGTCCAAAAGGACGAATCGTGAGTATATTTTAGTTCCCTGGATATTTCGCGCCGCCAGGGTCTTCTCCAATAACTGCTTGATCATGAAAAGATTGACCTTGAGTCCGTACTGCACAGACATGCCCAACGTTCTATTTATAAAGTAATTGTTGATTTCCCGGGAATGGGCAAGCATTTTGAGATCATATTTTCTTTCCGAAAAGAAGTATCCGAGTGAGGTTGCCCGTTTTTCAAGGTATAACCGAAAACGGTTCAAGGATGCCTCACGCAGGGCCATCTGACTTCGAAAATTTGAGACCACTAAAAAAATGATAAAAGCGACCAATAGCAGACTGGCGGCTGTCAAAGCCAAAATGGGTTTTTTCTGGTGAATGGTCCAGAAAACCGGTAAACGAGATGTGATTTGCTTTTTCAAGTGGCGAAGTATCATGGAAAGCCGGAGGCATCACTTTAGAAAATCAGGATAATAGGTAAAAACCGAGGGGTAATACTTCATTACCAGGCGCCGGTAGGAACCGTCAGATTTATAGCGCTTGAAAAAGGTTTCAAACGCGGCTTTGAGTTCTGGCGATGATTTTGAGAACCCAGGCGCCATTTCCTGCCGCTTTGAAACTGGCCCTACAATCTTAATGTCACCCGGCCATTTTTCAAGAGCGATCAAGGCAACCGGTACATCCATCAGGGTCGTCTCCACAATTCGGGCGATGACCAGCGGGATCATTTCACAGATATCGCGGCTCGGGTCAAGCAATTGAATGGATGCACCGGTCTCTTCGAGTTTGTATAGACTAGGGTCAAGGCAACTGTCTTCTAAAACTAGAACACTGCGACCGTTCAGCTTCTTTTTTACCGCGTTGATATCATTTTGAATACTACCCGTGGGGGTGACGGGGCTCAAATCCGAGCCTGCGTAGGTAATCAACCACACGCCGGTTGGAAAATAGGCCGATGCAAAGTCGATCAATTTCTTACGCCAAGGCAAGATGGTGAAACCGGAGGCAATCACATCTCCCTGAACCGGACACTTACCCGTGAGGATAACATCTTCGCCATGGGTTTGGAACGTTTTGCCGGTCAGGTCGGCGACAATGTCGCGCCAGGAGGAATTAACAAACTCATACTCGACGCCAAGATATGCTGAAAATTTTCTCATCAGTTCCACATCCAGTCCACTCTCGATGCTGGAAATGAAGTTGGCATAGGGGATGCCCAGGTGGCGAAGCTTGCCTGCTTTGAGAACATCCTGCAAGTCTCTGGCCAGCGATGGTGGATGGATCAGTGTGAGATTCAACGCCAACGTGAACCCCAGCAATAAACACACTTTGCGCGCAGCGGACAGCCTCGGAGCCCAAACCGTCCGCAGGTGGCAAAGATGTTGCCTTATCCGGTTCATTTAATTGCGTCCCTTTCTTCGACGCTAAAAAAACCCCCAAGATACAAATAGATGGATGGGTAGTAGGTATGAACCATCTCATCGTATGCGCCGGATGCTTTTAACTGACGAAAAAAGCGGTTGAACTCAGCAAGCAGCGCAGGGGATGATTTGGATACTGCCACGGCCATCTGTTGGGGCTCGGATATCGGGCCAATGACCTTAATTTCACCCGGCCATTGTAAGAGTGCCACCAGGGCGTTGGGGATATCAAGAAGGGCGGTTTCAGCAAACCCCTTGGCGATTGCCGGCACAATATCGTCCAAACTCTCAGTGGGATCAAGTTCGCGAATGTCCGCCCATGTGGAATACAAGTCATAAAGTCGTGCGTCAAGGCAGGTGCCGTTCATGGTGAGTAACGTCTGTCCTGACAGAAGATTTTTCACTTGATCAATATCGGTTCGGATATTTTCACTTGGTTTGATCGGTTTGATTTGTGAATCCACGCGGGCAATCAGCCAAACACCGGTTGGAAAGGTCGGGATTGAAAAATCGACCACCGCTTTACGCCATGGCAATATGGTCAGTCCATTGGCAATGATATCCCCACGTACCTCTGTCTGGCCGGTTACCACCACCGAGCCATCATCCTCCGATTGAACCATTTGCCCGGTCAAATCGCCGAAAATGGTCGGCCAGGTCGTTTCCACCCATTCGTATGCCACGCCAAGATGTTCTGCAAAACGCTGCATCAGTTCCACATCCAACCCCTCAAGGCCATCGGCACTCGGGCTTACAAAATTGGCGTAAGGGATACCCAGATGACGTAATACACCGCGTTGACGGACGTCATTCAGATCATCGGCAAACGCCGCTGCTGAGATGATAAAAGCCAGCGCTGTAAAGAAAAAAAGAAAAC
>Ga0272444_10004740_pt1 | contig 11927 bp, 11 predicted proteins | sample SSMForm13_FD_201033 | JGI IMG/M metagenome (GOLD analysis project Ga0272444, IMG submission 201033) | Marine sediment archaeal communities from Little Sippewissett salt marsh, Falmouth, MA, United States - SSM-Form-13 | ecosystem: Environmental > Aquatic > Marine > Wetlands > Sediment ... | reverse complement strand
GTTTTAGAGAGGTCGGATTTGGCGCCTGGGAAGGCCTCAGTCCCGATGAAATTCTCAGCATGGACCCCACTGCGCTCGAACTTTTTTACCAAGACCCGATCAGCAATCGACCGAAGGGTGCTGAACCACTGGAGAGTTTTTCCGCGCGCGTTTGGCAGGGTTACGAAGAGATCGCAAAAAAACACTCGAATGAAGCGGTGCTGATCGTTGCGCATGCTGGCGTTATCCGCGCGGTTACCGCCAACATACTTGGCATGAGCCTCGATCGGGTATATAGCAGCCTGAAGATCGAGTATGGTGGCATCATCACCAGTTTCATTGAAGGTTCGGCAAGGCCCAAACTGGTGATCCGCGGAGGATAGCCGTGTGGCCCAGCGCCCCACATAACCGATCCGAATCGATCCTCCCCCGCTCAAGCGGGCATTGGCCGGGCACATTCGGAAGATTCGTGCAAGACTGATAAAATGTGTCACAATCATACTGCTTACGGACAATACTACATTGAGCCTGCCATCCTCTGTGCGCCTAGCGGAACTTGAAGCCTGGTTGAACTCGATCCAGGGTCATTCGTTCGCCGACATTCGTCCGGCATCGGCCGACGCCAGCTTCAGGCGTTACTTTCGCATAACAGACACAGTCGCGAACGCGACTTACGTGGTCATGGACGCACCGCCCGACAAAGAGGATTGCAGACCGTTCGTGCATATCACCACGCTGCTACGTGGCGCTGGTGTCAACGCACCCGAAATCCTTGCGATGGATCTTGAACGCGGCTTCTTGCTGCTCGCCGACCTCGGCGATCGACAATATCTCGACCACCTCGACCCGGCCAGCTGTCATGAGCTTTACAATGATGCGCTCATCGCATTGGTCAAAATGCAGCGTATCCAGGACCATTTGCCACTGTACGACGAACAACGACTCTACGATGAGATGGCGTTATTCGAGCCATGGTATTTGAACACGCATCTGGGTATTCAGCTGAACGACGCGCAGCGCAGCGTCCTTGCACGGATTTTCGCTTTGCTGATTGACTCTGCGTTGCAGCAACCTCAGGTTTTCGTTCATAGAGATTATCATTCACGCAACCTGATGCTGCTCGAGCGCAACAACCCTGGCGTGCTCGATTATCAAGACGCTGTGATTGGTCCGATCACCTATGATCTGGTTTCGTTGTTCAAGGACTGCTATATCGCATGGCCCAGAGAAGAGATCGAGGGATGGCTGGACAAATACCTGCAACAGCCACCGATCGATCTTGTAGTCGACAGAGACCAGTTCATTCGCTGGTTCGACCTGATGGGCGTCCAGCGTCATCTGAAGGTGCTGGGTATTTTTTCACGCCTGAATTATCGCGACGGTAAATCACAGTATCTTGATGATTTGCCATTGACGCTCAGTTACGTCATCGACACCTGTAACCAATACGAAGCGCTGTCACCCTTGCGCGACCTGCTGGAGATGACGGTACTCACCCATTCAAAAGTCACTTACTCATGAAAAGTATGATCTTGGCCGCCGGGCGGGGCGAGCGACTGCGACCGCACACCGATATAACCCCAAAGCCGTTGATTCAAGTGGGCGAGCACCGACTCATTGAATACCACCTGCTCAACCTTGCCAGCGCCGGCATCACTGATATCATCATTAACACGTCGTGGCTTGCTGATCAGATCAAAGCAACACTAGGTGATGGGAGCCGGTATTCGGTCAAGATCGTTTATTCGTTCGAAGGGGACGAGGCCCTGGAAACCGCCGGCGGCATTGTTAACGCACTCCCATTACTGGACGATGAACCGTTCATCGTGGTCAATGGCGATATCTGGTGTGACTACGACATGTCCCAACTGGTGCGCGCTGATTTGACCCACGAAGCCCACCTGGTCCTGGTCAACAACCCGGAGCACAACGCATCGGGTGATTTTGCACTGGAAGACGGCTTCGTCAGCAACAGCGGCGAACGAATGCTGACCTACAGCGGCATTGGCCTCTACACCCCTGAATTCTTCGCTGCTATTCGACCCGGGAAGAAAGCACTGGGGCCAATACTCAGGAAGAAATCAGATCAGAACAGAATCAGCGGGGAATTCTATAATGGGAAATGGGTAGACATAGGCACTATCGAGCGCCTCGCACAACTCAGATCGTTTCTGAGCTAGTCATCAACTTTCCGGATATTGCAGCATGGGTGAAGAAATCACGTACAGCCGCTTTGTCAAAGCCGATTACCAGCACTACGAAAAACACCTGCAGCAAGAAACCGAAATGCTTGCCAGATGGTTCGAGAATGACTGCCTCTCAACAAGCGAGCACGTCGCCGGGTACGAGCTGGAGGCCTGGCTGATCGATAGCAGCGCCGCCCCGTGCCCACGTAACGAAGCGTTTCTGCGCCAGGCAAATAACAGCTTTCTGTTTCCGGAGTTGGCCAAGTTCAACGTGGAACTGAACGTCGATCCCCAGGTGCTCGGCACAAACGTGCTCAGCGATTTCGACAGGCAACTGCAAAAGCTGTGGCGACTCTGCGAGCAAACATCCACCGAGATCGGTTGCCATATGCTCGGCATAGGCATCCTGCCAACCCTGACCAACAGCGATCTGTCACTGGAGAATATCTCTTCCCTCGACCGCTATCGCGCCCTGAACGAACAGGTTTTGCGACAACGCAAAGGGAAAACCATCAGGCTGAATATCAATGGCAACGAGCACCTCGACGTATCACACAAGGATGTGATGCTCGAAGCAGCGGCAACGTCACTGCAGATACACCTGCAGATACCCCAGGACAAAGCTGTGCGCTATTACAATGCCTCCATGGTGCTGTCTGCGCCGCTGGTCGTCGTCGGTGCCAACGCCCCGTTCTTGTTCAACAGGGATCTGTGGTACGAGACGCGCATTCCGGTGTTTGAACAAGCAGTCGACATCGGCGGTATTGGTGGGGCCGCCAGCGGTCCAATCCATCGGGTCACCTTCGGCAGCGATTATGCCCGCGACTCATTGTTCGAATGTTTCAACGAGAACCTCCAGCACTACCCGGTATTGCTCCCGGTAAGCTACGACAGTGAGCCGGAGGAGCTCAATTATCTCAGATTGCACAACGGCACCATCTGGCGCTGGAACCGACCCCTGATCGGTTTTGATGACGACGGCACCCCGCACCTCAGAATCGAGCATCGCACGATGTCGAGCGCGCCGAGCATGGTCGACAATATCGCGAACATAGCCTTTTATTATGGGCTGGTGGAATACTATGCGAGCCGCACGGTGCCGCCGGAAACGACGCTGACATTCGCCGAGACCAGGGACAACTTTTACCGATCAGCGCAAGTCGGCCTGAATCACCGTTTGCTATGGTCTGACGGGAACAAGTACACGATCAGGGAGCTGGTATTGAACAGATTGTTGCCCGAGGCGGACGAGGGGCTGAGCAAACTCGGGATCTGTGATGAAGACCGCGAATACTACCTCGGCATCATCGACTCGCGCATCACCAGTGGACAGACCGGCACACAGTGGCAACGCAGATTTGCTGAACTCAATGGCCGAAACCCGCAGCTGCTGACGCAGTGTTACTATCGCAATCAGCAACGGAACCAACCGGTTCACGAATGGGACTTTGAAAGTTATCTCGCATGCTGAATGAAACTGACATCCTGCCTGACGGTCTCCTGGAGGCTGATGCGACCGATTTGCTCGAGCTGCTGGGTTCGCCGACACTGATCCACCTTCAAGGTGAGCGCCCCGAACCCCTGTTCATCAGCACATTGCTTCATGGCAATGAAACCACCGGGTTCTATGCCATTCAGCAGTTGCTCAGGGACAACCAGAACAAAGCCCTGCCACGTTCTGTTTCGATCTTCATCGGCAACGTCGAAGCTGCGGCCGCGGGCCAGCGCCGCCTGGAGCATCAGCCGGACTATAACCGCATCTGGCCGGGAACCCATCATGACGACTGCGCCGAAACGGATATGATGAGGACCGTATCGAACATTATGTACAAGCGCAATCCATTTGCGAGTATCGACATCCATAACAACACCGGCCTCAACCCGCATTACGCCTGCGTGAATATTCTCAATCCACATTGTATCCAGCTCGCTGGAATGTTTGGAAGCACCGTCGTTTATTTCACCAGTCCCAGAGGTGTGCAATCGGCTGCGTTCTCGGACTTCTGCCCGGCCGTCGTGCTCGAGTGTGGCCAGTCAGGCCAGGCCGATGGTGTATCCCATTCGACGCGTTACCTGCAGGCCGTGCTGAACACCGAAAAACTGCCTTCTGAACACCCCGTTCATATTCGCCTTTTCCATACGGTCGCGCGTGTCACCGTACCCGAGATCTATTCCCTGGGCAGCTACGACAGCGCTGACATTCGACTCAACCAGGAACTCGAAAACATGAATTTTGACCAGCTTGGGACTGGCTCAGTGTTTGCGAATGTAAAAGCAGACAGCGATGCACGCCTGGTCGTGACCAATGAAAGCAACGAGAACGTGACAGATGAATTCTTTGAAGTCGAGGATTCGAAGATCGTCCTCAGAAAAAATGCCACACTGTCGATGTTCACTACCAACGAGAAAGCCATCCGGCAGGATTGCCTGTGTTATTTGATGGAACAGATCCACATCGGCTGATCATACAGGACGCGGGCTAGCAAGACATGGGCAAGACTGGCGTAACGGGCTTTCGGCGAATCATCAATGCGGCCGGTTATTCCTGGCTCGGCTTGAAAGCCGCCTACAAGCATGAATCAGCCTTCAGACAGGAGGTATGGCTGGCCCTCGTTTTGATTCCATTGGGGCTCTTCCTGGGCCAGGAATGGACCGACAAGGCCATGCTGATAGGCAGCGTGCTGCTGGTATTGATAGTGGAGCTTTTGAACTCCGGTATCGAGGCCGTGGTCGATCGCATCGGAGACGAGCCGCACAAACTTTCGGGGCGCGCGAAGGACATGGGCTCGGCCGCAGTCCTGATTGCGCTCATTATCGCTGCCGTTGTATGGATAGCGGTACTGGTCGACAGTCCTCCAGTTATCTGACAGGGCTAACCCCGGCTAATGATGCAAGCCGTACTCGAAGAGTTTTCTTCCAAGCCATGACGATCCACTGTAGCCATCGATCTGATCAAGCCGGTAGCTTTGCCCATTGACGATGCAATCAGCAGCGATCAGACCTGACCTTACCGCAGGACCAATACCCTCACAGAGGTCACGCGTCGCAAGACCCGCGGCATCACCCAGGATAAACGCATTATCGATGCGCATGGGGTGCTCTTCGCCACGAATAAAGTAGCTGTAACCTTTCGGGTCGGGCGGACGATCTTTAACGATGCCAATACGGCGCAACTTGTCGCTGAATTGCAGCCAATGGCTCCTGATGTCTTCGCCGCGATTTTTGAGTCGAGCAGCCATTGCACCTAAGCCAACATTCAGGTACCCATCAGCCTTCGGCACATACCACGAGTAACCGGGGAGACCATGTTCGAAAAACCAAAGGTGACAGCTGTCATCATCATAGTAGTATGGAAACTCAACCTCCAGCGTGACGGCCTGTAAAGCCTTTGCCCGTGGACTGCGCGCTTTGAACAGGCTCCTGTACACCGGACAACGTGTGCCGCCGGCACCAATCAGGTATTTGCCCCGATAGGTGTCATCGATGATGTAAAGCCCGCCCTGTTGTCGGATGCTTCGAACATTATGTTGCCGCACCTCGGCGCCCGCACGCGCCAATAGCCAGGCGTCGAACTCGTAACGACGAATGGAGTGCTGCACCGTGGACGGCTTGAATCCGATCAGTGGAAAACGAAAATGGATGCGGTCAAAAGTCAGCAAACGATGCGGATACGCTCCGATGTCTATCTCGAGATCCTCGACAACCGCTGGCGTTATCCAACCCGCACAGAGTTTGGTTCGCGGAAACACCGCCTTGTCCAACACGAGACATGTCAAACCTGCCTGCACCAGCTTCCAGGCGCAGGTCGAACCTGACGGCCCGCCACCGACGATAACCGCATCAAAGATCACTCACGCCGTCCCGCACGATACTCAGCTTGTCCCTGCCCTTCGCTGTCTGAGCATAAAGATGCGCGCGCGACCAGGGCAAGTGGTTGTTGGTATCTCTGGCAAACACAACCTGGTACAGCTGCAATTCACCCGCCTTGAATGCGGCAATCGAACCCGCCAGGTACAGACGGTAGGCCCTGACGAACTCCTGGTCCATCATTGCTTCTATTTCGTCCCGATGCTGCTCGAACCGGTGCAGCCAATGTTCCAGTGTCTTGGCGTAATGCAATCTCAAGTTTTCGACATCGAGCACCGACAGCCGCCTGGGTTCGAAGATTTCCATCATCTCGTTCAGACTGGGCGGATAGGCGCCAGGGAATATGCGCCGCTCGATCCACGCATTCATCGGGCCCGGCCTGATACGGCCGATACTGTGGATCAAACCCCGCCCTTCCGGTTTCAGGCAACGATCGATCACCTGCCCCAAGGCCGGGTAATGCTGCTTGCCGACATGTTCCAGCATGCCAACAGAGACAAAAACGTCGAATTGGCCGACGATGCCACGGTAATCATCGAGGACATATTCCACCCTGTCGGACAGACCTTGTTGTCGGGCGGCCGCTCTCGCATAGTTGATCTGCTGTCGCGAGATGTTATACGCCCTGACTCGGACACCGTAGTGTTTTGCCATGAAAAGCGCCAATCCACCCCAGCCACAACCGGCCTCGACGACCGTATCGCCCGGTTTGAGCTCGAGTTTGCGGCAGATATGGTGCATTTTTGCGACCTGCGCCTGCTCCAGGTCCAGATCGGGATCTGGAAAATAGCCGCAGGTGTACTGCATGGCTTCGCGATCGAGCCACAGCCGGTAAAAGTCGTTGCCGATGTCGTAATGGTGATGGATGTTCTGTTCCGCCCTGGTTCTGGTATTTGCGATCCGACGATGCCCGAGCCAGCAAATGAAGCGGCGCAAGCAACCGCTGTTGGCACGATTTCCGTAAAGATATCGATAGACCGCCTCCAGGAACAACGGGAGATCGCCCTCGAATCTGATCTGGCCACTGCAATAAAGATCGCCCCAGTGCAGTTCGGGGTTCAGAATGGTTTTGACCATCGCACTGCGATTGGTATACACAATCTCCGCAACTGGCTTTTCAACCGTAGGCGTGATGTTCAATCCGTCCCACAACCGCAGCGTGCACGGCGGACTGCCGACTGCGTCGATCATCGCGCGCACCAGCCAGCGATCCAGCCGGGTCACGCGTGATTGGAACAAAGGCGCATTTTTGCTCTCGACGGCAACACCGGACTTGCTGTCGTCTGTCACAGTGGAAGTCCGCATGGCGCCCGTGAATTGATGCTTGCTCGTGTAAGACATCGGATCAACCTCCCATCATCCAGTGGATACCGGCCTGGTGCGGCTAAGACTATGTCATGATAATCAATATGATGCGGAATTAGAAGCGGTCCGATCGCCCCGGCCTACCGGTCCAGCAGGTTCTTCAGCTTATCCTGTACTTTCTGCTTCTCGTCATCGATACGCTCGTCCGCCTGCTGCTCCAGCTTCGCCCGCTCCTCGTCGATACGCTGTTGCGCTTTGGCCTTTAGCTCGTCCAGTTCCTGATCGAGACCCTGTTTCTTGATCTCCTGTCTGGCGTGATCGATCAGTGTGTCAAGGACCTGCCTCGAAATCTGCTCCGGCGTACCGCTCAAATCGGTCAATACCAGCGCCGGCAACTTTAGGTCATAGCTTTTATTGTCCAATGGCACGACTTTCGCGTGCAAACCGGCTTCTTTGAGCTCGAAGCGTGCGATAGCGAGCTCGATCGGTGCGGCCTGATCACCTGCGGGCGCTTCGCTCTGATCAGCCGCGCTATCGGTCCCTGCGCCATCCCCGCCGAGATTGTCTTTGAGAACATTAAGACTCCCCTGACGCGACGCATTGATTTCGTAGAACACCTGCGGGGCTGCGATATTGATTGCATCGATTGCAATCAGCTCCTGGCTCGTGTTCTCAAGATCAATCGCGACGGCTATCTCGCCCAGAGAAAACGCGTGCGGCAGCGAAAAACCTTCAGGATTGGCGACCGTCAGTCCGCTGACCGCAGCCGCGCCATCACTCAGCTGAATACGGACCTGGTCGACTTTGACGGACGTTTTCGCGGCCTCGCTACCGTACTGCTCGATGGCCGCCTCAATGATCGCATCCAGATTGCTGAAGACAAAGTAAACAGCCGCACCGACAATAACCAGAGCGACGGCGACAATTGCGAGTATGGTTTTTTTCATTCTGCGTTTCCTGTGTTGTGAATTTCAGATCTGAACAGCGCCGGTTTGACAATGGGGATCGATCCACACTGCTGTCTCCCTGACGACATCAGTCGGGTTTATAGGCATGCCTGCCACTGCCGAGGAACACGATCGCAAGCGCCCCGAACAGGTAGAAACCCTGTAGCTCCAGACGCCAGCCGCCATTATCGGACAACGCAAAGATATCATTCATATGCATCAACGTGATCGCAAATATCATATTGACGACGATGATGATTGCTGCATAGCGTGTGTAGATGCCAAGGATGACCATCAGTGGCGCGACCACTTCACCGACATAGACACCATAAGCCAGCAGGGGTGGCAGGCCCGCCCTCGTCAGCGCGCCTGCGATGTAATCAACGCTGGCCGGATTGGTGATTTTGGCGACCCCATGGAACAGGATCAGACTGCCTAACGTCAGGCGCAACACCAGCTTTCCGAGCGCCTCATTATGTAACAACAGACTCACTGCATTTCTCCGTAGCGGGTTTCTGTGACGAATCGTTGATCAGGCCCGTGGTATTGTAAACTATGCGCGCATCGCTCACTTCACGATCACCACGGGAAAACATGTTCGACGGCTTCACAATCAGCGAATCAGCGATCTGGTACCTGGCAGCGTTCTCCATTGTCAGCTTTTTCGGCACCATCATCGCAATTCCGCTACTGGTGATACGAATTCCACAGGACTATTTCAGCGAAAAAAAGCGCCATCGCTGGGAGCCCTGGGCCCATGAGCATCCGGTCATACGCTGGACCCTGCTGATTTTGAAGAATCTGCTCGGCTACATTTTCATTTTTCTTGGCATTGCGATGCTGTTACTTCCGGGTCAGGGTGTACTGACGATATTGCTCGGTATGATGCTGATTAACTTTCCCGGGAAATACCGACTGGAACGCTGGGTCATCACCCGTGCGCCAGTGCTGAACACGATCAACACGCTCCGCCACCGTGCTGGCCGCACGCCCCTGGTCACCTGAGCAACAGGCAAGCATGATGCTGCAACTCGCACAGACGCTCCAGCAATGGCCATCGGACTCTTTCGCTTCAGCGCTGAAACGTGAACTGGAAACACTCCCTGCTGGCAGCCTGCCGCTGGAACTCGGCACAAGCCGCTGTGGTCTCGTCGATGACAGCGATATTTCGGTTACCGTAATCGACATTCGCGACGCGGTGACCTGCATTTCTGCCAAAGTTGGCATTTTTTTCAGCGAAATCGTCGCTGGCTGCGTCTGTGGTGATGAGCCAACACCGGAACTCGCCTATTGTGAAATGCTGATCACGATCGACAAGACGACCGGGGCGGCGACCATTGAGGTGATTTCGCTCTGAGATGTCAGAGCCGTGGCATCGAAACTGCGAGCCGCCCTCAAATCGTTCGCTGCACCAGCCAAGTGTTGTGGTAAAAAGCGGTCAAATGCGGCAAAACCGCCGTACGAACGCGCCATTTAGTATATAATCCGCCCTCCTGTTTTTTGGCTAGCCAGCGATCGAGTCGGGCATGTCATGATGACGGGGAGGTCATGGGGCGTGTCTGCCTGGCATTGTCAGCCAGCCTGCCACGTGGTCCAGGGACGCCAAACCATTAATTTCGAACTGCACAGAGCAACCAGCACTATGAGTGACTTATCAAAATACAGAAATATCGGGATCTTCGCACACGTGGATGCTGGTAAAACCACGACCACGGAGCGCATACTGAAACTGACCGGTAAAATCCACAAGACCGGCGAAGTGCACGACGGCGAAGCCACCACGGACTTTATGGAGCAGGAGGCTGAGCGCGGCATTACCATTCAGTCAGCCGCGACCAGCTGTGAATGGAACAATCACCGTATGAACATCATCGACACCCCCGGGCACGTGGATTTCACGATCGAGGTATACCGCTCGTTGAAGGTGCTCGACGGCGGTGTGGGCGTGTTCTGCGGCTCCGGCGGCGTCGAGCCCCAGTCCGAGACCAACTGGCGTTATGCCAACGATTCCGAGGTCGCCCGCGTCATCTTCGTGAACAAGCTCGACCGCGTCGGCGCCGATTTCTACCGTGTCGTCAAACAGATCGAAGACGTGCTCGGTGCGAAACCGCTGGTGATGGTACTACCGATTGGGATCGAGGATGATTTCAACGGCGTGGTGGATTTGCTCACACGCAAGGCCTGGATCTGGGATGACTCTGGACTGCCCGAGAATTATACACTCGAGGATGTTCCGCCAGATATGGCCGATGCGGTTGAAGAATGGCGCGAGAAGCTGATCGAAACTGCAGTCGAGCTGGATGATGAACTGATGGAGAAATATTTGGAGGGCGAGGAGCCGGCCATCGAAGACATCAAACGCTGCATTCGCAAGGGCACGATCAACCTGGACTTTTTTCCAACCTATTGTGGCTCGGCATTCAAAAACAAGGGCGTGCAACTCGTGCTCGACGCTGTCGTCGATTACCTGCCCAATCCCACAGAGGTCAAGCCACAGCCGGAAACGGATGAGGAAGGGAAGGAAACCGGTGAATTTGCGATCGTCGATCCTGACAAGCCGCTGCGCGCACTGGCGTTCAAGATCATGGACGACCGCTTTGGCGCGTTGACCTTTATCCGGGTCTACTCCGGCAGACTCAACAAAGGCGATACCGTTTTGAATACCTTCACCGGCAAGACCGAGCGCATCGGCCGCATTGTCGAAATGCATGCGGACGAACGCATTGAGCTGAATGGTGCCCAGGCAGGCGACATCGTCGCCGTGATCGGCATGAAGAACGTGCAGACCGGCCACACGCTGTGTGATCCGAAGACCCCAGCCACGCTGGAGCCGATGATCTTTCCGGATCCGGTTATCTCGATCGCCGTCGCGCCAAAAGACAAAGGTGCTTCGGAGAAGCTGGGTGTCGCGATCTCGAAGATGATCCAGGAAGATCCGTCGTTCCGTGTTGAGACCGATGAGGACTCCGGCGAAACCATCCTGAAGGGCATGGGCGAACTGCATCTCGATATCAAGATCGACATCTTGAAACGCACCCATGGCGTCGACGTCGAAGTCGGCCAGCCCCAGGTGGCCTATCGCGAAACTATCACTCAGCGTATCGAAGACAGCTACACCCACAAGAAACAGACCGGTGGTTCCGGGCAGTACGCCAAGATCGATTACATCATCGAACCCGGCGAACCCGGCAGTGGCTACGAGTTCGAGTCGGTAGTGACTGGCGGCAACGTGCCTCGTGAGTTCTGGCCGGCTGTTCAAAAAGGCTTCGAAGCCAGCATGGAGCGTGGCGTGCTGGCAGGCTACCCCTGTCTGGATTTCAAGGTAACGCTGGTCGACGGCGCCTATCACCCGGTCGATTCATCGGCGATTGCCTATGAACTGGCTTCCAAGGCAGCTTACCGTCAGAGCATGCCGAAGGCGGGACCACAGCTGATGGAACCGATCATGAAGGTCGATGTGTTCACACCCGACGACCATGTGGGAGACGTGATCGGCGACCTGAATCGCCGCCGCGGTATGATCAAGTCACAGGAGCCAGGCACCACCGGTGTTCGCATCAAGGCAGAGTGCCCACTGAGTGAAATGTTCGGTTACATCGGCGACCTGCGCACGATGACTTCAGGCCGCGGCCAGTTCTCGATG
>Ga0272444_10004738_pt1 | contig 11934 bp, 9 predicted proteins | sample SSMForm13_FD_201033 | JGI IMG/M metagenome (GOLD analysis project Ga0272444, IMG submission 201033) | Marine sediment archaeal communities from Little Sippewissett salt marsh, Falmouth, MA, United States - SSM-Form-13 | ecosystem: Environmental > Aquatic > Marine > Wetlands > Sediment ... | reverse complement strand
TCATGGTCCTGTTCCTCTCTATTGCCGTCCTGTCCCTTGCTTTCTTTGCAATTGCAGGTGATGACTTTGATGATTTTGGGCCATTGTTCGAGCATGTCAATGCTGGTGTTTTCCTTCTGTCCATGATAGCAATCCCTTTTACTATTGGATTGGTATTACTATTGTGGAGCGTGCGCTCCCACAAGGATTTCAGGGCAAGAATATGAGTTGCTCTGCTCGCATATCTGTCCAATTGTAATAACAATTCAAAATCAAAGTGTTTCAATGATTTTATTGACTTTCTCCGCATAGGCCTTAGCATCAATGGAATTGAACAATTCCAGTGATCTTTCCAAGGTCTTCTTTGCTTTATCCTTGTCCCCCTTGGCATCATAGAACCTGCCGTACTCCATGAGCGTATCGGCTTCAAGGAAAGGCCTGTTCGCTTCCTTTGCCATCTCAAGACCCTTTTCCAGGTGCTGCTCCGCCTTCTCGAAGTCACCCTTCTTCCTGTATACCATGGCATAGTTCCTGTGGGTGATGCAGATGCCTTCGTCATCCCTAGCCTTGATCAGTTGCTCCTCTGCCAGTGTAACGCTTTCCAGGGCCTTTTCAAGCTCTCCGATCTGCACGTATATCTCGGATTTGTTGAAGGCTGACCAACCTGTCATCCTGAGGTGGTTCAGGCTCTTGCCTTGATCCTGGCAGAGTTCGAAGTATTTCAGTGCATTGTCCCAGTCACCCTTCTGCATGTACACATCACCGATGTTGTTGTACACCCTTGCGAGACCGGCACCATCCTCTAATTCCTGGAATATATCCAATGCCTTGTAATAATAATCCAGGCACTGCTCCAGGTCTCCTTTCTCGTTGTAAACATTGCCGTATTCAATGAACACTGTTGCGAGAAAACCCTTCTTCCTGATCTTGCTGACGTTCTCAAGGCTCTTTTCGTACTCTAAAAGGGCGTTTGGGAAATCCCCTCTCTTCCAGTACGTGTAACCAAGGCCTGCGTGGGCTTCTGCCATGCCCTGGGCATCGTTGATTCTCCTTGATATCTGGAGTGACTTTTGGAAGTTCCTAACAGCAACATCCCATTCGGATCTGTTCATGGCCACAGATGCCAGGCCTCTCAGTGCCTCGGATTCCTTGACCTCGTGCTTTATCTTGGATGTGTTCCTCACAGCATCCCTGAAGTACTTGTTTGCTGCCTCGAGGTCTTTCATTGCCAAGCACAGGTTTCCCAGTGAGACAAGCTTTTCGGTTCGCCTCAATAAGGTGCCTTGGTCCATGAGGTTAGGCATCTTTTCCAGGTCCCTTTCCACCTTGAACCTGTGCACCATCTTGGATAATCTTACAGAGGTTTCATACTCGTACTTAGCAGCCACGATCCTACTTACCCAGTTCGCAACCTGGAAGAGGTCGCGGTCCTCGAGCTGGTCTATTGTCTTGTTTATCTTCTCGCAAACCTCTTTCATGATGTTATTAGCATCAGGTCCAAGTTCGTTTCTCAACTGGGCCTCGATGGCCCTTCCTACATTCATGAATTACCTCTTGCTACTGGCAGGATATATACTGGAGAACACATCCTGCACCTGCGTACTGCCCCTGTATGATTTCATCCTTTTTAGCCTTTTTGCCACCGTTTCTTGGCCCTGTTCAGTGGTCTGTGGAGATGTCTCCTCGCGCAAACAGGTACTTCGTACCAGCCTATGTTCAGGTCTCTACTTTCATTTCTCTGGACCTTGGAAGGTGCGGTGGTGCTGCATCTTCTGCATCTGTATCCCTGGTCCTTTCCTGCAGATTCCATGCTCTTCCCGCATCCCGGGCATTTTGGGTTCATTTCATCCACCAGTTCCTGCAGTTTGACCACATGCAGTTTCTCGAGGTTGATGCTCATGCCCTCGTTCATCTCCTTGACGCTGCCCTGCACCTCGACCTCATCACCAGGGACGAGCTGCCGAACCACAATTCTGAACTCCTTTGTGGGCTCGTATGCCATGCAGTCCGTGCTGCTGCCACTTTCGGTGATGGAGAAAACAACATGTCCACCCTTTATATCCTCTGGTCCCTTCACAACCCTTCCGTTGGTAAGTACGGATGTGTAGGGCTTGAGTTCCGGGATGGCCATGGGGACCACATGGTCATCGGTTGCTTGGTTCGTCAGGAACAGGACCCAACCATCGATCGGTTCTCCTGTTTCAACGATGTTTACTGCCTCCAGAAGGTCTTTCTGGTCATCCCCTCTGATGCCCATGAGTATGGGGCAGGGTGAGCCTGGCTCAATGGCAAGATGCTTGTTCTTCAGGTCTATGTTGTTGAATGTGCTTGGATACCTTCCTTCCATCTTCTCCACACTACTGGTGTTTATTTTTCTCTCAGTACCGATCTTGCCAGGAGTGCGATATACAAGTAGCTCATAGGTGTAATCCCCAGGGCTCCAATTCATGGCACCGTTGGCACCGATGATTCCCCTTCCATTTTTGAACCCCTCATACTCGGCACCTACTGAATCTAGATGCATTTTCACATCACCCAGGTCGACCATGCCTTTGACAGTGCGCTGGTACCATTCATCCTCCCTGGGTCCGGAATGAACAATGATGCCTGGGTTCGTATCATCATCCTTCAGCATCGCATGCTGCATGACAAGCTCCTTGACAGAATCCATTAAATCTGAACCTGTGTCATCATCTCCATCAGTGTAAGCGAAATATTCCTTGCCCTTGAAATGGGCAGCAGGGATTTTTTTACCCCTTCCCTTGCCCAGCTCCAGGCAGATCGCACCATTGCCCCTGGTCTTCCAAGGTACCGTGGGATTGAGCCTAACAAGCCTGGGAAGACCTATGAGGTCTAAGTCCAGTCTCTCCAGCAGAAGAGGCACCAGATAAGTGGTGCACATACCATTCCTGGAATCGGTGTCATCAATGGAAAGGAACATCGCCCGGACATATTAACAACAATAATTAAATATTGGGTGATGATTGGATAGAATGATAATCATGGCAGAAAGGGAGCTTTTCGGGCAAGACCTGAACTGGACCATACCGTGGCTGGATGTCACGCTTTGGGATGTCCTCAGGTTCTTGGTAGTATTGATAATAGGAATAATCATCGTTAGGATCGCTTCATACATCATCAAGCGCTCGATGTTGAAGGCTAAAGTGTCCGAGATACTGGCGGACTTCGTTGCTAGGGTCATAAGGCTGATACTGTACGTTTTCGTGGTCGGAACTGCCCTGGCATTCCTGAACATAAGCATGGGTGCAGCCCTTGTTTCTGTCTCAGTGGTACTGGGTTTCGTTCTCGGTTTTGCACTGGGAGACAGCCTCAGCAACATCGCTGCTGGCTTCATGATAGCCATAACCAAGCCGTTTGCCGTTGGTGACTTCGTTACAGTAAGCGGGGAGAGCGGCGTCATCAAGTCAGTGGGCATCTCCATTTGCGAGCTGGATACCCCGGACAACAAACGGATCATCATCCCTAACAAGTCCGTATGGGGCGGTAATATCATCAACTTCACGAGACACGGCCAGCGCAGGATCGACATGGAGGTCGGTGTGAGCTATGAGGCAGACCTGACCAAGGTAATAGAGGTCATCACCAACATATGCGGTGCAGACAAGCGCGTCCTAAAGGATCCAGCTCTCCAAGTGGCTGTGAAAGAGATGGGAGATTCTGCGGTTGTCTTGGTGGTCAGGCCCTGGGTCAAGACAGCCGACTATTGGGACGTGTTCTTTGACATGCAGAAGAACCTGAAGGTGGGAATAGAAAGGGCAGGAATATCCATACCCTTCCCGCAAATGGATGTTCATCTGGACAAGTGAAGAATCGCATAGGTGTCCATGGACTGATGGGCACCTCTTTTCCTTTCATATTGTGAGGCGAAACGCATTTTAACTCCCATTTCAATACGCAATTTGGTGAGATAGGTGGGCGAAGCAGAGCTCAGAGGCTCCGTGATACTGGGCTACATGAAGTTCATCAAGACAAAATGGGGAGCCCAGGGTTTGAAGGAAATGAGTCAGGCAACAGGTCTCGATCCAAAGAATTACAAGGAGGGCGGTTGGTATCCTTCAGAAGATAGCAGTAAGATCCTACAATGGATACATGATATCAAGGGACCGGAGTTCGTTCCAATAGCTGGCAATTACCTGATCAAGAACTTGGGTATACTTGCTTACGTCCTCAGGTTCATGAACCCCAAGACAATACTGGCAAAGGCTCCTGGCAGCTACAGGGACGCTTTCAAATACGGCAAGATGAAGGTTGATTTCATTGGAGAGAAAAAGGCCGAGGTCAAGATGAAGAACGTTGCTATCGACCAATACGCCTGCCCTGCATGGCATGGGGCTTTTGAAGGCATGCTAGAGCTCACCAAGACCAAGGGAACCGTGGAAAAGGTGCAGTGCCAGTTGGATGGCGCACCTTATTGCTTGTATATAATTCAATGGGAGTGAGATATCTTCCAACTAGAGTGCTTGTTGGATATAGTATTAAATACAAAAACAAATATCACAACCAACTCCGAGGTATTCCATGAACTTGAAGAAAAAGTTGGTAGCTGTGATTGGATTAGGGCAGCTGGGAAAGGAGACCTTCCAACAGGTCCAAGAAAAGATACCTGAAGCAATTGGTGTGGAAAAGGATGAAGCACGTATCGAGGAGCTGTTGGCCCATGGGTTGAAGAACATCCAAAATACCATTCCAGTTTCTGATGTTTACATTATAAGTGTGTACCTCACAGAGGATGTGATCGATGTCTGCAACAATCTTGACCTTTCCAGAGAACCAATGATAGTGATCGAGTCCACAGTGAGGCCTGGCACCTGCCGTATTTTGCATGAATGCTTGTCCAAGAAAGGCCAGTACGACCTGGTTTGCTTCCCCCACAGGTACAATGAAGGAGATCCAGATCACAACATTTTCAACCTGCATCGTGTCATTGGATCCAACAGCGAGAACTCTTTGGAGCGGGCATTGGATTTCTACTCGGAATTCATGAAGAGAGAGCTCGTACATCCGACTTCCCTGGAGATAGCTGAGCTCTGTAAACCATTGGAGAATGCCTACAGATTCATTGAGATTGCTTTCGCGGAGGAGCTAAAACTACTGTGTGATGCAGGGGGCATCGATATCAACGAGCTGCGCGAGGCTGTGAACACCAAGTGGAACATTGACATCAAGGAGCCAAGGGACGGCATTGGAGGCAAGTGCCTACCTAAGGATATTTCAATTATTGATGATTTTTTCCATGACTTTTCCTTTATCAAGACTGCGATAGAGGTTGATAGGAAATACAAGAGAAAATGATCTGGCTCATTCAAGTAACTTGCAGTAGATATTAACCAATCTCTGCTCCATCTTCCGTGGGTCATACTTTTCAAAGATTGCTTTCTGGGCCTTTACAGCAATACCATTCCATTCATTTTCTTTGGAAAATATTTCGAATATCTTATCTGCAAGGTCCTTAGCATTTGACGGCTCGTAATACAGTACATATCTCCCAAAGGTCTTCCTCATCACATGGAGCCCGGACATGATGATCGGTTTTGGTACCATCAAATATTCAAAGGCCTTTGTTGGTAGTCCCAGATTCTGGCTCGGGTTGTTTGCGTAGGGGCTGATAGCAACATTGGAGATAGCTACATAGTTCAGCAGTTCTTCCAATGAAACATATCCAACGAAGATGATATTGTCTTCCAGTTCCTTTTCTAATATCAATTCCTTGAGATATTGAATATAATCATCATCCCCGTACCCGCATATGACCAAAGTAATCCCTGGTATCCTCTTCTTTGCAATGGATATTGCTTTGAACACCACATCCAATTCCCTTTCAGGGTTCAAGGTCCCTGCATAGGAGAGCACGAACTTGTCCTGCAGGTCCCATTCTTTTATGAACTTAGACATGTCCCTCAGCTTGTAGAGGTTCTCTTTTGGAAGGTTCATTATCACATCAATGTCATTGGCACCGGTCCTTCTCTTTATTATCTTGAGTCTCGTGTCATTGGTCGTGATCGCCTGGTGTGCGAATCTGGTGCTGGCCTTCTCGGCCCATAGGATTGGGAGCACGGCCCAATGTCGTAATGGCAGCCCAAGCCGCACAGCGTGAACCTCTGGGTTCATCTCATGAAGGTCCAGGACAATCTTGGCGCCGAATAACCTGGGAATGATGGCGCAAAAGACAAGAAAATCCGGAATTGAATGAACATGCACCACATGATAGCCTTTCTTGAAATACTTGATGGAAAGTAGGAAGGCGGCCATTAGCAGGAACAGTGTGAATTGATAGACATACTGGGTCGGACTCTTGTACTTCCTGATATGCAGCGGCAGCCTGTATATTCTCACACCGCGGTGCTCGCCGATCTTTCCTTCATCATTGTCCCTGGCGCAGATGATATCCACTTCTGCTCCTCTTTCAACCAGGGATTCCGCTTCCCTTCGGACCCTCTGGTCCATTGGGTAGTACGAATACACCACCATGCAGACCCTTGTGCCTGCCAATACCTGGTCCTTGTCCGTTTTTTTCACTTGATCGCCCTCATATAAAGTAGTTAACAACCCCTCTTCCTTCGATAAGGCTCGAATTCATAGATGTCAGAGATACACAAACCTCCCCCTATTAATGATTTATCTATGTTGGCAGAAGTCTGTTGGATAACATATCCATAGGAAGTTATTGGTGAGGATATTGGCCGCAGACATTGGGCAAGTGTTTGTTCAGGGGGACGATCCAAGCATCAAAGCAGCCAATACCTTGCAGTCGCCTATTAGATTGTTCACAACAGCGTACTCGTTCGCGGAATGCGCCATGTTGTCCACGGTCTCCCATACTGCCGCCTTGAGGCCAGCCTTGCGGAGAAGGGCCGCACATGTCCCACCTCCGATCCCTCCAGCGTAGGGTTCGTTATGGTAAATAGCGTCCACAGCCTCGGTCAGGAGCTTCACCACAGGTGCATCTTTGGGTGTGGGAGGGGCTGCCTCCTCGACATCCATCGCTTCCAGCTGGATATGCACACCTGTTTCGCTTGCCACCTCTGCAGCCACTTCCTCCAGGGCTTCCATGACATCCGCGGTCTTGTACGTCGGAAGAAGCCGGCAGTCCATGTAAAAAACATCCTCTCCTGGCACGGTGTTGATGTTCGGCACGTTAGCCTCTTTCTTGGTGGGCTCGAAGGTGGAGTAGGGCCTGTCGAAGATGCTGTCCTCAAGATCGAACCTGGAGTGAAGCGCTTCATCAGCTCTGCATCCGAACTGCATTCCTGCCCTAAGTGCATTGTTGCCCATGTCCGGCATGCTGGCATGAGCCTGCTGACCAGTTGTGGTGACCTTGACCCATAGAATGGACTTCTCTGAGACCTCTATCAGCCTTCCATCTGGTGTCCCATGGTCTAGAACGAGAATAATATCATCAGGCCTGAAGAACCCTTTCTCTATCAGGTAGCCAATCCCATGCTCGCTTGTTACCTCCTCATCAGAAACAAATACGAGAGCGATATCATGCTCAGGAACACTCTTGGTCCTGGTGATCCCTGCAGCGGCGTGGATGAGAGCGGTGAGGCTCTGGCCGTTGTCCTCCGTACCCCTTCCATAGATCCTTCCTTCCTTCACTACAGCGGTGAACGGGTCCGATATCCACAGCGATCTATCTCCTGGAGGAACGACATCCATATGGGCGATGAGCACCAGCCGCCCCTTTCTGCTTCTCCCCTCTATCATAGCTGCAAGGTTGGGTCTGGCCTTGCTCTTGACCCTATCATCTGGTGAATTATATCTGATGATATCCTTAATCCCAAGTCCATCAAGCCGCTGCTCGATGTATGCAGCCTTCTCCCACTCGCCAGAGCCTTCAAGTTCAGGCGCGATGGCTGGTATGGAAATAAGCTTGGAAAGGGTCTCGATGATACTGCTGCGGTCATTGTCAATGCTCTCCAGAACATATTCTAGGTCTTTGTTGGACATGGTACGCACCACCGGTCTTCACTTGCTCTTCTTCCCGAGCTTCCTGAGCTTGTTCTTGTGCTCCATAACATCCCTGATGCACATCTGGACATCGTCCGCTTGTATCACCAGCAGGTCGCCTGCCTTCGCAAAGGCCAATGCTTCTTTTACGGCATCCCGCTCGTCGATCACGATCTTCACGTTCTTCTTTGGAAGGCCTGAGGACAGCAGTCCTTTCATTACCAGATCCGCGGTCTCTCCCTTCTTCCTTCTGCGTGGGTCTGCGTCAGTGATGTAGATGTGATCGTACATCATCCCAAGAGTCTCGCCCAGCGCTATCAGGTCCTCGTCCTTGCGGCTGCCGGTTCCAACTGCCACATTGATTTTCCTTCCGGTGGAGAACGAGTCCACCACTTCTTTCAATGCTGTTAGGGCAGAAACATTGTGGCCATAGTCGACCAGGACCTTAAAGTTGCCGACCTCGATGAGGTTCATCCTTCCTGGGAGTTGCCCAGTGGATGGATTGAAGGTCACCAATCCTGCTTGAATGTTCCTTACTGAAATGCCTATGGCATAAGTAGCAGCAACTGCCGCCAGGGCGTTTGCGATATTGAACTTCGCAATCCCCTCGAATGTGATAGGAATATCATTGATGTTGGCCACTGTCAGGTCCAGCTGTCCGCGTTTGAGTATTATCTCTCCATCCTTTACGGTGACAGCTGTGCCGCCGTCATGTACATGCTGCTCAAGCATGATGTTCTTCTCGTCCATGGAGAAGAGAATGCAGCTGGCCTTGATCGTGTCCTTGTACTTCACCACCCTTGGGTCATCACAGTTCAGGACCGCAGTGCCGCTCTCCTTGACGGTCTCCACAACGATGCTCTTGAGCTCTGCAAGCTCTTCCAGCGAGTTGATGTCTCCATCTCCCAAATGGTCAGATGATACATTGAGAAGGACCCCGACATCGCTCTCATCGAATACCAACCCTCTCCTGATGATCCCTCCTCTGGCAACTTCAAGAACGGCATGGTCCACAGATGGGTCCTTGAGAACGAACTTAACTCCAGCTGGACCGCTGTAATCACCTTTGAGTATGACCTGGTTCTCTATCTCGACCCCGTCTGTGCAGCATAATCCAACCTTCTTGCCACTGTATTTGAGTATATGGGAGATAAGCCGCACAGTGGTTGTCTTTCCATTGGTTCCAGTTACAGCTATGATAGGGATCGATGTGGGCACTCCTGGGGGAAAGAGCATGTCAATGACGTGGCTGGCTACGTTCCTTGGAGTTCCCTCGAACGGGTCGAGGTGCATTCTGAAACCTGGTGCTGCGTTGACCTCCACCACGCCTCCACCTGACTTGACCAGTGGAACCTTAAGGTCCGGCGCCACGGTATCTATGCCCATGATGTTGATGTCTATGATGTTGGATATCCTTTCTGCCATCTTTTTTACATGAGGGTGGACCTCGTCCGTGATATCGATGGCCGTACCTCCAGTGCTGATGTTCGCAGTGGATTTCAGGTAGAATATCTTCCCCTTGGGCAGAACGTCGGTCATTTTCAGGCCTGCCTGCTTGAGCAGCCTTTTCGTTTGATGGTCCACTTCTATCCTGGTAAGCACATTCTCGTGGCCTATGCCCCTGCGCGGGTCGCTGTTGGCTTTGTTAATGAGCTTCTTGATCGTTGTCTTGCCATCCCCAGTAATGGATGCAGGCTCTCTTCGGGCAGCAGCTATGAACTTGTGATCTATGACCAGTATCCTGTGGTCGAAGCCGATCAGGAACTTCTCCACCAGCACGTATTCGTGCAGTTTTTTCGCATTGTCGAAGGCGACCTTGAGGTCCTTCTTGTTCTTGATATTGGGAGTGATGCCCAGTCCATGATGGCCGACAAGCGGCTTTACCACTACTGGGTAGCCCACATCTGAAGCGACATCCACAGCTTCCTCGTAGCTCCTGACAGCCTCTCCTCTTGGGACCGGTATTCCTGCTTCAATGAGGATCTCCTTGGTCTGCTCCTTGTCGTCAGCGATCTCGACCCCTATTGCGGATGTGGAGTCAACCATTGTCGCCTGTATACGTCTTTGGTACTTGCCATAGCCAAGCTGGACGTAGCTGTGCTTGTTCAGCCTGATGACGGGTATGTCTTTTTTCTCCGCCTCCTTCACTATGGAGAAGGTCGATGGGCCGTACATGGCCCGCTCTCTGATATCCTTCAGCTTATCGATGATTGGAGCGATTTTGACAGGTTTGTTGTTGAAGAGCGCCTCGACGATCCTGACGGCCTTCTTGCCAGCTTCCAGCCCCACATCCTCGTCCCTGTACCTGAAAACAACGTTGTAGACCCCTCTTTCATTGGTCTCGCGGGTCTTGCCGAACCCGACCTCCATGCCTGCAAGGCACTGGAGTTCGATGGCGATGTGCTCCACTATATGGGCGGCCCATGTTCCTTCCTCTACTCTCTGGATGAAGCCGCCTCTGCAGCCAGGAGAGCATCTGTGTTCCATCATAGTAGGTATCAGCTTGAGCATGCTTTCCTTGATCCCTGGGACCTTGTTGGACGGTATGTCCTCCAAAGTACCGATATCCAGCTTCATGTAGATCACTTTGTATCTGCTCCAGTAGTTGGGGCCCCAAAGCGCGCGAATCTCCCGGATCTTCATTATTTCACCTTATAGAGTTGGTCTGGTCTTAGGTATGCCCTTTCCAGAATGTCATACCCATGGCCTTTAACGATGGTGTGGACAACAACGTTCTCCACAGCGATGGATTCATTGTCCTCGATGGAGGATAGGTTCGTGTAGGCGATGTTCTGGCCGTCAAAAAGGACCACAAGCCCAGTACCTATGGCCTCCAGCAGGTGTCCCTTCCTTATGATGACGGCAGTGTCCTCACCCAAACCCACGCCAACATGGCTGGGGTTCGTGGTCACCACCTCCATGAGGCGGCTGAACCTTCCCCTCTTGATGAAGTGGCTGTCTATTACGATATTGCGGACAAAACCCACGCCCGCAGTCATATGTACTGCACTCTTAGTCAAGGCCTCCTCGCTCTCTCCACCATATATCATAGTGCTGGGCATTGCAGTCGATCCTGCACTGGTACCTGCAATTATGCAGTCCTCCTCGAAATACCTTTTCTTGATCATTTTTAGGAGAGGGGAGCCTCCGAGTATACTGGTTATCTTAAGCTGGTCCCCGCCAGTGAAATACACGATGTCTGCTTCGGAGACCCTTTTGATATAGTCCTCATTGTTCCCATCGCTTCGATTTTGGGTATGGATAAGCCCTACGGATTCGACACCGATCTTGTTGAAAGCGTTGATGTACTGTTTCCCAAGTTCTTCCGGGATGTTGCTAGCAGTGGTAATGACCTCGACATGTGGCATACCGCTTTTGACAAGGCTTACAATATGCCGCAGGACGGACAGGTCATGCTCCTTGTCCTCGTTCCCACCCACAGCCACGAGCACACCTTTAGGGTCTGGGTATCGGTCATTTCCGTTCTCAGAATGATTATAATCAGCGGACATCAGTGACGGAATCAAATAGGACTATATAAGGGAGACGTCTGATGAACCAAGGGCTGGCATTGAATATTGATATCAAATGAATAAAATGCCGAGGGAGGGATATCGAAAACACAGGTTTAAGACAGAATTGAGGTGGAAGCATAACCTGTGGCTAAGGACAATTTTCCATAATCATCTTGTCATTTAGAAATTACCCGTATTTCATCGTATTCGTTTTCATTAGGGGCGGATTGGAATTAGTGTGGTTCGAGGCATGCCTTTCCGACTCTTTGTGACTGGGGGTTATGATTTGAAATCGAATAATACTTAAACCCCCAGGCACAACGGCAAAAGAGGATGAATACTCATTGTTACGCTTTTGCCGGTGCGGCATACTTTCCTGCGATTAATAATCGATAACAAAGGAAAGGTATGCCGAGGGAGGAGATGCCAGTTCAAGTATTACCCCCTTTTCATTTTTGCAACATATTTATTG
>Ga0272444_10004737_pt1 | contig 11935 bp, 5 predicted proteins | sample SSMForm13_FD_201033 | JGI IMG/M metagenome (GOLD analysis project Ga0272444, IMG submission 201033) | Marine sediment archaeal communities from Little Sippewissett salt marsh, Falmouth, MA, United States - SSM-Form-13 | ecosystem: Environmental > Aquatic > Marine > Wetlands > Sediment ... | reverse complement strand
GGGCTCTGCATCATATTGTTCGCCGCAATGGGACAGAACGGCAAGGATATTTTCGATCCTTCGCTCAAGCCGCGCGACGGGCATTTTGCGGGCTACATCCGCGGCGACATGAACTGTTATCACATTTCCTACTATGCGAACATTCCCACCAACCCCGGCAGAATCACGAGCAACCTGCGCAAGAATTACGGCTTCTATCTCGTATCGAACGGCCCTCCAGGCGTTCCCGCCGGTTCGAAAGACACGCACAGGATCACGCTGATCAGGAAGGACGGTACTGTCCGGCTCGGCGTCGACGGGATGACGGTCATTGACTGGACTGACGACGGCAAGAAATACGGTCCCGTCCACGGCAGGGGATCGATCGCTCTGCGCCAGATGAAATGGATGAAAGCGAAATACCGTAATTTCAGGATTTGGGAAGCCAGGTAAGGGGTGGTGACCTCATCAACATGTTGACATAAGGTTGATGAGCCACGGATGAACACGGATACGCACGGAAACGTCATCCGGGTTGATATTCGGTTTATACCGAAACAGCGCTGAGATACTGACAGGATAACAAAACGTCTATCATTCATCGCAACAGCGGAGAGAATATATGAAAAGATGTGTCATGACGACGGTAATCGTTCTGATGGCGGCGCTTGTGTTCGCATCGGTCGCGGCCGCGCAGGACGATGCCTATCCCGTATCGCTCACGGGCAAGAAAATCGCCATCTTCGTCGACGACCAATACCAGGTCGGCGAGGCGTTCTATACGCCGCTCCGTTTCGAGGAAGCGGGAGCCGAAGTCACGATAGTCAGCCACAGTGTTCCCATGGCCAGCCGTTTCCGCCCCACGTTCACCCACTACATGAAGACCGACATCACGCCGCAGGAAGCGCTGAAAACGAAGTGGGACGGTGTCGTTATCATCGGCGGATTCGCCCCCCTTTACATGCGCGAAGATCCGGACGTGGCCAGGATCATTCAGGATACGAACAAGCGCGGGGGACTGATATCGGCCATCTGCCACGGTGTCTGCGTACTGGTGACCGCCGATGTCATCCGCGGGAAGAACGTGACCGGGAACGTTCCGCGCTCCATCGAGTTCACCAATGCCGGTGCAACGTATCACGAGATCGCGCCACAGGTCGACGACAATGTCATCACCGCCATCGGCCCGCAGGATAACGGCCCCTATCTCGATGCGATGGTGCACTGGTTTAAAGGAGGCGAGCAGGCGGCGAAGGATCACCAGTATGACCAGTACCTGAAAGGCAAGACGGTCGCCATCATCATCGACAACCGATACGAGTACTCGCAGGTCGCCTATCCCGCCGAACGACTCCGTCACAACGGGGCCAAGGTGGTCTTCATCGCCAACAAGGAAGGTGAGTATACCGAGTACCGCAATGTCCTCGGTACGACCAAGGCGGACATGACCGCGCAGGATGCCGCGAGCCAGCCTTTCGACGCCGTTGTCATTATCGGCCATTACGCCGCCGATACCTTCCGACGTCATGCGGACATACGTCAGTTCGTCACCCACCAGATGCGCCGGGGGACGCTTATCGCCTCCCTCAACTGGGGACACACGGTATTCATCCAGGCGGGACTTGCGAAGGGATATGAGTTCGCGTCAACGTGGGGCATGCAGAACGACATCAAAAACGCGGGCGGTACTCCCGTGCTCGAACCCGTGCACCGCGACCGTAACCTCATCACCTGCGCCTCGGACGACGATATGCCGCACCTCATGCGTCTTCTCATAAACGCACTTGTCAAGGGGGATTGACAAGCGCGCGAGCGATGCATGATGCAGCGAGAGAAAAAGCGGGCCGATGACTGATGGCCCGCTTTTTCGTATTTTTTGGGGAGGATCCCTGAATATCTGATGCGCCGATGATGATAAATCACACAGGGTGTGACACGACCTTGTACTGTCATATTGTGATCACTCGATTTGGTGTACTAAAAGTTGGTGTTGACTCACCATAAAAGAAAAGTGAATTTTTCGCCGGACTCTTAACAGGGGCTGAAACGGAATGGAAAATCGTGAAACATGTTTTTTGCTAACGTGACACCGAGGCGATCAGCGGGGAGGATGTGAATACTTCTCCTGTATCGCCAGCCGTTTCGATAACGCCGTTCTCCATGACAACCGCCCTGTCGGATATGGCACGCGCCGCTTCGAGATCGTGGGTCGAGAACAGGAGTGTTCCCCCCTCTTTGGTATAACGGTCGAGGAATCCGGTCACGAGTCTGCTTCCCTCCCGGTCGAGGCCGGCGAACGGCTCGTCGAGGATAAGGATGTCAGGTTTCATGGCGAGAACGCCCGCCAACGCGGCGCGTCGACGCTCTCCGCCGGAAAGCGTGAGGGGATCGCGGTTCAGATAGCGGGCCGAATCGAGACCAACGTCTCCGACGGCGCGGGCGACGATATCGGCTGTGTCGCGTTCTGAAATACCCATGTTGCGGGGGCCGAACGCCACATATGATGCCACGGTTTCACCGAACATCTGGTCTTCCGGAAACTGGAACGCCATGGCACGGACAGAAGCTTTATCACAGCGCACACGACCGGATGTCGGCCTTGTGACACCGGCGGCGATTTCGAGGAGCGTCGTTTTCCCAGAGCCGGTCGGACCGATGACCGCGGTGACCGAACCGCGGGGAAGCGACAGGGTGACACCGTTCAGGGCCGCATGTTCGCCGGGAGAACCTGCATCGTAGATGTAAGATACATTCTCCGCTTCGAGGACGGGAGTGACATTGCCATGTTTTTTGTCGCGAGGCCGTCGCAGCATATTGTCCTGCGTTGGATTCCACAGAACGAAAGATTCTGCCGGACAGTCATCGCAGATGACGCCGCCGTCGAGAGTGATCACCCTGTCCGCCGCCCGCGCTTCGGACTCGAACTGGGTGATGTGCAACACCGTGGCTCCCTCCTTCGCGGCATCGTGTATGAGGTCGAGGATATGCCCCCGGCTCCAGGGATCGAGGAGCGATGTCGGCTCGTCGAGAATGAGGTGACCGGGGCGCATGATCATAACCGCCGCGAGAGCCAGACGCTGCATTTCTCCGCCAGAGAGGTGCAGCGGGTTGGCGTGACGGTAGCGGGCGAGATCGAACCGGTCGAGGGCGTCGACGACACGATCGATCATTTCAGGACGCGGTACGCCGAGATTCTCGAGACCGAAAGCGAGTTCACGCTCAACCGTAGTTGCCACGATGGTGTCTTCCGGGCTCTGGAACACGAGGCCGACCCGTTTCAGGATTTCCGCGCGGGCGTTGTCATCGGACGCTTCGATACCATCCACTGTCACAGTCCCCTCCCGCGGAACGAGGAGGCCCTTGACAATGAGGGCGAGCGTGCTTTTCCCTGCGCCGTTGGGGCCGATCAGGGCGACATGCTGGCCCTGCGGAACCTTGAGGCTGAGCCCGTCGAGTACGCGATTACCGTCGGGCCATGAGTAGGCGATGTCCGAGAGTTCGATCATGAAGAATTGCCAATGCTCGACTGAAATGATAATACGCACATGTATATACGGCGGTCCTTGCCATCCTTTTCAAAAGGCGATGAAAAGGATTGACAATGTTTCAATATAATCATCGCAGATGTGGGAGGGGAGAGATAATCCTCATACTTCACCTGAAATGCGGGCAACAGGCATACGTTTCGGAGCATTGAAACAAAAGATAATCCGTCAAATGTGATAATTACAGGTTTGTCAAATCACTTCACCAGCGTCATTTTCCCCGTATCCTCGAAAGCCCCGGCTGTCAGGCGGTAAAAGTACACCCCGCTCGGGAATCCCGCCGCGTTCCAGACAGCCTCGTGACGGCCCGCCGGGAAGACGCCGTCGACGAGCGTGGCGACCTTTGCGCCGGTGACATCATACACGGCCAGCGTGACCCGGCATTCAGCCCCAAGCTTATAGGGAATCGTCGCCGCCGGATTGAAGGGATTCGGACGGTTTTGTCCGAGCATGAATGCGGCAGGAACGGTTTTCGTGACACCGACATCCTCCCCGGAAGTCAATGCGTTCAAAACGATGAGCGCGTCTTCCTCGTATACAACATCGCCCGATGACGTTGCCGCACGGGTGTCATGGACGGTTCCGGTCTCGCTGTCCCATATCCGGAACATGAGAAGCTCACCGGCAAATGCGCCGTCGGTTTCGGCGGTCGTTTCATCGTCGCCCCAGACGGTGAGATAGAGGTTTTCGCCTTCGATCCAGACCGCCGCGCCGACACACAGGCCGGAGGGGGTGTAAACGGCCAGTTCGTCGCCCGAAGTGGGAGATTCGCCATCGATGGCCGGATTGATGGCCCAGGGTATATTGATGAGCGCACTGTTCCCGGTTCCGGACACATCGGTGAGAAAATATCGCTCCCCCTGAGCGGGAACGATGGAAAAAGGCGTGTCACTCATATCAGAAAGACCGGGATCGATGGCATTACTGATGCGGATGAGGCAGTCATCCGAGACGGCGTTCGGGATTATCCACATATACGAGCGTTGATCGGCGTCGACTTCTTCCGCGACAATCTCCCACGTTTCGCCACCGTCGTGGGAGAACTCGATGATCACGCTGCTGACATAAATATATCCCCATGTGATTTGGTGCTCTGTGCCCCGTTCCAGCGTCCCGCCGCTGTTGGTCGATGTGAGATACAGATGAGGATCGATGTGCGGATAGGTGATGACACCCTTTACCGAATCGTGGCCGAGAAAATAGATTTCCGTATTCGAGGGTGAGCCGGGATATTTGTAGTCACCCCTGTCGTAGTAATCGTCGCAGTAGATGCCGTCGAACGGAGTGCCGCTGTCGATGAACACCATCCCTCGTTTCTCGTACGCCGTTTCACCGGCGAAGGCGTAATAACCGAGCCCCGTGCCGTCGGGTGCGAGAAGCCCGAAGGACACCGCGCCGACATCAAACGCGTTCGCGGCGGAGAACATGTTGTCATCGGCGCTGATGCTGTACTTGTATGGCCCAACGTTGTAATCGTTGCATATCCAGGGCATTATCGCCGTTTCCTCGAAGTTGTGGTCGAGCGTATAGTCACCGTTGCCGTTGCTCCAGACGAAGAGATCGTCGTATTTGCCCGTATCGAGAAATCGCTGCGGATTGATCATCTGGTTCAGACAACTGCACGAGCAGTTGAGGAAGATATTGCCGTGGCGCTGGAAAAAGTTGTCGGGGCCGCCGTTCATCTGGCCTCCCGCCGCGAGATCGCCCGCATCGCTCCACCAGTCTGTCAGGGCGATCGATATAATCATGTTCCCGGTGCGTTCATAGACATAGAGGTCGGCATCGGGCCTGTTCGATGTGTCGTGGTTCTCGTCGCCCGTATAGAGATATGCGCCGTCGGTCACCACGCCGGGCGAGCCGCCGCCCGCCGTGGCATAATACGTCCCGAAACCGTGATTCGGTCCCCATCCGTTCTGTATTTCCGCCGTGCCGCCGGGGATCCAGCGTAACTTCACGATCGTTGCCTGATGATCGTCCCCGTTACCTGCATTCAGGTAATAATATGAATTGCTGGCGGGATCGATGCACGGTTCACCGCGGTATTCCCACCCGGAGGGCAGCTCGATGATGGAGGTTTCCACGATTGTTTCGTCGGAGGGATCGCTTCCGATGACCCAGCGTTCGTCCGCGCGGTACCAGACCGGATTGGCGAGCGGGAGGCCGCTCTCGTCGCGTTCCAGCACCGCGGTTGTCATGTCGAATCCCATGCCCGAATGCATGTGACGGGTCATGATCTGCTTTTCACTCTGATTATCGAATCCCCAGATGTAGTATGTGTAACTGGCAACCGGAGCGATACCGCCGTCCATGTCGCAACCATCCCAGGTGAGTACGGTCGTTCCCGTTTCGACACTGGTAAGCGGCGAGAAATAGAGGCACGTATCTACCTTGTTCACCTGGTGCCAGCCCAGGTAGCCGTTGACCGTATACTCGATGTCAGCGGCCCGGTCTTTCGTGAAAATGGCGAGGATCAGTCCTGCCGGCGTTCCCTCGACGACGACGGGGATCGACAATTCCGAGCCGTCGAAATCGTAACACATAACCGGATCGGTATGAATACGGAGCAGTGTGGGAGCGAACTCTTCAGCAGCCGCAGGAACGGCGAGCATGCTCAATGCACAGGCGCAGACTAACACGATACTTTTCATACTTCAGTCCTCCCCATATTATTTCACCAGCGTCATTTTTCCCGTATCTTCGAAGGCACCCGCTTTGAGGCGATAGAAGTATACGCCGCTGGGGAATCTCGCTGCATTCCAGATCGCCTCGTGACGGCCCGCTGAGAAAACATCATCGGCGAGATCGGCGACCTTCGCACCGGTGATGTCATAGACAGTCAGCACGACACGGCAATCCGCGCCGAGTGTAAAGGGAATCGAAGTAGAGGGATTAAAGGGGTTGGGGCGGTTCCGGCCGAGGGAGAAGGCACGGGGGGATTCGGTCTCGACGACTGTTCTCGATTCGATGGCAAAGGGGCCGGTCAGTTCGTAGAAGGAAGAGTCGGCAGCGTCGGCGATCCTGATGTAGCATTCTTCGGAGGATATATCCGGCACGAACCAGTAAATATAGGTCGTCTGCTTGTCGATGACATCCGCGACACGTTCCCATGTCGTGCAACCGTCGGGGGAAAAGTCTATGGCTACGGAGTCGAGGAACGCATCGAGCCAGTAGATTACATACTTCGTGCCACCGGTCAGACGGGCGTCCTCCTCGGGGTGTTTGATACCGATCCACCTGTCGGTCGCGAAAATGTCCGTGAATTTCCCGAGGGTGCCTTTGACCGAGTCATGGGCGATGTAGCCGATGCCGCCGGGTTCGAAATAGTAGCCGGACGTCGCTTTGCCGTATCCCTCAAACAGGTTTATCTCGCAGTAAATGCCGTCATATGGCGTTTTGCTGTCGATGATAGTCTGCCCTTTTTTCCAGTTCCAGTCCTCGTCGGCGAAAGAAAAATGACCGAGCCCTGTACCGTCCGGTCCGAGCAGTCCGAACGACACGTTCCCGATCATGAACGTGCAGACGATGGAAAAGAGGTTGTCGTCGACACCGATACTGTACTTGTAGGGGGGTGCGTTGGAATCGTTGCAGACCCACGGAAGATAGGCGGTTTCCTCGAAATTTTTGTCGAGCACGTAGTCGCCGTTGCCGTTCGACCAGACAAAGAAATCCTCCGTATATCCCGACATGAGATACCGCTGCGGATCCACCATCTGGACAAGGCACGAGGAGAGGCTGTTGAGAAAGATGTATCCGTTGCGGGAGGTGAAATTATCGGGGCCGCCGTTCATCTCGCCACCAAGCTCGAAATCGTCCGGTGAACTCCACCACTCCGTCAGATCGACCGTATCTACAAGGACACCGTTCATGTCATAGATGTAACATCCCGCATCCGGCTCATCCGACTCGTACACATTCTGCCCGATGGTATAGAGATAATCACCATCGGTCACCACGCCTGTCGTTCGACCGCCCTCGGAGATGTCGAACAGTGTCGCATACGGGGCCTCTCCCCCCCAGTTTTCGACGATTTCCGCTTCGCCGCCCGGAACGAATTTGATCTTTTGGATCGACCCTTTCAGTCTTTCACTGTCATGGACACCGATGTAGACATAGTCGAAATCGACGGGATCGATAAGCGGCTCGTTTTTCCAGTACCAGTATTCCGGGAGCGTGATGGTCGTTGCGAGTTTCAGCGTCTCGTCTTCAGGATCGCCGCCGATCAGCCATCGTTCATTCGCCGTGTACCAGATGGGATTGGCGAGCGGCAGGCCCTGTTCGTCCGTTTCCTGAACATTGGTGAAATGGTCGAATCCCCATCCACAGGACATGTACCGGGTCATCACCTGGCGCTCGCTCGTGTTGTCGTAGCCCCACAGGTAATAGGTGTAGTTGATCCATTCAGGGGCCGGTGTCCCATCCTGCAGGCGACCGTCCCATGTTATTACGTGGCGGCCTGGATCGAACTGGTAGGGAGCAGAAACATAGACACAGGTGTCGATCCTGTTGACATAGTGCCAGCCGAGATAGCCGTTACGCACCTCGCCCACTTCATTGGTCCGGTATTTCGTGAAGAGCGAGAAGATCACTTCGCACGATGTGCCGCGCACCTCGATCGGAATATCGACCGGAGTCCCGTCGAATTGGTACATGATTATGGGATCGACGGACAGATTCAGCATTGTCGGGGCGAATTCATCCGCGAATGTGAGAGGGATTGTCGAGAAAACAAAAAGGAGAACACACCACCGCGTCTTCATGGGAGATACCTGCCTGATGTTCCTGGTTACAGGTTCTTCGGGGCGGTGTTTTCAACCGCCCGATGTCAGGGCGACCGCAAGGGTCGCCCCTACATATACGGTAATCATTCAATCATGGCACCGATCCGGACTAGCTCACTTCACCAGCATCATTTTTCCCGTATCCTCGAAGGCCCCCGCCTTGAGGCGGTAGAAATAGACGCCGCTCGGGAAGCCCGCAGCGTTCCAGACCGCTTCATGGCGGCCCGCGGGCAGCACGCCGTCTGTGAGCGTGGCGACCTTCGCGCCGGTGACATCGTAGACGGTCAGTGCGACGCGGGTTTCAGCGCCGATGGTGAACGGTATCGATGTCGACGGATTGAAAGGATTCGGGCGGTTGGTCCCGAGTGAGAATGCCGCCGGCGACTCGCTCCCGGCATCGACACTGTGCTCTCCCGCGGCAAGGATGTCGAGGACTATAAGGGCATTTGCAGAGTATGTGATTGTCCCTGATGAGGATTGGGAATATGCGTCTATTACTTCGCCGGTCTCATTGTCCCATACCGAGAAGGTGAACATCTCACCCTGCACGGCCCCGTCGGTTTCGTCCGTCATCCCGTTGTCGCCCCAGACAGCAATCGCGAGGTTCCCGCCTTCCCGCCAGACTCCCGCGCCGATACAGAGGCCGGTCGAGGTGAATACGGCTATCTCGTCGCCCGATGTGAGCGGACGCCCGTCGATAGCTGGGTTGATGGCGGATGGCACCATGACGGTGGCGTTGTTTCCGGTGTTCACGATCGAAGTGAAGTACCCGGCAGGCCGTAACGAGGCCCGTTTCGCCGCGGGTGACGATTCGCCGGATGCGGGGAACGAAAACGTCGCGGGGCCGGAGAGATAAACCCAGTAGCCTTCACCGTGACACATGCCCGCGATCTGGTCGACCTCGTATTCGGGCCACCAGACTTCCCCTGCGCCGTTCTTGACCGCGATGACCTTATCGGCTATCGTCCCGAACGCCTCTTCCAGTTCGAGCCCCTCCGGACCGATGTAGCTGATGAGGCTCCAGTTTTCGGGGAGCGCATATTCGATATCGGGCGCGAAAATCCCGTATCCCGACACCGTCAGATCCGTGCCGCCGCTCATGTACAACTGGTAGCCGTCGGTCATCCGCCATTCGCCGATGGCGTCGATACCGTACTCGGGCCAGTATATCTGACCGCGACCGTTTTTCGCCAGCACGAGATCATCGGCGACCGGGCCGAGTATGGCCTCCATTGTCGATTCGGCGGTCAGGAGCGGCAGGGACACCGTGTTCCATCCGCCCGCAAGTGAAAGAACCGCCTCGGCTGTCGCCACATCGAGACTGCCGAGGACATAGATACCGTCGGTGCGGTAGATACCGTCACCGGTCTGGTACGTCCCCTCGACAAGGTATTCGCGTCTTTCGGATTCGTCCCATATCTTGAAAGTCAGCGCATCCCCGTCAAGAAATCCACGTGTCCCGTCAACGAGGGAATCGTCGCCCCAAAGCGTGATCGCAACGTTCTCCTCGAGCCAAATAGCGGCTCCGGCGCACACCCCGCGCGGTGTGAAGACACCGATGCAGTCGCCGTATTCCAGCGGCTCACCGAATAGCGCGGGCGGATTGGCCGCCGTGACAAGCAGCGTGGCGTTGTTCCCGGTATCCTCGATTTCGGAGAAGTAATACTGCGACAGAGGGGGACGCACGATCGAGAACGGGTAATCGTTAGTATCCGACGTTTCGGGATTGTCGGTGTCGCTGATACGGATATAGCAAGCGTCCGAGATTGCGTTAGGAACTGTCCACGAATACGAGCGTGCGGTGGCGTCGATATTTTCCGCCACGTTCTCCCAGGTGCCGCCGCCATCGGAGGAAAACTCGATGGCGATCCGCTCGACCCGGTAGAATCTCCAGGAAATGGCATATACCGTGCCGCGGTCGATTTCCTCCCCGCCGTTTGGAGCGGTCAGTGTGACATAGGGCTCGATGTCTGGCCTCGGCCCGCCAGTGGTGATAACACCCTTGACCGAATCGTGGCCGATGAAATGGATGCCGGTATCCTCCGCGACAGCCGAAGTTCCGGCCTGTTTGTAACGTCCCCAGTCCGTTTTGTAGTTGTCGCAGTAGATGCCGTCGAATGGGGTGTCGCCGTCGATGAAAACCGTACCTTTTTTCCACCCGGCAGTCTCCCCCGCGAAGGCGAAATACCCCAGTCCCGTGCCGTCGGGCGCGAGGAGTCCGAACGACACCGCTCCGACATCATAGGCATTTGCCGCGGAGAACAGGTTGTTGTCGGCGCTGATGCTGTACTTGTAGGGCCCCACGTTGTAGTCGTTGCATATCCAGGGCAGCTGTGCCGTTTCCTCGAAGTTGTGGTCGAGGACATAGTCACCGTTGCCGTTGGACCAGACGAAGAGATCGTCGTAATCGCCCGAATCGAGATAACGCTGCGGGTCAATCATCTGGTTCAGGCAGTTGCAGTGGCAGTTGAGGAAGACATAGCCGTGGCGCTCGAAGAAATTGTTCGGGCCGCCGTTCATCTGGCCCCCCGCCTCCAGGTCCACGGCGCTGCTCCACCAGGGCGACAGATCGATCGCTTCCACCATGTAGCCATCGCGGTCATAGATATAGAAATCGGCGTCCGGATCGAGTGACGCCACGTGGTTCTCGTCGCCGGTGTAGAGGTAGGGGCCGTCGGTCACGACGCCGGGGGAGCCGCCTCCCGCCGTGGAGTAGATTTCTGCGAATCCGTCTTCTCCCCAGTCGGTCTGCAGTTCCGCCACGCCGCCCGGAACCCATTTCAGCCTGATGATCGATGCATGCTTTATTTCACTGCTGCCGATGTTCAGATAGAAGTAATTGAAATCGTCGGGATCCATGCACGGTTCGCCGCGCACGCTCCACCCGTCGGACAGTTCGATGGTCGTGACCTCCTTGAGCGTCTCGTCCGTCGGGTCGTTTCCGATGAGCCAGCGCTCTCCGGCGCGGTACCAGATCGGGTTGGCGAGCGGCAGGCCGTTCTCGTCGTGTTCCATTATGGCGGATGTTATATCGAATCCCCAGCCGGAATGCATATGCTGCGTCATGAGCTGTTTGGCGCCCTGATTGTCAAATCCCCAGACATAATAGGTATACTCTCCTGCGGGCACATATGCCCCGTCCTGATCGCGCCCGTCCCAGGTGATGACATTTTCCCCGACAGCGACACTCTTCAGCGGGGTGTAATAGACGCACGTATCCACTTTGTTGACATAGTGCCATCCCAGGTAACCGCTGACCGAACGGTCGATGAGTTCGGCGTAATCTTTCGTGAAGAGGCTGAATATCAGACCGGCGTTCGTTCCCTCCACGAGAACCGGAATCTCCAGTCGTGACCCGTCGAAATCATAGCCGATGACCGGATCGACCACCAGTTTCAACTGCGTGGGAGAAAAATCCGCGGCGAATGCGGTATGTGCGATCAATATCGCGGTTGCAAAGGCTGTAATGACAGTTCGTTTCATGGTTCGTCCTCCCGTTTATTTCACCAGCATCATCTTTATCGTGTCACGGAACTCACCGGCGGCGATATGGCAGAAATAGACCCCGCTCGGGAAACCGTCGGCGTTCCATGTGACTTCCTGTTTTCCGGCGGGGAAATTTCCCCGTACCAG
>Ga0272444_10004735_pt1 | contig 11938 bp, 10 predicted proteins | sample SSMForm13_FD_201033 | JGI IMG/M metagenome (GOLD analysis project Ga0272444, IMG submission 201033) | Marine sediment archaeal communities from Little Sippewissett salt marsh, Falmouth, MA, United States - SSM-Form-13 | ecosystem: Environmental > Aquatic > Marine > Wetlands > Sediment ... | reverse complement strand
TATGATAAACGAGGTGTTGGAAAGAGTATCAATGCAGGATCAAAAGAAGAAGATCTGCGCTTTGAACACTACATCGCCGATGCCGAGGACTGGATCAGGCAGCTTGCCGATGACGATCGGTTCAGCAGCATTTTTGTTATCGGACACAGCGAGGGCGCCTTATTGGGCATGATTGCATCCCAAGGGAAAATGTAGATGGATTTATTTCCAATTCTTATCGTTCAGGGCGACACCGACATTCAGGTTGGAGAGGCCGATGCCGCAAGGCTGGCTGAAGCCAATCCAAAAGCCAAACTGAAAATGATCAAGGGTATGAACCACATTTTCAAAGAAGCGGATATCGATCGGATGAAAAATCTTCAGACTTACAACCAACCGGATTTGCCAATAAAAAGAGAACTGGTTGAAGTCATTATCGGGTTTGTCCGGAGCGTTTAGTTGCAGATTACTATTCGCATTGCCCAACCCAATGACAGAAAGGATCGGAGAAATTCGTGTTTGAAGATGAATGAAAATAACCTGTACCGGGACAGATATATTGAAGTGTATCCCGAGTTTCTGATTCTAAAAGGATATTTCTTCGGGCCGTTCGGGAAGAAGAGAGTTGATTTTGATACGATACGAATGATCGAGCTTATCAATCTCAACTTCTGGACCGGACGGTACCGGATTCAAGGAACAGGAGACTTCCGATCATGGTTTGCTTTAGACATGGATCGTCCCTCAAGGGAAAACGCATTCCTTATTCATCGCCGCCAAAAATGGTGGCGAATCGGATTCAGTGCGGAGGATGTTGATCGTGTCGCAGACCTTTTCCAAGCGAAAGGGCTGCTTCGAAAAACTTGAAGTGAAGATATTAAACGGAACTCAGGAGTTTGGAAATGCCCCGATATATTAAGCAGAAGCTGGAAAGACCAGTGCTTTTTCCCAAAAGAGATGAACTGAACGAAATGTTTCTATCTGATTATAACCTCTCATTGTATGCCGGGCGATGCGAATTTGCTTGCCAGTATTGTGACGGCATTGCATTTGATGACGGTTTTGTTGAATCTGAAGTCATTGTCGATACAGACATACCCAGACGACTGGCTTTGGAATTGGCGGATATCCCCTCTAATGAAGTATTGTGCCTGGGAAGAGGAGAGGCCTATCAACCCGCTGAAAAAAAGTACCGTCTCACGCGTCAGGTTCTGAATGTGCTGCGGGATCATCGCCGCCCGGTGGTGATCATTACCAAGAGCCCTGCCGTATGCGAGGATATCCCGGTTCTGACTGAAATCAACCGGTCGAGCTTTGTCATTGTGGCAATGACCCTGGTAACGCTCGACCCATGGTTGTCCAAGCATCTCGAAGGGCAAACGCCCTCGCCGCAGCAACGCCTTGACGCCATTGCCGCCTTGAAAAAGGCGGGCATTGCTTGCGGCGTGGCATTGATTCCCATTTTTCCTTTTTTAACCGATGATGATGCCTCCCTGATTCAGATGTTCGACGGCTTCAAAACCGTTTCGCCGGATTTTGTCCTCTGGGAGCCGTTGTGGATCCATGAAGGCCGCCATCAGCAACGGTTGCAGGCGCTTCTGGCTTCGATGGACGAAAACCTCATGGAAGACGTCGTCCAACTATACAATGGCAACCCGCAACCGCCGCTCTGGTACCGGCAGCAGTTGAATCGCACACTGCTGGCCTTGTGTGAAGATTATCATCTGCCACCACGGATCCCCAGCCAAATATACGAAAATACGCTTTTACCTGAAATTGTTGCCGAGCTTCGCAGGCGAAACCAGCAGTTTGTCTATTAGATTTTTATATTGCATCCGACTGATTGGTGAACTATTATTTTAAATAATGAACCATGTGTTGGTTCAAATTGTGGTTCAGATTGTTGTTTGATATCAATTAAGAATGATGTGATAGGTGGCTACCATGAAATCAATGACGATTCACGGAATCGACAGCCAGCTGGCCCAGCTCATTAAATCAAAAGCTGAGTCTGAAGGGTTGAGTATCAACAAAACGATAAAAAAAATACTGGAGACGGCCCTCGGCGTAAAGCCCCAACCCCCGCAAAAAAACATGGACGATTTTAAAGAGTTTTGCGGTGTCTGGACCGATGATGAACTGAAAGCTTTCGAAGAGAATACTTCCGAAATCAGAGTTGTTGATTCTGAGGATTGGCAATGAAGAAGATGGTTCTGGACACCAATGCCTATGCAAGACTGTTGACGGGCAACACCGATGTCTTGACTGCGGTTGCCTCAGCTGAGTTGATTTATATGTCTATTTTCGTTCTTGGGGAACTTTATGCAGGGTTTGCCGGTGGTTTGAAGCAGCGGGAGAATAAAGCCATTTTAAATCGTTTTTTATCCAAGCCCTCCGTAAAAATCCTCAATGCTACCAGTGAAACCGCCGAGATCTTCGGTGTGCTAAAGAACGATCTAAAGCAGTCCGGTACGCCCCTGCCCATAAATGATGTTTGGATCGCGGCACACGCAATCGAGACCGGTTCCGTTATCGTTACTTTTGATCAGCATTTCCGCAAGATATCAGGCATCCGGCTGTGGGACGACATGCCCTGATCCTTCCAAAAAATCTGCTGCCATTTGACAAACTAACATAACTTTAATATTTCACATCGTTGCCGATTCGATACGCTAAACCGGAACGATGTGACACCGACCGCAGCTATTGAATCGAATCGAAGCTGCCATATGAAATGGTTAAGTATTCAGGTGATTTAAACTTAATAGGGAACTCCGTGAAAATCGGAGGCGGATCCGCCGCTGTGATCCCACCCGAAAGTGTCGGGAACATTTTTGAGCCTCAGGCCACTGTTTCAGCGAACTGAAATGGGAAGGCGCTCAAAAGTCAAGGGAAAGTCAGAAGACCTGCCTGAATACCGAGAGGTTGTTGTAACCCTGATAAAAGGTTCGAAAACAACTTCTTATACCGGCCATAGCTTCGGGAATTAAGTTTGCCGGCAGGTCGATACCTTTTATCCTTCTTCTCCATGGGTTGATATTAGTCCGCCTGTGGCGTTTCCTATCAAGGCATGCTGCCGTCTTCACTTTCTTCTTAAAAGCGCTGGCCTAGCTGCGTTAGCCTGTTTTTGTCGGTCGTTATTGTTTTTATAAGGAGGAAGAGAAAGATGAAAAATGGTGGAAGTGGCAGAAATGCCAGGCAAATTGTTTTAGTGTGGATGACGGTGATTGGATTGTTTTTAACGTGTCCCTTTCAGGTGACAGCCGATGAGGATGAGCAGCAGTCCCATGTGCTCGATGAGATCGTCGTCACCTCAACCAGTAAAACCAAAATGATCGATACCCCGGCCAGTATTTCGGTAATCACGGCCGCGGATATGGAAAAAATGGGGGCCAAGAATATCATCGAGGTGCTCGAGCGCATCCCTGGTGTGTACAATACCAGTGCCAGCCGCTCATCCATTTCCATTCGCGGTTCGCGCAGTTCCATGGCGGGCGGGCCGATCATCATGGTGGACGGTGTGCCTCAGAAGTTAGGCAGTTACCGGTACGAGGAACTGGACATCATCCCCGTGTCACAGATCGCCAAGATCGAGGTGTTGCGGTCTTCCGGCGTGGCGTATGGGCCGGGATCATCACGGGGCGTGATCAACATCATCACTAAAACGGGGCAGAAGCAAAAACCCGTGGCTGTCAATCTGTCGGGAAGCTACGGCTCGTGGGATACGGTGAACCTGTCCGGTAACGTGGGCGGTCGGATCAACCAGTGGGATTATTATGCGGACCTGTCTTACTACGAAAGTGAGGGCTATGAGGAGGAAGAAGAGGATCGTTCCTCCGGGTTGTTCAAGCTGGGCTATAACCTCTCCTCACTGACCCGCATCGGCCTGCGTGGTAACTGGATGGAAACAGACCGCCTGTCGGCCTATGGCTTTTCCAAACTGGACTGGCAGCTTGAGAATTACCGGGAAAACATCCATTTCCCTCAGGGTGAGGATGATGACGACTTGGTCTGGCACAATCGCAAGGAGCAGGAGTCGGCCCAGTACGTCATCGAATTTGCCCACAAGGGCAGCCGGCTTTTTGCAGATGGCGCTGTATCCTACACGGATTACAATGAAATCCATCACGATACCAAGGATATCTACTACAACTCCGGATCGACACGCGGCGATATGGACGACCGTGACCAGGATACCTATACGGTGGCCCTTTCCACGGGATATCGTTTCGATTTAGGTTCAGTGGGATACACGCCGACCATTGGCGTCAATTATGAAGATGTGGATTTCACCCAGCGCCGCACTTACCCTTATGATACCGAAGGCGCGGAGAGCACGTCCCGATACGATCTTGACCTTGACGAAACCACATACGGCTTTTTCTGGGACAATGACTTCACATTTGGCGAGCATTGGGGATTCAAGGTCGGTGGTCGGGTCGACACGGTGGACCTGACCTTCAAAAACCAGACATCATGGCAGTTTGATACCGACGATACCATGTGGGGCTGGTCGATTGCGCCTTCCTACCATTTCAGTCCCAATGCCAACCTGTATGTCTCGGCCAGCCGGAACTTCTGGTATCCGAGCCCTCAGTATTTTTTCTGGGCGTCCAACTATGACAGCGAGAACAACCGTCCGGAGGATCTCAAACCCGAAGCGGTGACCACCTATGAAGTGGGATACAAACACCGTCTGAACCAGGCCGTCAATGTTGGACTGACGGTTTACTACGCGGACACGAAAGACAAATTTGCCGGGTATTATGAGGACGGTGATTACATGGGCCAGAAGAATACCGGTGACGCCGAGACTTACGGCATGGAACTGGAAGTCGACGGCAGACCCCTCGAGTGGTTGGGCTACCGGCTGTCGGGCGCCTACATCGATGCCGAGTGGACATCCGGAACGGCACGCGTCTACACCCATCCGGACAATGAGCGGGATGTCATCGATCTGGACGGCTACAATGTCCACGGCATTCCGGCTGTCAATGGCCGGGTCGGGATCGATATCTATCCATTCGATGGACTCAAGGCCAGCGTGGATGCGAACATCTGGGGAGAATACTACCTGGATTACGCCAACCGGGTGGAGTATCCATCCAAAACCACCGTGGATGCGTCAGTTTCCTACTCCTGGAGCCGGTATAAGATCTGGGTGCTGGGCAAGAACATCTTCGACGAGGAGGTGGAGCGCGCCATCAATTCAGACGGCCAGTTGACCGAAGCGGGCGGTGATCCGGCAACGGCCTATTATGTTCAGGATGGGGCCTATGTGGAGGCCGGGGTCAGCGTCGGTTTCTGATCCTTGAATTTTTCATAGGGGGCACGGCGCGCCGTGCCCCTACGTGAACTCCCGCGTTATCCTTACCGTCTACTGACCACCGACAACCGATCACTTACCACTGATCACCAACCACCACCTAACCATTCTCCATTCTCAATTATCAACTCACCGCTCACCGACACCCCCAATCCCCCCATCTCCGTTTCACCCCATCACCGACAACTGACAACTGATAACCGACAACCGATCACCCATCAGACGCCTCCTCAATCTCCCCCTCCACATCCAGATACGCCTCCCGCAAGGCATCCAGGGTGTCGGCATCGGCGTTCCACATGCCCCGGCCGGCAGCCTCCAGCAGTTTGTCGATGATGTTGGCGAGCGCATAGGGATTGACCGCTTTCATCCAGGCGGCCATGTCCAGGTTCAAGGGTACACGTTCAGCAAACCGCCGGTACATGTGATCATCCACCACATCGGCCGTGGCATCCCAGCCCAGGATGATGTCCATGGCCTTGGAGATATCGCCGGCGCCCTTGTAGCCGTGGCGCTTAAGGCCTTCCAGCCATTTGGGGTTGAGCAGCCGGGAGCGGAAGATGTGCCGGGCTTCCTCGGTGGTGGTGCGCACGACCACCTGATCGGGGTCCGCGCTGTCGCCGGCCAGCGAGAAGGGCCGCCGGCCCTGAACGGCATGCACCGCCGTGATCAGGCCGCCGTGATAGTTGTAAAAATCGGTGCAGGCCATCATGTCTTTTTCGCGGGTGTCCTCGTTTTTGACCGTGACCGACATGCGTCCCAGGGTCCGCCGGAAATCGGATTCGGCTGGCACACCAAAAGTCTTTTGGCCGTAGGCGTAGGACGACCAGCGAATGTACATCTCACCCAGATCATCGGTGGTTCCCCACTGCTTGGACTCCACCAGCTGGGCCACGCCGGCGCCATAGCTTCCCGGTGGAGACCCGAAAATGCGAAACGTGGCCTGGCGGAAGGCGGACTCCTCATCCATTCCTTCAGCGGTGAGATCCTTGACGTCCCGGATCACATGCCGGCGGACGAAATTACTCTCCGGTTTTTCTTCAAGGGCCGCCACCATCTGTACGGCCTTGTCGATCAGATCCATCAAAAGGGGAAAAGCATCGCGGAATATGCCGGATACCCGCGGCGTCACATCGATGCGCGGTCGGCCCAGTTCAGCTGCCGGAATGATTTCCACCCCGCGTACATTACCCGAGCCTTTCTGCCACACCGGACGCACGCCCATAAGATAGAGAATTTCGGAAACATCGTCGCCCTTGGAGCGCATGGTGGGGCTGGCCCAAAGGATCAGGCCCACGTTGTCGGGGTAGGATCCGTGTTCCTCCCGGTATCTGTCGATCAGGGCATCGGCCAGCTTTTTTCCCGTTTTCCAGGCTGCGGGTGTGGGAATTTTCTGGGGATCGACCGAATAAAAGTTACGGCCGGTAGGCAAAATATTCGCTTGGCCGCGGCTGGGGGCGCCCGATGGGCCGGGCGATACGAAGCGTCCGTCCAAAGCAGCCAGGCAAGCCGTTTGTTCATCAAGCGTTTGCTGCACGCGGGGATAAAGGTCGTCGCGGATGAAGGACAGGACCTGGGTGACGTCGGAACTGGTTTTGCCAAGGTGCCGCTGTTGCACACTGTTCACCACATCCGGATCATCGCCGCCGGCCAACAAATCGGACACCAGTGTTTCGCACAGACCGTGGACCTTGTCCAGCAACTGGCCGCCTGTGGCGCCGGATCCAGTATCGATGGTGCGGCCGCGATGTTGGGTGAGAAAATCCGCATCATGGCCCAGGGCCGCGGCAACGGCCCGGCGCAGGGACGGCACCTCACCATTGGCCAGGCGGGTCATCTGTACCAGTGTTCGGACAAGCAAATCATCGGCCGGTGGCCGGCCAAGGATATGCAGGCCGTCGGCAATGGCCGTATCGGCGATATCGCTCAGGTAGTGATGCAGCGTCTCCAAAAAATGCTCCACATTCGCCAGCGCCGCTGTCTTATCAAGATTCAGATCGGCGGTGATCTCGGCCTTTTCGGCGGCCTCCCAGATCATGCGTGCCAGCAGATCGAGTTTACCCTGATCCTGAAGCCTTGCCGCCTGGTAATCTGCCATGAGGTTTTCCACTTCAGCCAGATCCTCGTACAGCCCGGCATTGGTCAGGGGCGGTGGCAGATGATCGATGATGCAGGCGTAAGACCTGCGCTTGGCCTGGGTGCCCTCACCGGGATCATTGATGATGTAGGGATAAATGTTGGGCAGATCGGCGATGGCCAGATCCGGGTAGCAGGTTTCGGAAAGCCCCACGGCCTTGCCCGGCAGCCATTCCAGGCTGCCGTGCTTGCCCACATGGATCACGGCATTGGCCCCGAACACATCCGAGATCCAGCGGTAATGGGCAAGATAGTGGTGGGGGGGCGACAGGTGCGGGTCGTGATACAGCTTGTCCAGTTGCTCGAAATATCCCCGGGGCGGCTGGATGGTGAGAAATACATGGCCGTTGATCAGCCCCGGAAAAAAAAGACGGCCGTCGTGGACGAACAGGTCGCCGGGCATGGACTGCCAGTCCCGGGTCATTTTCTCGCGCACGGTATCGGGTAGTCTGTTGTGCCAGTTGTTGTAATCTTCCGGACCGGCAGCGGCCTGGGCTTTGCCGGCCATCTGATCCATGGGCAGCCATCGCCGGTCACAGGTCATGCCCGCCAACAGGTCGTGGGCCAGGGCATCGCCATCGGGGTAGTCCGTTTCCATATGGTATCCCTGGCGTTTCATGGTGTGCAGCAAATCCACCACGCTGGCAAACGAGTCCAGGCCCGCGGCGCAGCCGATGCGATCATTGCGCGGCGGGTAGTGGTGGAATACGATGGCCACTTTTTTCTCGGCATTGGATTTATGCCGCAATGCCGCCCAGTTCAGCGCCAGGCGCACCATCTTGGCCATGCGTTCGGGGATGGGTACATATTTATTGACGGCCGCGCCGGTCAAAGGATCGATGTCCACACACTGCTTGGAGGCCACCGGCACGTTGATGATCACACCGTCCAGTTCCGGCTGGGCCACGCTGATGGTGATGTCCACGTTGTTGAGGCCCTGGTCGCTTTGCTCCCATTCGGCGATGCTGCGACCGGTGGCAATGGCCTGAATAACCGGGACATTCAGGCGCGCCAAGAGCCCTTTGTATTCTGGTGAGGCGGTCTGCAGACTGAACATGACCGGATTGATGAGCACATCGATCACGGGCCGGCCATCTTGCATGAAAAAGTGCTCGACCACGTAATCGGCCCCCTGGTTGCCCAGCACCGTGTCCTTGAAGCGCATGTGGAAAACACAGATCACATTGGCGCCCTGGGACTCGATCTCCCGGACCATGGCGTCGATGTGGGCCTTGTTGTTGCTGGTCCAGAAATTCTGGTAGAACCAGATGCCTACCGTGGGCCTGGTAGAATCCAGGGCCGCTCGGTATTTTTCGGCATCAATGATATACCCGTGATCCGGGTGATACAATCCCTCGTAGGGCGGCTGCAGGGGCGCCTTGGCGGCGACGCTGCCCCCGCACACCTTTTGGCAAATAAAAATCAGTAGGTTGTACAGGTTGTCGACCCCACCGTAGCGATAATAACGACTCAGGGTCTGCCAGGTTTCATCTTCCAGGCCATCGGAATGGGCCTGCACCAATGTCAGTGATTCCGGGTTGCTGCCGGTGGGTTGGATGTGCAGGTAAGGTCGCTGTGAACCGCTTCTTGGTTGATTCTCAAGTGCTTGGATCAACATTTCCCAGGCCGGGCAGGAATGGCTTCCAGCCATGAGGGTGACCACCACGGCATCGGCAGCCATGGCCCGTTGCACGAAATCCGCCTGGCTGTCCGGGTTGTCTTCTAACTGGGTGCGTGTGCGGGCATAGATCTCAAGTGGGGCGACTTTTTCCATAAACAGCTGGGCCGCCTCGCTAAGGTTGGGAACTTCGTTGGAGGTCACACTGAAGTAGACGAATTTCAATGGTGTTTTCTTTCTCTTGGTTCTGGTTTCTATTTCACGTAGCGTTCTTCTCGATTCACCGACTCCTCCTTATAAATGGGCCGAGGTGCAATCGTCAAGAATGACCCAATCGAAAACCATTTGACACCCAAAATAAGAGAATGATGTTGCGGCCATGGACAGCTCTTAAGAAAAAACGGGTGGCGTGGATGGAATATTGACGAAAGCGTGGTTTGATACTTTTTTTCAGCTTGCGAACTATACTTCTACTCACCGGGTTACTCGTAGGAGCGGTCCATGGCCGCAACATGAGGATGATGATCGACTGCTGATGTCGCAGGCATGGCCAGCTCCTACAAATCGGCGCATGGATGATGCTTTTAGAATAAAAAAACGACAACATTCCACCCTGACCTTCGGCCTTCAGCCTAAACGGCTATCAACCTATCATTGCAGACATGGCCCGCTCCTGCAAATCGGAGCATGGATGAAAGATTATTTTTGAGGCAGATCTTGCGTTATGATTCGCGATTCATTACAAAACAAATGCATGGCAAATCGAAAACACCTAAGCCAGTCCAGGATGAACGAAAAAGGCGATAATATGACGATTGAGAGCATGAAGGGATCGGTATTTTTTATCGATGATCAAACCGAGGGGCTGATGGCAGCCATCCCAAACACCGACAATGCCCGGACCTACCAATGCGAAATAGGTACATGTGACAACCCGGTGTGTACCTGTATGGTCCTGTATTTGAGTTTCACCCCACTGGATCCCGCGGACCGAAAGGCTCCGGGGTTTCCCTATCGCGTCGACTTGGATATTGATCGAAAAGAACTCGCCTACAAGGATGAAAGCGAGGTTCCCAAAGAGCACCTGGCGTTCGCGAAGTTGCTGCTATCCAACATGGATGAAACGGATTATCAAATATTACATATGGTTCATTTCGCATACAAACACGAACAAACGGAGGCGGCGTCGTTTGATGCCATCGACGCCGTCTTTGATTTTGACATGGTCGAGAACCAGGGGGCGATGTACGCCTATTCGGAGGTTCTGCCATACGGGGAGATGCTCCGTACCGAAATGAATGGCAGGGATTGCATCGTTTTCGATCAATATTGCCTGAAGTCAAAGTGTTCATGCAAAACCGCCACCTTGTCCTTTGTCCAAGAGGGCGGCAAGACAGATCCCGACTCCAAAGAACTGTTCGCGGTTGAAGCGGACTACCAGAAAAAGCGGTGGGCGGTGGTCGAATCGATTGGAATTGAGGCTGATCTCCCTGCCGCCAGATCGGCCATGGAAGCGACGTTTCCCGATCTTTACAAGCGGCTTCGCAGCCGGCACACGCGACTCAGGAATATTTATGCCAACTGCAAGAAAAAACATTTCAAGCAGCAACCGATCAAACAGGAAGCGACTTTGCAGAAGGTCGGAAGAAACGATCCCTGTCCGTGTGGAAGCGGGAAGAAGTATAAAAAGTGCTGCATGTGAAACGACAACCTTCTCATTGTATGGCTAAATAAAAAGGGAAGGGCGTGGAGGGAACACTTTCTTGCCGGCGTCGATTTGTAGGAGCGGTCCATGGCCGCGACATGAGGATGATGATCGATTGTGGATGGTCGCAGGCATGGCCAGCTCCAACAAATTGGCGCAGGGATGACGGTTTGGGAATAAAAACCGACCGCATTCCACCTGACTTTCGGCCTTCAGCCTAAGCGGTCTTCAATTTTTAGGAATGAAATCCACACAGGATTGACTTTTAAGATCCGCATCCGAAGAGATGATTTTAGAATTATAAACGTCGGCCAGTTTCCCATCGGTAAACCATTCCAGGCAGCCGCAGGAATCGACGATAATCATCGAGAACGTTCTTTCTTCTCGCGATAATCGTCGGTTTTAGCCCCGGCGGCAATGCCTCTGAGGTCGTCAAGCGAGATTTGAGGGATCAGAATGAGCATCCCATCCTTTTCGATAACAGTCAGCTTTTGCTTCGGTTTGAGGTTGAGGCGTTCTCTGACCGGTTTTGGAATGACGACTTGATATTTGCTTGAAATCGTCGCGTACATAAAATTCCCCTTTTTGTTGATCGATGCAAATATCGTAATAAATTGGCTGGTCGTTGTCAAAGTTCAAATTCACGTGTCAATTGCTGGACATTCGTCATTCCTGGATGGTGGGACTATTTAAAATGCTTTTTAAAACCCACGGTAATCATCCATATTGTAACCCAGCGAGCGGTAAAATGCATGAGCATAGCTCGTTCCGATGGAAGACACCAAAAGCGCATAGCAGCAATTGCGCATGGCCGCCTGGGCGTTTCCCTCAACTTGCGCATAGCTGTCTGTTGTTGCCAAAAAAAATCCCGCACCGGTGAGGGCACGGGGATACCGCTGATTAAAAAAAATAATTTCTATCGATATCGAAATTTACTTGTCAAGTAGTTTTCCAGCGTGTATCGTCCCTGACCTGCACCAATCCTGTTGATTCGTGAGTATCAGCGTTGTTAACGTGTCGGTAAGAATTTTCCAGACATTGTTTTTGCATTGAGATATCGTAGGTCGGGTTGAGTGTAGCGAAACCCGACAACCGCTTGTTGGGTTTCGTGCCTCAACCCAACCTACAGCGTCCAAAATTTTATCATTCTAACCTTAAAAATATCCCCCAATGC
>Ga0272444_10004734_pt1 | contig 11938 bp, 12 predicted proteins | sample SSMForm13_FD_201033 | JGI IMG/M metagenome (GOLD analysis project Ga0272444, IMG submission 201033) | Marine sediment archaeal communities from Little Sippewissett salt marsh, Falmouth, MA, United States - SSM-Form-13 | ecosystem: Environmental > Aquatic > Marine > Wetlands > Sediment ... | reverse complement strand
CTCCGAGTGCCTGGCCGGACGGCCGGGCTGGAGCCTGCGCATCCTGGCCACCGACCTGCACACCTCACTGCTGCGCCAGGCAAGCCAGGGCGTGTACGACGAACAGGAGGTCAGCCGCCTGCCCCGCCATCTGCTGCTCAAATATTTCACCCGCCGCCGCGAGGCGGGCCGCGTGCTGTACCGGGCCAATCCCTCTTTGCGCGAGATGATCACCTTTGGCAAGTTCAATCTGATGAGCCCCCATTACCCCCGGCCTCAATCCCTGGACTTCATCTTTTGCCGCAACGTGCTCATATACTTTGACGCCCAGGACAAGCAGCTCATCGTGGACCGGCTGGCCGCGTGCCTGCGCCCCGGTGGCTGGCTCTTTTTGGGACACTCCGAGTCCCTGTTGGCCGGGGGGGGCCGCTTTGCCTGCGTGGGCCCCACCGTGTACCAAAAGGCCTGAGCCAGTGCTACGCCAGTTTTCGCCGCGCTTCCAGCGCCCCTTGATAACCATCCAGGCGGGGGAATATTACGTCACCACCAGAGACGAGGTGATCGCCACCACCCTGGGCTCCTGCGTGGCGGTGTGCATCCGCGACCGGGAGCGGGGCATCGGGGGAATGAACCACTTCATGCTGCCCGGCGATGACTGCGCCCCGCCGGCCATGGCCGCTTCTCCCAGCGCCCGCTACGGCATGTACGCCATGGAGCTGGTCATAGGTGGCATCGTCAAAAGCGGGGGCGGCCGCTCCTCCCTGGAGGCCAAGGTGTTCGGCGGAGGCCACATGTTGCGCACCGCCCCGGCCAGCGGCGTCAGCGTGCCCCGGGCCAATCTGGATTTTGTGCGCCAATTTCTTTCCTTGGAGGACATACCCCTGGCATCCTATGACGTAGGGGGCGAGTTCGGCCGCAAGGTCATCTACCTTCCCGGCAGCGGCCAGGCCTGGGTCAAGCGGCTGGGCCAACCCCTGCGAACAGGGGAGCTGGAACGCGAACGCCGCCTGTGCCGCAAGGCCAGCGAGGCGGCCCAAAAAGAAGACTTAACCATTTTCGACTGAGCTGGTCCGCGGAAAGCGAAAATGCAGCACATGCGCAAGGCCATAAAAGTCTTGATCGTGGACGATTCGGCCATGATCCGGGAGTTTTTGCGCTCGGCCTTGGATGCCGAGCCGGACATCAGGGTGGTGGGCACCGCATCCGACCCCTACTTTGCCCGGGACAAACTCAAGTCCCTGACCCCGGACGTCATCACCCTGGACATAGAGATGCCCCGCATGGACGGGCTCACCTTTCTTACCAAGCTCATGGCCGCCCGCCCCCTACCCGTGGTCATTTTCTCCAAGGTGACCCAGAAAGGGGCCGAGGCAACCCTGCGGGCCCTCAGGCTGGGCGCGGTGGAGGTGGTGAGCAAACCCACCTCCAATTTGCATGAGCGCCTGCCCGAGCTGCGCCAGGAAATCGTGTCCAAGGTGCGGGCCGCTGCCCGGGCCCGGTTGACGCGCCTGGACCAGAGGGGGCCGGACCCGGCCGGGCTGGAGGCCGCTCCCCTTAGTCTGGCCTTCAGCCCCACCCCCAGCATGGTGGTGGTCATGGGTGCCTCCACCGGGGGCACCGTGGCCCTGGAGCAGGTGCTGTGCTCCCTGCCCGCCGACAGCCCGCCCATCGCGGTGGTGCAGCACCTGCCGGCCCAGTTCACCGGCCCCTTTGCCGTGCGGCTGGACCAGAATGCCGCCATCAAGGTGGCCGAGGCGGCGGACTATCAGCCCTTGGACCCGGGCCAGGCGCTCATCGCTCCGGGAGGGCGCCACCTGATCCTGGCCTTGGGACAGCACGGCTACTACGTGCGGGTCAAGGACGGCCCCCTGGTCAACCATCACCGGCCTTCGGTGGACGTGCTGTTCCGCTCGGCCGCGGCCAACGCCGGAGCCGAGGCGGTGGGAGTGATCATGACCGGCATGGGCTCGGACGGGGCCCAGGGGGCCCGGGAGATGCGCCAGGCCGGAGGCCTGATCGTGGCCCAGGACGAGGCCAGCTCGGTGATCTACGGCATGGCCCGGGCGGTGGTGGAGTCTGGCCAGGCGGGCCAGGTTTTGCCCCTGGGGCGCATCGGAGGCCTGCTGACCGGCCTGTGGACCCAGGCCCAGCGGGGAGGCCGGCCATGAGCCATCATTGGCGTCAATCCGCCTGGGACCCGGAGGCCCTGATCCTGGTGGTGGACGACTCGCGCCTGAACCGCGAGGTGCTGATCAACGCCCTTGAGCCGAGGGGGCATTACCACTTTTTGCAGGCCGACCACGGCGGCGAGGCGGTTAAACTGTTGGCCGGCAACCCCGGAGTGGACCTGATCCTGCTGGACCTGCTCATGCCCCAGATGGACGGCTTCGAGTTCCTGCGCTGGCGCCAGGGCAACCCATCGGCCCGGGACATACCGGTGATCGTCAACAGCTCCCTGGACGACATGGACTCATTGTCCGCCGCCCTGAACATGGATTGCTATGACTACTTCATCAAACCCCTGCAGGGCAGCGAACTCAAGCTGGTGCTGCCGCTCAAGGTGCGCAACGCCATCAACGCCCGCCGCATGCTGGCCCAGCTGCGCACCGCCAACCAGCGTATGATCCGGGAGCTGGGCCTGGCCGCCCGTTACCAGGGCTTTCTGCTGCCCAGGCCCATGGACCTGCCCGGCCTGGAGGCGGCTTGGCTGTTCCGGCCCTGCCAGGAGGTGGGGGGCGATTACTTCGACTTCTTGTCCCTGCCTGGCGGCGGGCTGGGCCTGGTGGTGGCCGACGTGGCCGGCCACGGGGTGGCCTCGGCCATGACCGCCAGCATTCTCAAGGCCCTGCTGCCCGGCTATCTGGAGCGCACCGCCTCCCCGGCCGCCGCCCTGGAGGCGCTCAACGGCGACCTGCTCCGGCTGACCGAGGCCGACGGCTATGTGACCGCCTTTGTGGGTTTGTACGACCCGGACAACCGGGAGCTGACCTGGAGTTCGGCCGGCCATCCGCCCCCGCTTTCCCTGGCGCCGGGACGTCCCCTGGAGCGGCTGGGCAACCCCGGTTTTTTATTGGGGGTTTTCTCGGACAATGAACCCCTGTTAAGCTTTGAAGACAGACGCGCACGCCTGGAGCCGGGGCATCGCCTGGTGCTCTACACCGACGGCTTTATCGAGGCCGCCGACCCGCGGGGCGAACGCATGGGACTGGCCCGGCTGGAACGGACGGTGAGCGAGTTGCGCGAGCTGCCTCCCCAAGAGCTGGTTCAGCGGTTGGAAAAACACTTGGACGAGTTTTCCCAGGGCGATCCCAGCGACGATGTGGCCCTGATCGCGGTGGACTTCAAATGAACAAAGCAACATCAGGCGGCGGCCGCACGCCATCCATCCCCTTTGCCGACACCAGAATCATGGTGGTGGACGACGAACCCATGATGACCCAGCTGCTGGGGCGGTATCTCAGGGAAAAGGGATATCAGGTGGACACCGCGGCCGACGGCCGGGAGGCCCTGGATCAGCTCAAGTCCCGCGAGTACCATCTGCTGATCACCGACATGCGCATGCCTTATCTGGACGGCCTGCAGCTGCTCAAGGCGGCCAAGGACCTCTTCCCCCGCTTGCCGGTGATCTTTATCAGCGGCTATGGCGAAGCCGAGACGGTGGTGGCCGCGCTCAAGGCCGGGGCCGACAATTTCCTGGCCAAGCCACTGGACCTGGAGGTGCTGGAACGGGTGGTGGAGCAGTCATTGTCCATGGCCAGCCTGCTGCCCAAGCGCTGCCCCCTGCCCACCATCGTGCAAAACACCATTATCACCTCCCCCAGCCGGTCAGAGTGCGTGCAGGACATCGTCTACCAGCTGGCCCTGTCGGCCGTGGCCGTGGGCTTTGCCTCGCCGGATTTGGACAGCAACCTCAAACTGGCCCTGGTGGAGGCAATAACCAACGCCATGGAGCACGGCAACAGGTGGGCCGAGGACCGTCCGGTGCGGATCAGCGCGGAGATGTCGGCCCACCAAATCAAGGTGACCGTGTCCGATCTGGGAGCGGGCTTTGACCACCGCAAGCTGACCAACCCCACGGAAACAGAGCGCCTGCTGGCCGAGCGCGGCCGGGGGGTCTTTCTGATCAACTCCATCATGGACCAGGTGCTCTACAACCCGGCGGGCAACGAGGTCACCCTGATCAAGAACAAAGCGCCCGCCCAGGAACGTGAATAGCCTTGGCTCACATCTTCACCCCCAAGTTCTGCGCCTGGTGCGGCGGCCGCCTGGTGGCCGGCCAGGGGCTCAACCCCGGCGGCGCGCCCTTTTACTGCACTGGCTGCGGCCTGCCGGTCTACGAGGACCCCAAGCTGGCCGTGGCGGTGATCGTTCAGACCGACCAAGGGGTGCTGCTTTTGCGCCGGGCCCAAAAGGACCTGGCCCACGGCAAATGGATATTGCCCGGCGGACACGTGGACCGGGGCGAGGTGGTGCCCGAGGCGGCGATGCGCGAGGTGGCCGAGGAGACCGGCCTGCAAGTGGAGCTGGAAAAGCTGCTGGGGATCTACTCCTACCAGGACCACCCCTGGGTACTGGTGGTCTACACCGCCCGGGCCAATGGCGGCAGGCTAGAGGCCGGGGCCGAGGCCCTGGAGATAAAGGCCTTCACCGCCGAGGACATGCCCTGGGACGAGCTGGGCTATGAGTCCACCACCCATGCCCTCAGAGACCATCTGGCGGGGTCCTAGCCCGCATATTTCATGAGGGTTGAGTGGCAGTAAACAACGATCCCGTATTAATGGGGCCGTGATGAAAAAAACACCAACACTAGCAATGTGCACAGTTCGTACCCTGGCCCGGCACAGCCAGCCGCCCGGCAGACAAGGCGTCTGGCAAGCGAGGGCCTTTAGGCGTAGCCCAAGCTACGTCGAGGCCCGAGCGCAGCCAGCAATGCAGTATGCTGGTGGTTGGCGCAGCCAGACACACGGCCCTCGTGAAATATGCGGGCTAAACCAGCCCGCCCTTGCCAAAAGCGGCCCGCGCTGGTATTTTCTGTTTTCTTTTCAAACCTTGGATAAGACGAAAGAGTTTTGATCATGCAGCTGCAACCCGAGAGGCTATCCGAGCTGAGCCCCGAGCGCCGTGAGAGCATCATGGTCCGCTCCATGCAGGACGTCTCGGAGATATACGGCTCCACCAAGGCCATTCTGGACGACATCCGCTCCCGCGGCGACGCGGTGAACGTGGAGCACTACACCAAGCTGAAAAGCGACCTCAAGGCCGGCGATTTTTTGATCTCCCCCGAGGAGACCGAGGCGGCCTACAAGGTGGTGCCCCAGGAAGTGGTGGGCCACCTCAAGAAGGCCGCGGCCAACATCCAGAGGTTCCACGCGGCCCAGCTTGACCGGCCCCAGTGGCAGATGGAGGTGGTGCCCGGCATCATCGCCGGCCGCAAGAACACCCCCCTGGACTCGGCCGGCTGCTATGTGCCCGGCCGGCGGGCGGCCTATCCCTCCAGCGTGCTGATGACCATTCTGCCCGCGGTGGTGGCCGGGGTGGGCCGGGTGGCGGTGTGCACCCCGCCCGACGAGGGATTGACCGCCAACCCCTACACCTTGGTGGCCTGCGACATCGCCGGGGTCAAGGAGGTCTACAAGCTGGGCGGGCCCTGGGCCGTGGGGGCCATGGCCTACGGCACCCAGACCATCCCCAAGGTGGCCAAGATCGTGGGGCCAGGCAACAAGTACGTGACCGCGGCCAAGATGCTGGTCTACGGCCAGGTGGACATCGACTCCCCGGCCGGACCGTCCGAGGCCCTGATCCTGGCCGACGCAACGGCTAGGGCCGACTTCCTGGCCCTGGACTTTTTATCCCAGGTGGAGCACGACCCGGACGCGGCCGCGGTGCTGATCACCGACGACGCCTCCCTGGCCCAGGCGGTATGCGACGAGATCGCCCGCGTGTACCCCGACATGCCCCGCACCGAGATCATGGACCAGGCCCTTCGCTACTGCGCGGTGCTGGTGGCCGAGGACATGGAGGCCGCCCTGGAGTTCACCAACCAGTACGCGGCCGAGCATTTGGAGGTCATCACCGCCGACCCCTTCCTGACCCTGCAGAAGATCCGCCACGCGGGCAGCATCTTCATGGGGCCCTGGGCCCCGGTGCCGGTGGGCGACTATGCCTCGGGCACCAACCACGTGTTGCCCACCGGCCAGGCGGCCCTGAGCTTCAGCGGCTTGTCGGTGGACGACTTCATCAAAAAGCCCACCTACCAGTACCTGACCAAGGAGGGGCTGGCCTCCCTGGGCGATACGGTCATCACCCTGGCCGAGGCCGAGGGCCTGCCCATTCACGCCATGTGCATCAGGAAAAGATTGGAAGACTAGCCTGGACATTTCATGATGGCCGTGTGTCCGGCTTGCTCATCACATTTCACAACGATTCCAAGTGGCGGGGTTTATCCCCGCCATTTTCATGGCCTGTACGCCGACAGGTGGTGACAAGCCCCGGGCCCATGGCTGCCTATAGAAAACGGCGCGCCCCGTCGATTCCGGCGGAGCGTCTTATGGTTGGCAAGGGATGAATCCCCCTGCCGCCCGGGCGTCGCCATCGCTGGTCCCGCGGGCGTCGTTGATCGAGCGCGGCCCAGGGGCTGCCGGTCTTAATTAGCACCTTGTGGCGGGCTGAAGCCTCTGTCACAGAGAGAGTCGCGGCCCCATCCGGCACGGACACCCGAATCTTGGGGCACCCACAACGGTTCTCGCGGCGCCATTCCATGCCCTGATGTAAGCTGGGCTACCGCTCGCCCCCACGGCCACGGGCCTGCCCCGAAGGCTCTTTCCTTCCTTCCAAACTCCTTGAGCGTTAAGGGCCCGGCCAACTGCTCTCGGCCAAGAGCCGATTTCAGCCCGAGCGCTCTTTCTTTCCTTACCGCCCTCTTCTCTTTCCCCCTAGCAGCCCTTCCAAACGGGGTCGCGCTTTTCCAAAAAGGCGGATATGCCCTCCTGGGCGTCGTGCATGCCCAGGTGCAGGCTCATAGCCGGGGTGACCAGATTGTAGGCCTCTGGCTCTGGGCGCTCCACCTGATCGTAGAAGGTCTGCTTGCCCAGGGCCACGGTCAGGGGGCTGGCCTCGGCGATGCTCCCGGCCAGCCTCTCGGCCGCGGGCATAAGCTCCTCGGGCTCCACCACCTGGTTGACCAGACCCCACTCCAGGGCCTGGGCCGCGGGCACCAGGCGGCCGGTGAGCAGCATCTCCAAGGCCCGGCGGCGACCGATCAGGCGCACCAGGGCCACGGCCGGGGTGCTGCAAAACAGGCCGATGCGCACCCCCGGGGTGCCGAAGCTGGCGGTGCTCTCGGCCACGGCCAAATCGGCGCTGGCCGCCAGCTGGCAGCCCGCCGCGGTGGCCACTCCCCGCACCGCGGCTATCACCGGCTGGCGCAGGGCCCGCAAACGGCGCATCATGGCCGTGCAGTCGGCGAATATTTGCATGTACACGGACGCTTCTTGGCCGACCATCTCGTCGAGCTTGTGGCCGGCGCAGAAATTTTTCCCCGCCCCGGTCAGGATCACCACCTGGGCGTCGCTGGCCGCGATCTGGTCCATGGCTTGCTTGAGCTCGGCGATCATGGTCCGGCTGAGGGCATTGGCCTTGTCCGGCTGATTAAGGGTCAAACGGGCCAGGGGCCCTTCCATGTCCAGAATTATTTCGGTGAAGTCCATGTCTCCCTCCACTACCAAAGGGCCCACATTGCCGTGCCCCCAGCGGGCCAGTTCTCGGGCCAGTCCTTGATGCTCGGCGCATCGCTGGGCTTTTCGTCCTTCATCAGGGCCAGCAGATGGGTCCGGCTCAGGCCGGGAAAGGCCAGCAGGCTCAGGCCCCGGGGCCGTCCGCCGGCGCTCGCCCCGGCCTGCTCAACCAGATCGCCGTAGTTCTGGGCCAGCTCCTGGGCCTCCGTGGCCAGCTCCGGGGCCAGGCCGGGCCACCACTTTTCGCCCGCCACCCTCTGGGCCAGGTGGTTCACCCGCTGGCGCAGCAGGTCCATGCCCGGGTCCTGGTCCAGTTTGGCGCACAGGGCCAGATAGGACTCGTCATCCATCTCGCTCAGATCGGGCAGCACCAGGCGGGCCGCCTCCTGGGCCAGAGGGTTGTCCGGCCGAGCGCTCAGCGGGGCGATGCTCAGGGGCGAGACCGCGCCGGCCGGGGTGCGGTACTCCTTGAGGGGCGGTTGCACCAAGTCGTGGGCCCGCTCCAGGAGCAGCCGGGCCGCGGCCCCGGAGCTGGTGGCCAGCCAGTCCCCGTCCGCCTTCAGTTCAGCGGCCAGGATGGCCCAGGCAGCCAAGCGCTGCTCCAGCAGGTGCTCCTGGGGCAGGGAGTAGTCCACCGGCGGCAGATGGTCCAACAGCGGCGCCTCATAGTCAACCGGCTGGTGGTCCGCCTGGTCGTGGCCCATGGACGAGCGCAAGCGGCTCGCGCCCTGGCGGGCCTGGGACAGGGCCTGCTCCAGCTCGGCCGCCTGATGGTCCTGGATGTGGGCCAGGTTCAACAGCAGGTCCGCCTCCACGCCGGGCAGGCCCGGGCCGCCCGCGCCCTCGGGGCCCTGGTAGGTCTTGATGTCCTTCATCAGGGAGCGGAAGGTCTCGGGCGGCGGAGCGGGCTGCACCCCGGCCTTGAGAGCGTCCACCTGGCTGGAGCCCTGGTGTTGGGCCAGCCAGTCGCTCCACTGGCGGAGCTGCTCGGCCGCCTGGCGGGCCTGGGGGTAGTCCGAGCCGTCGGCCCCGCCGCTGGGGCGCAGCTTGTGAACCAGCCCCTCCAGGCCCGGAGGGGCGGCCGTGGCCGTGGGCTCCAGGCTGGGCGGCTGCAGCGCGCACAGAGGCTTGAACAGAGGGCACAGGGCCACCAGGGCGCTGCGGCGTAGGGCGGTGGCTGGAAAGATCAGGGCGCTTAGGTCCATGAAGGCTCCTTTGGCAAGCGGCGACAGCCCCGGGCCAGACTGGACCGGCGCGGCTGGTGTGGTACAAAAGGGGTGACCTATTGTCACCCCAAGCGGCCCCAGGGGCAAGGGAAAGCCGAGCCATGGACCAGCGTATTTTCGAGCAGGGCCTCAGCGTGGAGACCACCAGCCTGTATCTGTTGATGGTCTCCCTGTCCGACCGGGGCGCCCCCCTGACCCGGGAGCAGATGCTCAGCATCTGGAACGGCGAGGAGCATGAGCTGGACCAGGGCCTGCAAGACCTGGCCAAACGCAACATCGCCGTAACCGCGCCGGACGGCTCCTGGATGCTAAACCCCGGCTCCCACTGGCGGCGGCCCTACTAGCAACCCCCGATTAACTTAAAATTCCGTCAACCCAGAGTGGGTATGTTCTCGCTGGGATCGGGCGGGGTGTCTCTGGTCTTGAAAAAAAGGACCACGTAGATATTTATCTCGGGCGTCCTGCCAGTGGCCTGTTCATATGCTCGATGGTAACGGGAAAACTGGCTGTAATACTTTTTTCCAAGCCTCGCCTGCACCATCTGCTTCAGCTCTCCCCAGGCGTTTTCGTATCCCTTTGGCGGGGCGAAACCGGTTGGCAGGGTGTCATCAGGCACCACCTCGCCCACATCCTCGACCGTGACAAACCGGCCGCCGGGGTCGGGCGGCGCCTTCATAAAGTGGTTTTTTAAATCAATGATAATGTCGTTGCGGTAATCCACCACATCGGGCATGGCACGCATTAACTTCTTTTTCTTTTCATCCCAAACCTTGACTATTTTTTGTTTGCCATCTCTTATGGCCCGGTTCCGGCTGAAGCCTTTATCTCTTCGCTTAAAGTCATTTTTCTTTTTTAGCTCAATTGCGTCCTGGGCCAGAAACAGCTCGGCCAAATCGCCGTACCATCCCCCATGCAGATCGCTGCCCGCAATGGCCAGATAGGGCCGCAAATCCTCGGGAACCTCAACCGCGAATTGGCCTTGGAATTCAAAATCCCAGCGAAAGGTGACGTGCATACCCCCCCTTAAATCAACGCCACCAGGCCCTCCACCCCCTTGAGCGCCTCATAGACCTGAAGCACCTGCTCGGCGCTGGCCAGCTCGTTCTCCAGGGTCACGGCGAGATACTTGTCCCCAGACGAGGGGCGGCTGCGCAGGGCCCCGGGCTCCATGATGGGCCCCAGCACCGACTCGGCCGCGCGGCGCACCGAGGCAACGAAGTCCCCGCTTGCCAGGCCGATGACCTTGAACATGTAGGGCCCGGGAAAGCTGTGGAACCGCTCCAGCAGCTGAATGGATTCCTCCCGGCTGGCCGGCGAAGTGGCTTGAGTGGGATCTCGGAACTTAAGCATGATGCGTCTCCGGGGCCGGGCGGTTTTTCCTTGTTCGCCCCTGTGTTAAAGGGATTAAAATTCTAGCGGCGGTCTCCAGGGGTGTCAAACCAGGCCTTGGCCGCTCCCCTGGCTTGACTTATGATGTTACATCTTGATAACTAACTGGGTCTTAGGACAAATTTCCGCCCGCCCCGCCCGGAGTCCTTGAATGGCTCTGGCGCGGGACGGCCCTTGGGAGGCCGCATGGTCAAAGGCGAAATAACCATTGACCGGGAAAAATGCAAGGGTCGCGGGCTGTGCGCCGTGTTCCGCCCGGATGCCGCCATAGAGGTGTATTGTGGCTAAGCAACTGATGCGGGGAGCCCATGTGCTGGGCGAAGCCGCAGTTTGCGCGGGGTGCCGCTATTACTTCGGCTACCCCATCACCCCCCAGAACCAGGTGCTTGAGTACCTGTCCCGCCGCATGCCCCAGGTGGGGGGAACCTTTGTGCAGGCCGAGAGCGAGCTGGCCGCCGTTAACATGGTCATCGGCGCGGCCATGGCCGGAGCGCGGGTGATGACCAGCTCCTCGGGCCCTGGCATAAGCCTGATGCAGGAGGGCATCAGCCATCTGGCCGGCCTGGAGTTGCCCGCGGTGATCGCCGACCTTGCCCGGGGCGGGCCGGGCCAGGGCAACCTGGCCCCTTCCCAGGGCGACTACTTCCAGGCCACCCGGGGCGGGGGGCACGGCGACTACCGCACCATGGTCCTGGCCCCGGCCAACTGCCAGGAGCTGTGCGATTTTACGGCCAGGGCCTTTGACCTGGCCGACAAGTACCGCAACCCGGTGGTGATAATGTCCGACGGCCTGCTGGGCTCGATGATGGAGCCGGTGGAGCTGCCGGAGGCTATCGACCCGGCCGAGCTGCCGGCCAAGGACTGGTGCATCACCGGCGCCCAGGGCCGCCCCTCCCGGGCCATCCTTTCCATGCTGCTCACTCCCAAGCACCTGGAGGACCACAACTACAAGCTGGTGCGCAAGTGCGACGCGATCACCCGGTCTGAGACCGACTGGGAGGAGTACATGCTCGATGACGCCCGCCAGGTGGTGGTGGCCTATGGCATTGCGGCGCGCATCGCCAAGGGGGCCATCCAGCGGGTGCGGGCCAGGGGCCTGAAGGTGGGCATGCTCAGGCCCATAACCCTGTGGCCCTTTCCCGAGGCCCCGCTCAGGCGGCTCACCCGCATCGTGCGCCAGGTGTTGGTGTTTGAAATGAGCGCCGGCCAGATGGTGGAGGACGTGAAGATGGCCGTGGCCGGCCAGGCCCAGGTGCTTTTCCACGGCCGTCCCGGCGGGGTGGTGCCCACCCCCGAGGAGGTGGCCCACAAGATAAGCCACCACTACTATCAGGCCGGCTTGCTGGACAATGGGGAAGCGGACAGGCGCCGGGGAGGCATGGCATGAAAAAGGTCTCCCAGGAACCCCAGAGCCTCAAACCCGGCCCCATGCACTACTGTCCCGGCTGCGGCCACGGCATCATCCACCGCCTGGTGGCCGAGGCCATCGACGAGTTGGGCATCCAGGAGCGCGCCCTGGGAGTGCCCCCGACTGGCTGCGCCATGCAGCTGCCCAACTACCTTGACGTGGACATGGGCGAGGCGCCCCACGGCCGGGCCGTGGCCGTGGCC
>Ga0272444_10004733_pt1 | contig 11938 bp, 6 predicted proteins | sample SSMForm13_FD_201033 | JGI IMG/M metagenome (GOLD analysis project Ga0272444, IMG submission 201033) | Marine sediment archaeal communities from Little Sippewissett salt marsh, Falmouth, MA, United States - SSM-Form-13 | ecosystem: Environmental > Aquatic > Marine > Wetlands > Sediment ... | reverse complement strand
AATTGATGGTTATGTCAATAAGAAAAACCATTTTGCACACATTTTAATCTAATCTTCACACAGTAGTTTGAACGTCGAAGGGTCGAAGGTCAAAGCGGCCGGTTTTGTGGCTCTCGCATTGGACCTGGAGATTTGGAAACTTGCTACAACGGCGGCACAAGGAGGCGAAAGCCTCTCATACCTCAGCCGTGGATTGTCAGAGGAGAAAGTGACGCTTTTTACTGGATCCCGGATCCCAGCCCTTACTGCAATCCCTTTCTCGCAAGCATCGCGTCGATATTCGGTTCTGCTCCACGGAATCGAAGATAGAGGGTCATTGGCTCTTCAGTCGCTCCTCGAGCCAGGATGTTGTCTCTGAAGGAACGGGCTCGTTCCTGATCGAAGAGGCTTGTTTCCTTAAATGCCTGAAATGCGTCAGCATCAAGAACTTCGGCCCAGTAATAGCTGTAGTATCCGGCTGGATAACTCCCATCAAAAACGTGGCTATAGTATGTACTCCGGTATCGGGCGACGATCTGAGGAATCAGACCGATGTGATCCATAGTCTGCTTTTCGAACGCGGTCACGGAAAGGCCCTCAGAGCGCTGAGCATTGGTAAGGGAATGCCAGTCCATGTCCAGAAAGGACGCGGCAAGGTACTCAACCGACTCGAAACCCTTGTTGAATTGTGAAACTTCCTTAAGCTTTGCAACGAGGTCTTCCGGTATGGTTTCATCGGTCTCAAAATGCCGCGCGTACATTCGGAGGACTTCCGGTTCAGAGGTCCAATTCTCCATGATTTGAGACGGAAGCTCGACGAAATCCCAGGCAACATCGGTCCCTGAAAGGGAGCGATAAGTGCAGTCGGACAGCAGTCCGTGCAAGGCATGCCCGAATTCATGAAAAAGGGTGTTGACCTCGTCAAAACTAAGCAGGGCAGGTCTATCTGCTGTCGGTTTGGAGAAATTGCACACGTTACTTACGACAGGTTTGACGCCTCCACTCTGTTTCCGGTAGGCGTTCATCCAGGCCCCGCCCTCTTTGCTGGCGCGCGGAAAATAGTCCAGGTAGAGGATCCCGATGTGAGTACCGTCTTGTTCCTTGACCTCGTAGCTCTCAACATCCGGATGGTACTTGGGTAGATCGGGTCGTTCTTCGAAGACTATCCCATATAGCTTCGTCGCCAGCGCGAAGGCTCCGTCCCTGACGTTTTCCAATTGGAAATAGGCCCTCAGTTCCTCTTCGTTCAACTGGTATTTCTGTTTTCTGAGTTTCTCAGCGTAGAACCACCAGTCCCAAGGTGCCAGCTGAAAGCTCTGGCCCTCAGCATCGATCACATCTTGAAGAAGCCTGGCCTCGCGCTTGGCCGCTATCAATGAAGGAGCCCAGAGTTTCTCGAGCAATTCATAAACTTTTTCCGGTTTTTCGGCCATACGCTCTTCCAGCACATAGTGCGCAAACGTCGGATATCCCAGCAGTTGAGCTTTTTCTGCTCTGAGAGTTGATATTCTGGAAACGATCTCTTTCGTGTCCAGTTCATCTCCGTTGTCGCCACGCTTGGTATAGGCCGTGAAGATCTGGCGTCGGAGATCCCGTCGTTCCGAGTGCTTCAGGAATGGAAGCATACTGGGTTTGTGCAAGGTGAAGACCCATTTGCCTTCCTGGCCTCGTTCACTGGCCGCTTCCGCCGCCGCTGTCATGACAGCATCGGGCAGGCCGGCAAGGTCCTTCTGATCATCGATCACCAATTCATAGCGGTTGTTTTCTTTAAGGACATTCTCGCCAAAACGAACTGAGAGGATGGAGAGTTCCTCATTAATCGCCCGCAGCCGGTTTCTGCTTTGATCGTCCAGAAGGGCGCCGCCACGGACGAATTCTCGATACCACTTCTTCAACAAGGCTTGCTGTTCCAGGCTAAGATCGACCTGGTCTCTTTGCCTGTAAACCTGCTCGATTCGTCCGAACAGTTTGTCGTTCATGAAGATGTCGTCGTCCTGTTTTGAAATCAGGGGCGCGACCTTCTTAGCGATTGCCTGGAGTTCTTCATTGGTATTAGCGGAAGTCAGATTACTGAATATATTGTTGACCGTTGTCAGTAACTCCCCGCTTCTTTCCAGTTTCTCCACACTATTCTCAAACGTAGGAGATTCCCCTTGGTCCGTAATGGACTCGATCTCCACCTTCTGCTGTCTGATCCCTTCCTCGAGGGCAGGTAGAAAGTGTTCTGTCTTGATCTCATGAAAGGGCGGAACTCCAAACGGAGTAGTGAATTCGTTGAAGAATGGGTTGTTCTGCTGTTTTGTACAGAAGGCCAGAAAGAGACTGACGACAAGAATCAGCAAAAGTGGGTATTTCATTTCTATCTTCTCTCCTACCCAGTGAACCAGACCCAGGTTGGTCGCAGTTCAGACGCCTGTGGCCGGCCTTATGTAGTCCATGACCTGGTCTATCAGAGCCAGGGCGGCGTCCTCGGAGTTCGCCTCCGCAACTATACGGATGACTGGTTCGGTGTTTGAACCCCGCACATGTATCCATCGGTCGCGCCAAAGGATTCTGACTCCATCTGTGAGATCCTGTGCTGAATCTCTATAGAAGTAACGCAGCAGACGTATAGCAGGTGCTACGTCACGGGGAAGGCATGAAATCTGAGTTTTCTGAATGTGGTAGTCAGGTAATTCGCTCCGAAGCTGCCCAATACTTCTTGAATTCTCTGCCAACATCTCCAAGATCAGGGACATCGCCACGAAGCTATCACGACATGGATTTACCCCGGGTACGATCACACCTCCACTTCCTTCTCCCCCGATCTGAGCTCCACACTCCTGCATCTTTTCGATTACATGAATCTCTCCGACTTTGGTTCGATAGAGTGGAACACGGTGCTGGGCGGCAACGGCTTCCACAATACGACTGGTGGACAGACTCACTACCACTGGTGCAGCCCCTCGCTTCAGAAAGTGGTGCATGGTCAGGGCGATGGTGGAATCTTCACCAAGTGCTGCACCTTTTTCATCAACGATTGCAAGCCTGTCTGCATCGGCGTCCTGAGCCAGGCCAATGTCTGCTCCTGATGCCTCGACCGCTTCGCAGAGAGCGCTGAGATTGTCTTTGGTTGGCTCTGGATTGCGCGGAAACGGTCTGGTCGGATCTGTGTTAAGTTCCACCACTTCACAGCCCAGCCTGGCCAAGAACCCAGGTGTCACTGTTGAAGCCGCCCCATTGCAGCAGTCGGTCACCACCTTGAACTTCCTGGTTCTAATCAAATCGATGTCTACCAACTTCAGGATAGCCTTCTCATGTTTGCCAGCCGCTGAATGATCGGCAGTCGGATTGGTAATCTGATCAGCGGGCACACGAGCGTAGACACCCTGATGATAGAGATCTATGAGCTCACCGAGTTGGTTGGAGCGGAGAGCGATTCCATCGGGACCGAAGAACTTGAGCGCATTCCACTCCATGGGATTGTGACTGGCTGTGATACAGATCCCTCCGCCGGCTCCTGTCTCACGAACGTGGTGCTGCAGCGTTGGAACGGGGACTATCCCGACTGCGACTGGGGTACAGCCCACACTTGACAGGCCTGCCACCGCAGCCTGTGTAACCATTTCACGAGAGGGTCGAGTGTCGGTTCCGACTATGATGGAAGTTGGGCCAGCATAGGTTCCGAAGGCGGAAGCGAAACATGTGACCAGCTGTGGTGTCAGGGATTCTCCAACAATCCCTCGAATCCCAGAAAGTCCAATTTTCAGCGTTGGTGAGGGTCGCATAGCAATCTCATTGACTCTCTTTTACAAGGGCAACGGTCTTCGACATCGCTTCGTCAAAAATCGATTCTGCACGTTCCCCTTCCTCTGCTTCCACAATAATTCTCAGCACCGGCTCGGTACTGGAAGATCGGATATGCAGCCAGGCGTCTTCCCAATCAATTCGAATTCCATCTGTCAAGTCTGCCGGGATGCCGGAGTAAACTCGCCTCAAGCCATCCAGGGCCCTGTAGGCTTGGACCGGGAGACACCTTACAGTACCTTTACGCATGTGAAAATGAGGTAGATCACTGGTCAGTTCGGAGAGCGTTTTTCCAGTTAGGGCCATTGTTTCGAGTACAAGTCCCAAAGACAGTAAGCCGTCAAATGTTGGGGTGATCGGAAGAGCGGCGACGCCTCCCGATCCCTCCCCCACAATCGTCGCCCCCTCGTCAAAACCTCGGTCAACAACGTGGCTCTCTCCAACAGCTGTTCGCAGGACTTCCTGTCCTCTCTCCGCAGCGACGACATCGATCATCCTGGAGGTTGACAAATTGGTCACCACCAGACTGGGACGCCGTTGCAATCGATTCCGGGCAACAAGAGGAAGAGTCACCTCTGACGAAAGGGGTACGCCTTCTTTCGTCACGAAAGCCACTCTGTCTCCATCGACATTGATGGCAGCTCCCAGGTCGACATCCAGCTTTCTGACAAAGTGCGACAACTGACCCATGTTTTCCTTGGTTGGGGCAGGAGAATGGGCAAACTCGTTGCTTGAGTCTTCGTTCAGAGCCTTCAATTGACAGCCCAATGCTTCTAGAAAGCATTCTGCCACGGAAAGGCAGGCTCCATTGCAGAAATCGACCGCGAGTTTGAATTGTTGTTTCCGGATGATGTCTACATGCAGAGGATTCAAGAGATTCTGCACATAGCGATCAAGGACCGCCGGCCCTGAGCACACCGATGGGAGGCTGTCTCGTGAGGCAGTCAAGAATGTAGATCCGTGGTAGATATCGAAAAGCTCCCTGCTCCTGACCGGATTTAAAGGCGTACCATCGGGACCGATGAACTTAAGTGCATTCCATCGATAATTGTTATGACTACCGGTGATCGAAATCCCTCCTCCGCAGCCCCATTCGCGAACGGCGAATGAAACCAGGGGGGTCGGGCATACACCCAGATCGAAGACTTCACATCCTGGCGAAAGGAGTCCTGCCACAACGGCAGACCTGAACATGGTTGAAGAACGCCGTGAATCACGACCGATCACGACCGGAGTGCCCTGGGTCCAGGTTCCAAAAGCGCACCCGAAATCGACGACCAACTCAGGCGTCAGGGCCTCTCCGACGACGCCCCTTACCCATGATGTGCCGATTTTCAGTTCCCGCATTTGTCTAACGCTGAGTTTGCTTCCAGTGCTGATCTATCGTTTGGTGGAGCTGAGGAGCCTTCTCCTGAAGGCGCTCAAACAATGTCAGTTGAACCATGGCACGTCGTTTGTTCAAATCGGGCAGATCGGTGGGCCCCAGCCCAAAATAGCTATCGCCCCTGAGAAAGTCGGCAAGGAACCGGACACCCAGCTCCAAAGCGAGAATCTGAACCGCATCCACCATCAGGTCGATCTCCTCTCGGGTGATTTTTCGGGCCGTGGCCAAAAATCCGCGAGCCAAAGCGTCAAAAATCTCGGTATCTACTTGAACCTTTGAAAGATTCCTTTCCTTCTCACCCGCCAGGTTCGAAAGCGACCTCGCCATATCGCCCCAATCCGCCAGCCAGGAGTGAGGCATAATTGTGTCAAGGTCTACCAGCGCTTTTGCACATCCGCTAACGGTACTGAAAAGAAAGTTATCCAGTTTCGTATCTCCATGAATCGCGACTGTACGAATTCGACCTGCCTCCATTGCGTGAAGCAGTTTAAGTGCATACTCCCTGTTCTCAAGTGCCAAGTGTATGAACCTCTGAAGCTCAGGGTCTGCCATTCTCTTGCGGGACTCTTCTTCTGAAGCATGCACCAGGAAGTGTTGCTCTGTGCTGTTCCTAAGCACCGGGTCAGAGGGGAGCAGGGGTGTAGCTTCTTCGAGGGTACGGTTTCCAGCCAGTACGGACTGCAACTGGTTGTAGTAGCCACGTGTATCACGATAGCCGGGAAGCGGATTCTCGAGATTGGTGATATCCATGCTTGAAGTCAGATCTCCAAACACTGCGAGTCCCCTGCCGGCCTCCTCTGCAACTGAAATCTGCTTTTCTCGCTCCTCAATCTCACTCAAGCTTTTATAAGTCCGACAATCAGGAATCTTGACCATTAAACGCCAGAAAGTAGTGCTGCGTTGATTCTCCGAGATGAGATAAGGTTTTCCGCTTCTAGTCGGTATGAGGGTGATAGTTTCCCAGTCAAGATCAAAATCCTGGGGATGTTTTCTGAGACTTTCAGCCTGCGCTTCCAGACATGCCACGACTGCAGCCATAACCCGTTCGGGGCGAGCAAAAACCTGCTGATTAATTCTCTGCAGCAGGTACTCGGCTGGGGGGACATCCGTGCCAGCCTGAATCAGAAATGTGTGCTGGTTGATGTTGCCTTTTTCTGGAAAATCATAGGCCTCAACAGGGAAAGGCAGTTCGAATTGAGAAACGATACGAGCAGCCATTGCTGTTGGGTACTCCTCCGACACTTCCGGGTCGATGATGACCAGGGGAGGAATAGCAAGTTCCTTGCTTGTCACGACGTCGGACATCTTACACTTAATTGTGGGTTCGTTAAATCGTTAAATGGCTGGCTCGTTAGATCCCGGACGTGCCTTCCTGATGTCTTCTTTGAACCCGGAGGGGTCATGGGGAATAGCCCGGGGGCTTGCCCCCGGGAAAACGATTGCAGGCAACCAACCAGGTCCAACGGGGCGCAGGAGAAGAACCTTACACAACACCGGATCAAGACTTCCTGCGCTCCTTCAGAGCTCGAATTGTGCGGCCTTCCGATTCCTGGGGCCAAGGCCCCAGGCTATTGTCCCTGCGCGCCTTCGGCGCTCGTCAATCGTCTCTGCTTAGCTCCTCTTTTCGACGCGTCCTCCTTCGGCGCTGATCAACTCTCCAGATGAGCTGCTTATTCTGACTCATCCTCGGCGCTGATCGACTCTCCCTGGCGGGTTCTCGTCGGGTGCATCACTGCTCGTGCCGAATTTCAAAATGCTCTCGATAGGCAGAGAAGCTGCTCTCCACCTGTTTGGCGGTCAGACCGTAGGTACTCAACTGGTAGGAATGACTATGGGGGCCTCTTGCTTCCGTCTTCTTGAGCCAGCTTTGCATTTGATGAATCGCTTCGTCACAGAGTTGATAGTCGGCACTTTCATAGATCCTACGGACCACCGAAATCGGCTCTTCCCGCAATTGAAAGGACTGAACGTCACAAAAATGATCATCACCCACCAGGTTCCTAAAGTTCATCGCCCTTTCCACATTACCGGCTGCATGCTGCAGGACGGATTCACCTGTCTCCAGGGGGTCTGTGACATAACTGCGGGTCTGTCGAATATTACTCACCAGGCTGCACGCTGAGGGGATCGTTTTCATAGGGTCTCGATGCACCCATACAATTCTGGCATCCGGAAACACTCGAATCACACAATCGAGATGGCGGAGATGTTCGGGAGATTTGACTACGAGGTGATCCGCCGAAAAACGCCACAGTAGCAACTGGAGTGTTCGATAGTAGGACTGATAGGCTTTCCTCATGTCGACGCTCTCTAACCAGCGGGCATATTTGGGGACCCTCAAAAACACAGAGAAGATGTTCGAGAGAAATTCGGGATGAAATAGAGGCCAGCATTCTTCCGGTGAGTCGTCACGGGCTTCATGGATTGCACTGAGCTGGGACCTGGCTCGGGAAGAGAACACAAAGACTTTGGAGAGGATTTGTCCTCGCCTCAGGGCCTTACGTCGGGGATCGACAGCGTAGGTTCCAATCTCGGGAGATGGCACGGGGCTCAGGAGTTCCCACAGCTGAAGTGTTCTGTTGGCAGGATCCTGTGCGAGCAGCCTGTGCAGGAAGGTAGTCCCACTTCTTGCCAGCCCTGTGATGACGAGTGGTCGTTCAATCTGGACCTTTAACAGGGTGGGGTTTTCTTTGAGGGCATTTCGAATTTGCAGCCTGTTGCGAAGGCTCCGAAGAATTTGGCGACGTGTATAGTGTCTCCCCAGATCATTGAGGAATGCTTCGGATTCGATGGAATCCAGCAGGATCTGCAGGGCCTGGCGGAATGAAGGGTCCCCCCAGTCACACAGTCCGGTTGCAGATTCAGCCTCTGCCAGCAGTCCGACCGGATCCAGCGATGCCCTGCCGACTGCCCATCGAGCGAGCCAATTTGCGATTCGGTACTTAGGCCCGTGCAGATCGACCATAGGAGTTCTTCAACGTTGATTGATTTCTACTCAGATACCGCTTCGAGAATATCTCCCACGGTTTTGAAGCGCAGTATACGGGTGGGTTCAAATCTGATTCCGCAGCGTGCCTCCACTCGAGCCAGAATCCTGAGCATCTCCCTGGAATCCAGGACAATGTCCTCCCCGAGTACCGACGCCGGACTCACCTGAACATCCGAAAGATCGACTACCTCTTCGAAGATCTCCGTAAGATCGCTGATGTTCATATGCGATTTATCCTCGATTGGCACTCAGTGAATAAGCGTACTTGCCATTTTGAAAAGCGACTGACCTGATTCGTTCACCTCTCGGGCCGGAAAGCTCACAGACCAGATACTCCTTCTCCCTTTGCACATTTTGAATCTTCAGTTCCTTTACAGAGGCAGTCTCAGCACCCAGTGCTTTTCGAGCGGACTCCTTCACCGCCCATATTGCCGCCAGGGCCTGAACACGATTCCAGCCCAGGCATTCTCCTACCTCTCTTTCCTCGAGTGCACTGCTAAACTGATCTGCAATCTGCATGATCTCGTCGTCAAGCACCTCCACATCGATTCCGAGTTGCATATCTCCCGACGCAACTGCAACGGCACGGTCATCACGGTGGGAGATTGAAACCTTTGGTGTCACAACGCTCCCACTGCTCAGCAAAGTGACAGTGGGTGCTCTGGAAGAAGAGGTGCCGACTTCGATCGACGGTGGCATAAGATCGCCCAGACGAAGATAATTCTGGATGGCTGCCTTGGCCACGACTCTTCCAGCCAGCCAATGAAGCCTTCGGTTTTCATTGGTGAAGCTGTAATAGCGGTCAGATTCCTGTTCGGAAAGATACTCTCGAATCAGACTCTCCTCGGCTTCGTTACGAGCTCCATCGACAAGGGAGATACTCACCTCCGCCAGCGATAGTTTCTCTCGAATATCAAGCAGCCTCTGCAATTCCATCTGCCGGGGATTCTCCTTTACTGCATCCCAGATCTCTTCCACAAGATCGTCGCAGCCTCTGGCTGTCACCTTCCTGAGCCCGGTAATCCGCTCCGATACCTTCCCCATTTCGTCAAGGGCTTCAATATCACAGATATGCCCGTCTTCTGTATATTTGCGCATCCGGCAGCGGCAGAGTCTAATATCGTTCTTTAAACCCTTCGAATCGTAAAAGCGCAGGGACTTGATAGAACCGAGAAAATGACCGCCCTGGCGCTCAAAGATCAATGCAGGCAGGTAGGAGAGGAAGGTCAGCCCATCAAGTCTGAGAGGGTTATCGGTCAATGCATTTTCACCAAAAGCCAGCGTCTCGGTTGCAATCACTTCACCAACTGCACCGTCCCTGGTCACTGAACTGAAGGAGAGGAGATTCTGGTAGAGCCCTGCCCTCCTGCTCAGGGATTTCGTTTTCCACAGCGGTTTCGCCAGGACCCGCAAGGGAGCTGGTGAGCTTTCAACCACCAGCAGAGAAGGCCCGGGAGGTTCTTCTCGCTGCCCAAACCTCATCCGGCAGGTCGTGTGGATGACTTCCTGCACCTCTTCCTGCCCCGGTATCTTGAAATGGCTAAAAAGGCTCCCTTTCAACCAGGTAGCCGAGTCCTCCTCACTCAAGATCTGTACTCGTGTAGAGAACTCCCGGGGTTTATTCCTGGAGAACCTGCCGGCCCTAAGGAACTCAACATCTTCAATATCTGTTAGCAGGAAACCTTCAGGGACCAGCGAGACAGCTGTCTGAGCAATCATCTCCAAACCTGCCACCCCCGGCAGGACTGGCTCGTCGCGGCCGATCATGTGTTGAGCTACCAGGTCATCGTGCACAGGATCAAAGCGCCTGCGCCCTGCGGCTGATCCCGGGCTCACAATCTCAACGTGATCGAGTAAAGTCTTGCTTGGCCTCTCGGCCAGTCCTAACTCCAACGGCTCATCACCGCTGAAGACAATGGTTCCGCTCACTCCCTTCGCGTATTCATTGATGACACATTCGCCGCCGGTTTCAGCGGTGATGAAATTCCTTCCCTGTTTCTGAAGCCTCTCCATTACTGGGCCGATGCGGATCATGCCAATGTTCAACCAGGCGCCGAAAGCGATGTTGATCCATTTGCCCTGGCGCTTTTTGGCAGCAGCTGAAACCAGGAGCGAAGCGGTTTCGTGGCCGGCTGCATAAGCACTCTGGCCTCTATTTCCCAGCCGGCCACCGATACTTGAAAAATTAATGAAAGCTCCAACATCGCAGCCTTCCAGGGCGGCCAGAAGACATGCGGTGCCAAGCGCCTTCGATTTCATACCCTCTGTGAACTCGAGCGGGCTAAAGTCCTCTACAGACCTTTCGACCAGGACTCCTCCGCCCTGAAGGACGAGATCCAAGCGCCCATAGCTATCCCAGATTTCTCGTACAAGCTTTTCGATTTCTTCCTGTCTGGAAATATCGCACTGGTGGTAGACTGCCTCTGACGAAATTTCTGCCAGTCTACTCATATTCAGTGCTCGTTCACTTTCCCAGACTCGATTCCAGGCAGCTCTGTCGATTTCCGCGGGGATGATCCGTTTACCTTTCTCATTACACTCGTCAATGAGTGCCTGCCGCGCAGCTTCGAAAGTGATCGGTTGTTGATCTGGATTCTTGACTGAATTCGAGAGAGGGCTCTTTCCAAGGACAATGAATCTGCATCCGCTCTCCTTCGCAATCTGAGAGCAGACACTTGCCGTAATGCCACGTGCCCCTCCAACCGCCAGGACGACGCTTCCTGCGTCCAGCCGGAGTTCCTCGTCAATTGTCTTCAGCTCCGCTTTTTCAAACGTGTTCTGATAGCGCCGGTTGCCCATATAGACAACCTCGCGAACGTCGGAGGCACTGCTCAACTCACTGACGATACTGTTGGCAACCCGCTCCGGTTCAAGAAAGTCAATGTCAATTGACCGCGCCTGCAGCTGTGACGGAAACTCCAAATGGAGGCAGCGACTTAGAGCCAGACCTGCTCCCAGGCTGGCAGGGGCTGCTTCTGACAAAGGCATGTCCAAACCACCAGCCATGCAGGATACGTTGACCCAAAGTTTCTTCACTCCCTCTTCTCTTCGAAAGGATCGAGCCATGGATTGAGCCAGCCTGAGTAGACAGGTTGAACGATGCTCTATCTCCTTCCACCAATCATTGCATTGGTTCAGAAGCGGCGACTGATTCTCCTGAAAAGCGGATAAGTTCAGCAGGATGTCAAACTCTTCGGGAAGGTCACCCCCGGCTGACTCCCGCGAAATACTCTCGATCCTGGCTCCAACAGCCTTGAGTTTTTGCGACGTGATCTCCCAGAGATTCTGTGCATCTGCCAGGATAAGAATCCGTTTGTTCCTCAGGCTGGAGCTGTTTATCTTGGGAGTGAGGGGGAGTTCGGCAAGCCTGCTGGCCCATCGGTAACAGTCAGTGCCAAATTCCTTCGGGGTCTCAGTCGCTGACTCAGCCGTGACTGCGGGTCCCGCGCTTTGATCAACTGTGAGTCTGGCAATGTGTTCGATTTGCTCTCGCAGGGTCGTAATCTGATAACGCTGCGAACCACTCTGACTACTCAAAACGATGCCGAACTCCTCTTCCAGCGCGCTCACCACGTCCACTTGTTTTATGGAATCAAGACCCAGTTCTGCTTCGACGTCGAGGTCGATATCGATGGCCTCTTCTGGGTAGCCTGTTTTCTGAGCCACAATACCAACCACTCTTTGCCGAATCTCTTCTGATTTCTCCGTGTCGGTCTTGAACTCTTCCTGCTCAAGGTCTTCAGATTGAGCGTAATGCTGGAAATGCAGCTTTATCATTTCCTGGAGGAAGTCTCTATTCC
>Ga0272444_10004731_pt1 | contig 11945 bp, 5 predicted proteins | sample SSMForm13_FD_201033 | JGI IMG/M metagenome (GOLD analysis project Ga0272444, IMG submission 201033) | Marine sediment archaeal communities from Little Sippewissett salt marsh, Falmouth, MA, United States - SSM-Form-13 | ecosystem: Environmental > Aquatic > Marine > Wetlands > Sediment ... | reverse complement strand
TTTCTGCGCAAGAACATCTTTTTTGACGGCGTGACAGTGGAAAATATGGAAATAAACCCAGGCAATGGTCTCAAACTGGTCGGTTACGGCGAATTGGTTCGCCGGTACGCCCTCGACGTCATACCACACCATGCCAGGTCATTTATCGCTGCAAAAGGGAGACGCAAAACCATCATAGACGCCCACGGCAGAGTTGAGATCTACACAAAGAGATATGATCCCGGTGATAGCTTAAAGGATCATCTGATATTTGCCATAAAGCATGAAGGAATAAACCTGGAAATCCTCAGTGCTCTTTTCCGGGCGGCTGACCGACAGGAAATAGAACGTTTCATCAAGGAAACCCCGGCAGGGAAGTATGCACGAAGAGTCTGGTTTCTGTACGAGTACCTTGTGGGAAGTGAGCTAGACCTAAGGCCCTCGAAAGTGACTAATTACGTCGACCTCCTCGAGCCATCCAGGTACTACACATCTGAAGGTATCCCTCACAAACGGCAAAAAATCATGGATAATCTTCTGGGGGATCGGCGCTTCTGCCCTATGGTCCGACGAACAGAGAGTTTGAAGAATTACATCGATCTTCAGCTAGACAAGAAGGGGATGGAGGTTGTCGGGAACTACCCCCAAGAAGTCCTGCTGCGAGCCGTTTCGTATCTGTATACCAAGGAGACAAAGTCTTCATTCGAGATTGAGCACGCTACGCCGGATCAAAAACGAGCAGCACGATTTGTTGAGTTGCTTAGGCTGGCAGATGATCGAGAGTTTTTTGACAAACCATCGTTGATAGAACTTCAGCTGGCAGCAGTTGATGAACGTTTCGCCAATAAAGACTTCCGTACGGATCAGAACTACGTAGGGCAAACGGTGAGTGTCGGTAATGAGCAGGTCCATTTTGTTGCCCCCAAGCCGGAAGATATTCCAGATCTCATGAAAGGCATGTTCGGCGCGTATAAGCGCATGATGTCTTCCGAAGTTGATCCTGTCGTAATTGCCGCTGCCATCTCATTTGGTTTTGTCTTTATGCATCCGTTTGATGGTGGAAATGGACGAATTCATCGTTTCCTGATTCATAACATTCTTGCAAAAAGGCGCTTCACCCCCGAGGGACTCATATTTCCGGTCTCGGCCACCATGCTGCGCAAAATAAAGGAATACGACGAGACGCTCCAGCTCTTCTCAAAGGGACTGCTACCGTTACTGGATTACCGACTCGACAGTGAGGGTAGGATGGAGGTGCGGGGTGAAACGGCGGTACACTACAAGTATATCGACATGACCGCTATGGCCGAGAGGCTATTCGGGTTTATTCAGGATACCATTGAGAATGAGCTTGTGTCAGAACTGGACTTCATTGTTGATTACGACAAGGCCAAACTTGCCATAAGGGGCATCGTAGACATGCCGGACCGGCTTATCGACCTCTTTATTCGTCTGTGCATTCAAAATAATGATGGTCGATTGTCAAAGACCAAGCGCAAGACCAGGTTTAAAATGCTCACAGATGAGGAAGTTGCCCAGATGGAAGATTGTGTTCGCAATGCCTTTAGCCGTGCGGGATGGGACACTTGAAGCAAACCCCAATGATGGCTTAGTTGAGGGAACCGAGACCGTAGAACTAACGACCAGCAATCCCTCTGATCTGAGCGTGAGCATCACCACGGCCACGGCCACAGGGGATATCCTGGATGATGACAGTCCCAGCGTGCCCACGGTCACTACGACGGAACCCTCTGCCATCATGGCAACCACTGCATTGAGCGGAGGGGAGGTCACGGATGAGGGCAGTGCTGCCGTCACGGCCAGGGGAGTCTGCTGGAGCGCATCTCCAGATCCCACCATAGCAGACAGCCATACCAAAGACGGCGCCGCCACAGGGGCTTTTACCAGCGACATGACGGGCCTTGATCCCAACACCGACTATGCTGTCAGGGCCTATGTCACCAATGCCGCAGGCACGGCTTACGGAGCTGTCCTGGCGTTTACGACGCTGCCAAGCGGCATGCCGCCGGTCTATTACCTGCTGGACGAGCCGGAACCGACAAGACGGCGCTGACCAGTAAAACTGATGGATTCGCACAAAATACTGTTTCCCCTCCCCCGGCGGGAGGGGATCAAGGGGAGGGGAACATAAGAGGACTCAATGTCGCTCAAAAGGCTTTTTGCGAGACCAGCACGCAATGGAATCTTGATATCAGTCTAGGGTCATGCAACAAATGACTGTTATTGACATCAAGACATCAAATCTGTTATGATTTGATGTATGAGAACAACATTGACCATAGATGACGATGTGGCCGCCGTCCTCAAGCGGGTGAGGAGAAAGAGAAAGGCAACACTCAAGGTGATCGTCAACGAGGCATTGCGCAGTGGACTTAAGGAAATGACAACGCCGCCGAAACGAAGCAGGACGTATAGAACCAGGGTGGTAGCCTTAGGCAGATGCCTTGTCGGCAGCATCGACGATGTTTCAGAGGTTCTGGCCTTGACTGAAGGGGAAGACTTCAAGTGATCCTGGTCGATGCCAACCTCCTTGTCTACGCCCATGTTGAAACGTTTAATGAGCACAAGACGGCCTATTCGTGGCTTGACTCCCTCCTGAACGGCCCTGCACCGCTGGGAATTCCATGGCCCAGTGTTCTTGCCTTTGTGCGCATCGTTTCAAATCCCCGCATTTTTGAACAGCCTGAAACGGTTGGCGAGGCATGGAAACAGGCCGAAGAATGGCTTGCCTGCCCCCCGGTTTGGGTGCCCACGCCAACTGAACGGCATCAGGAAATCCTTGGTCCCCTTCTGACAAACCAGGCAGTTCGGTCAAACCTGGTTCCGGACGCTCACCTTGCGGCCCTCGCCATTGAGCATGGCCTGGTGCTATACTCCACTGATGGTGATTTCGCCCGCTTTCCCGGTCTCAAGTGGGAGAATCCCATTGTCTGATATCTGGATGGCATCGGCTAACCCACGGGCCATCCTTCACCACAGCCCGTCAACATGTACGCCCCCTGCCGTCATTTCAATGTCAATCTTGTCATTTCCCCTGGCTCCACCCGAGACTAAGCATTTAGAATATCAGCAAAAATCTTGGCCACCTCTTTAAGGCATGATCCTTGCTGGTATTAGGGGCTTTGACCACTTCTATTTGACGATGGAAGACGAAAATATTCCTCAAGAAACCAGAAGGCCCTCTTGTCCAGGCCAATTCGAGATAGTCGAAGGGAAACATCATGAAAAAGCCTATTTTGATCGCCTTTTTTATTTCAGTAGCGCTATCGTTTCATGCCGGGCCCGCGGGCCATGCTCTTGCCGCCAATTCCGGTCACACCCAGAAGCAGCGTGCCCCTTTTAAGGAGATTGTCTTCCTTGACACTTCCCTGCCCGATCATCAGACCCTCATGGCAGGTGTGTCATCCCGGGTTGAAGTCATCCTCCTGGACGCCGAGAGCCACGGCATCGTGCAGATCTCCGAGGCCCTGCAAGGCCGGGACGGGCTTGATGCCATCCACATCGTCTCCCACGGGTCACCGGGCCGGTTGATTTTGGGCAAGAGCTCTTTGACGGCAGCCACTATGGGAGGCTATGGCCGGGAGCTGGAGGCCATGGGCCATGCCCTTGCTGAATCCGGGGACCTCCTGATTTACGGCTGCCAGGTAGGTGCCGGGCCAGAGGGAGGGACCTTTATAGTCCATCTGGCCGCGGCCACCGGGGCGGACATCACGGCTTCCATAAACGCCACGGGTGCTTCTGCCCTAGGAGGCGACTGGGAGTTGGAGGCGACCACGGGCAGCATTGACGTGGGGCTGTTCGCCGATCGAACGGCATTGGAAACCTTCGAGACCCTGCTGGCCAACGATGAAAATTTTAACGGCGAGGCGGTCGGAGAGACTTCCTTTGGCGGGTCAAAGGCGTACGGAAGCTTCACCTTTACGGGCAACGGCAATACGGACATCGAAATCCACGACAACACCGTTGGCGGCTCCTCCTCGTATCTCAATACGAGCAATTACCTGGCCTACGACGGCGATGCGGCAGCCGGCATCACCCAGGTGGCCTTCAAAACCACCGACTTCAGCGAGTTCAAGCTTGAAAGCTTCAAGATCGACACGGGGTTGGGGGTGACCGCATATACGATCACCGGGAAACAAAACGGTGGCGGCGTGTACAGCGCCACACTCAATCTCGGCCTTGCATCCACCAGCGACGGTGGCGCGACCTACACGAAACAGGGCGGCTTCAACGGCCAGGGAGAGATTGTCTTCACCGGATGGGACGAGCTGGACGAGTTGGTGATGACCGGAGCGGATCTCGATACGATGATCGACGACATCGACGTGTCGGCGGCGGTGCTCTCCACGCCCACGATCACCTCGGCCACGTACAACGCGGCTGCTGGCCTTCTCGTGGTCACAGGTACGAATCTCCAGGCCAACGGCGGCGGCGCGGACATCGAGGCGTCCAAGCTCACCTTCACCGGCGAGGGCGGCGATACGCACACCTTGACCGACTCCGCGGACGTGGAGATCGACTCGGCCACCCAGTTCACGGTGACGCTGAGCGTAGCGGACAAGGCGGAGGTCAACCAGATCTTGAACAAAAACGGCACCTTGTCCACCGACGGCACCCCCTACAACCTGGCTGCGGCCGATGACTGGAACACCAACGTCACGGCAGGCGACACCTCGGATGCCACGGAAGACGGGATCACGGTCAGCAACGTGGCCGCACTGTCTCCCAGTCTTACCATCACCAAGACGCCCACCGACTCACAGGTGGACTGCGGCAGCCAGCAGAGTTGGACCATTACCGTCACCAACAACGGTGCGGGTCAGGCCGAAGTGGTGCGCATCGAAGATACGCCGGGCGACTGGATCGACATAAGAACCGGGCAGCCGGGGGACCCCATTGATATGGGCGGCGGTGTGTACGGGTGGGAGTTCAATAACCTGGCAGCCAGCGGTGGCAGTCAAGTGCTTACGTTGGTGGGCAGCCTGAATCCCGATGGGCTTCCCAACCAGGACGATTGTGCTGCCGCCCTGCGTCAGAACAATGTCAGTGCTATTTGGGCCTGCGGGACTGCTGGCGATGCTATCGATAACGATCCCACCACCACCGTCGATTATACTTGTGAAAACAGCAGCCCAGCCAACGCCCCGGTGGCCACCCTTCAAATGCCCAACCTGGTGGTCACCAGCATCACGCCTGCCGTGAGTTGCACCAGCGACGGCATTTTCAGCGGTACGATATCCGTCCGCGTTACCAATAACGGTGATGGTGATACCTCGGACACCTTTACCGTAGAAGTCACAGACGGCAAAGGCTGGACCGGCACCGGTACCTACGGCCTGGCTATTGCTTCCGGCGGATCTGCCGATGTCACCATTAATACCGGCACATGGACCCCTGACTGCCAGCCCTGCGGTGCGCCTTATAGTTTTAACGCCACTGTGGATCTCAACAACGATATCTGCGAGTGCAACGAAACCCATAACACCACCGGCGACGCCACCGACTATACTGTGCCCTCGCCCGACCTGGCGGTGGATTCGGATGCGCTGTCCGTGGTCTGTGCCGATGACAACCAGGTCACCATAACCGGGACTGTTACCTTGATCAACAACGGCTGCAATACTGCTGTGACGTCAAACATTCCCATGCGATTTACCCTCTATGACAACACCGGCTGTGGCGGCGGCGTGGTGGAACAATGGACCGATACCTTCTCCTCGGTTAATATCGCAGCCGGCGGCGGCACCCAGGCCTTTACCATCTACAATCACACCTTCACCTCCAACCAATGTCTCGATTCCACGGGCTGCCAGGTGTCTATTTTTGTGGAAGCCGATTACAACGACTCCGTATGCGAGTGTGATGGCACCAATAATACCTATTGCGCGGACAATATACCGGTTGACATCCCTGACATCGCGGTGGACAGCGATACCCTGACCGTTACCTGCCTGGACGACGGGCAGGTGACCGTATCCGGCACCGTCACCCTCACCAACAACGGCTGCGGGTCCAATCTTAACTCGAATATCCCCATGCGCTTCACCCTGTATGACAACACCGGGTGCGCCGGGAATCCGCTTGACCAATGGACCGAGACCTTCGCCGGTGTGAACATCGCTTCCGGCGGCGGCACCCAGGTATTTGCTATCACCCCTCAAACTGTCACCTCCGACCTGGTGACCAATTCCACCGGCTGCCAGGTCTCCATCCGGGTGGAAGCCGATTACAATGCCACCATCTGCGAGAGTGACGGGACCGACAATTCGTTATGTTCAAATAAAACCGTTTCCATTCCTGATCTAAGGGTCAACAGTGTGACGCCATCGGTCAACTGTACAGCCGACGGCACAGTCAGCGGTACCGTGACCGTCAATGTCGGAAATATCGGCTGCGGTGATGTGGTAGGCGCAGTGGTTCAGTTAAGCAGTTCTTGCGGCAGCATGACCTTTGTGAACCAGACAGTGAACCTCACCACCGGAAGCAATTCCAACCTCACCTTCAACTACACCCCCACCCCGTCCACCTGTACCTGCGACTTTACCGCCGTCATCGACCCCGGCAACCTTATCTGTGAAAGCAACAAAACCAACAACTCCGTGACGTTTAGCAATTACACCCCCGATATCCCGGACCTGGAAGTCACTGCCGATACCCTGTCTGCCGGTTGCAGCAATGATGGCGAAGTCAGTGTCACAGGCGGTATTACCGTTACCAACAATGGCTGCGGGTCCTTCACCAGCGATATCCCGGTCCGCTTTACCCTCTACGACAATACCGGCTGTGCCGGTACCGAACTATCCACCTGGACCGAAACCCTCACCAACATCAACATCAACGGTGGTGGCGCCACCCAGGTGATCGCCATCTCCGCTTATAGCGTGACCACCGATCTTGTCGCCAATTCCTCTGGCTGCCAGGTCTCCATCTTCGTGGAAGCCGATTACAACAACTCCGTATGCGAGTTCGACGGCACCAATAATACCTACTGTGCGGATAACAAAAACATCCATATTCCTGACCTGGAAGTTTCATCCGACACATTGGGGATGACTTGCCTGGATCCCGGGCAGTTCAGGGTTTCCGGTAACGTGACCATGGTGAACAACGGGTGTGGAGTCCTCACCACCGACATCCCGGTACGGTTCACTATCTATGACGACACCGGCTGCGCCGGCAGCCAGGTGGCGCAGTGGGCCGAAACCTTGGCCGGCGTCAATATCGCAGCCGGGGGCGGTACCCAGGTATTCACCATACCCTCGCGGGACATAACCTCCGACCTTTGCTCGAATGCCACCGCCCGCCAGGTGTCTATTCACATAGAAGCGGACTTCAATGACACGATCTGCGAGAATGACGGGACCGATAATACGTATTGCGCGGAGAACAAAGCTGTGATCATCCCCTGGCCTTTGGTCACCACGAATCCGGTGACTGGGACCAGGAGCCATTCAGCCACGGGGAACGGAACCATCACAAACCTTGGCGTTCCCAATCCCACGGCCCACGGTGTGGTATGGAATCTTGGTGGAGGCCCTGACCCCACAGTGGACGACAACAAAACGAATGAAGGGCCGGTGGGGGCCGTAACACTTCCTTATGCCTTTACCAGCATCATGACCGGTCTTGATCGTAGCACCGCCTATGCTGTCAGGGCCTATGCCACAGATGACGAAGACACGACTTACTACGGAGAGGTCTTGACGTTTACGACGCGGCCAATCTCCTTGCCCCCGGTCTATTACCTGCTGGACGAGCCGGAACCAGAGCCCGGGCGGCGGTAATCATTGATCCTATTTATTGATGGATTTGTAAAAAGTCCAAAATGGCCATTTCACGTCATTCCGGCGAAAGCCGGAATCCAGTTTATTCAGATAGTTAAAAAGGCTCTGGACCCCGGTGCCTGCCCCGGACCCCGATCCGGGGTTCACCGGGGTGACGACTTTTTACGAGGCTATCTTTATTGACGACTTCGTAGAAAGTCCCAAGACACCATTTCCTGTCATTCCGGCGAAAGCCGGAATCCAGTCTTTTCAACAACGTCTGGATAGCGCGAGGGATTGCGCCTGGCAGCTTGCACAGAGCGACTACGTGCCCGGCTGGAATTTACCCCGTACTTCATACGGGGCCGGAATGACAGCAAGAGGTGTTTTTCAACTTTTTACCATATATACGAACCCTGTCATGCCGGACTTGATAAGCCTGCCCCGGAAGGTGTTAATCCAGGGGCATCCAGTATCTGTCTGGATTCCGGCTTTCGCCGGAATGACAAGATTAGGATAATTAATTGCCGGGTTAATAACGGGGTATGGCTCAAACGAAGGTTCTTCCGAGCGATGCAATGACTCTCTTTGCAGCAAGCGGCGTTATGCCCAATGGCATCCCATCCCTATTGATCCAATACCTGTCTCACCGTATTGGCGATGTCCCCCTTGTGCAAGGGCTTCATGAGAAAGGCCCGGATTCCCAAAGCCTTGGCCTTCTTTTCCGTGATTGCCGGGCTGAATCCCGTGCAAAGTATCACAGGTATATCAGGACGGATTTTCATCATCTCCGAGGCGAGTCTGTCCCCGGTCATGCCGGGCATGGTCATGTCCGTGATCACCAGATCGAATCTATCGGGCTCTGCGCTGAAGGCTTCCAGGGCTTCTGAACCGCTTGTGCTGGTAACGACGCTGTAGCCAAGGCGTCCCAAGAGCTGTTTTCCGAGCTTCAACAGTGGTTCTTCATCCTCTATGAGAAGAATCCGTTCTCTTCCCATGGGAAGGTCTTCTTCTACCGCTACCCCTATCTCATCCGTCCTGGAAATCACGGGAAGATAGACATGGAAAGTCGTGCCCCGACCGGGCTCGCTCTCCACCGTGATAGTCCCTCCATGACCCTGGACAATGCCGTGAACCACGGCAAGCCCCAGACCGGTTCCTTTTTCTTTCTCCTTGGTGGTAAAATAAGGCTCAAAAATGCGCTCCACCGTCCAAGCGTCCATGCCATGGCCTGTGTCGCTGACAGAAAGACAAAGGTATGGCCCAGGGCTGATCTCAGGATGCCCTGCCGCGAAGTCGGCATCGAGTTCCACGTCGGTAAGGCTCACTGTTAGAACGCCGCCCGCTCCTTCCATGGCATAACCGGCATTCCCACAAAGGTTCATCAGCACCTGATGCATCTGCGTGGGATCGCCCATAACGGCCGATTCGCTCTGGATGTCGCGACGTATCTCAATAGTCGTGGGAAGGGACGCCCGAAGCAACTGCAAAGCCTCTCTCAAAACAGGCTTCAACTGAAGAGGCCTGGACTCCTGCTCGGTCTGGCGGCTGAAGGTAAGAATCTGTCGGACCAAATCCTTGGCCCTGTTTCCTGCCTTAAGGACTTCCTCCAGGCTGGTCTGCAATCCCGATCCTCTCGGGGCGTCATCCAATGACATCTCAGTGTAACCGATGATGGCAGCAAGAACATTGTTGAAGTCATGGGCAATGCCTCCGGCCAAGGTTCCGATGGCCTCCATCTTCTGGGCCTGACGGAGTTGGTCTTCAAGTCCTTTCTGCGCCGTGATGTCTCTCACGAAGTTTAAGGTAGCCGGTCTTCCATTCCAAGTAATGAGAATGGCATTGATCTCTACCCACAATTCCTGGCCTTTCCTGCTGATGATTCTAAAGGAATAGACACTTGGAACATGCTTCCCTGCAAGTCTTTTGCTGTGTCTTTCAAGGACCATGTCCCTGTCTTCAGGATGAATAAGATCCACAAAAGGCACGTCTGCCAATTCCTTTGAAGAATAGCCTGTTACCACCTCGGTCTTCGGGTTGGGAAACTTTATCATCCCATCCTGGGCAATGAATATGGCATCATCGGCATTATCCACCAAGAGGCGATATTTCTCTTCTGATTCTCGAATCAAGGCCTCCGACCGCTTGCGATGGGTCATGTCGATTCCCATGCCGACCACGAACGCACCTTCCCCTATGGTCACCCTCCGGCCTGTGAAATAGAAAGGGATCCGCTCCCCGTTCTTCGTGCAGAGCCGGTTCTCCACACTGCTACTCCCCTGCTCTAAGACCTCCTGAATGGCCTGTCCGGTCAGATCACGATCCTCGTCGGCGAAAAAATCCAGCGCTGTCATCCTGGCAATCTCCTCGCCGGTGTACCCGGATACGTCCTCGAGGTTTTCGTTCCACCGCAGGAGCCTGCCCTCTCCATCAAAGAAATAGAAGAGCCCGGGTAGACTATTCATGGCCGTTTCAGAAAAATGTTTCTCCCTTATCACTGTTTCTTCAGCCAGCTTCCGCTCTGTGATGTCTGGAAAAATGATAAACCCGGCAATGAGGTTTCCCTCAGCATCACGGATAGGCACACCTTCGACGAGAACCCATCTTTCCGTGCCGTCTTTTCTCACGATCCGCATCTCTCTGTCCTTGGTAGGTTCTCCGCGCAGTGCCCAGGCCATGGGCAGGTCCTCGACGGGCACGGCCTTGCCATCACTGTCAAAACCCTGCCACGTGTGCTTGTGCTTAAAGATATTAAGACCCCGATGAATATCAGTTTCGTCGGCAATCCCCAGGTTTTCCACGGCTGCCTGATTATAAACCTGCACCGTCCCGTCGGGCAAGGCGATCATCATGGGCACGGGCGATTGCTCGATCACGGAGTGAAGCAACATCCACGCCCTCGCTATCTCTTCTTCAGCATGCTTGCGCTCGGTGATGTCGCGAAAAATGCCGATCATGCATTCCTGATCCCCGATGGCGAACACACCGCCTCCGATGTCGGCAAAAAACACCGAGCCGTCCTTGCGTTTGACCGGAATGCTTTCTGCCAGGACGATCTCTCCGTTTGCCATTTTTTCAAAGGCATCCACTACGCGTGCCAGGTCTTGCCCGGGATGGATGTCGGCCACCCCCAGTTCTGGAATTTTCTCCCGTCCGTAGCCAAGCATCTCGCAGATGCTCTTGTTGCCTTCGAAAAATCTTCTCTCCTTCCTGTCGCCTACGAGAATCCCGTCCACGGCACTCTCAAAAACCGCACGGAAACGCTGCTCACTCTCCCGAAGCGCCTTCTCAGCCCGCTTCCGCCGCATAACATTCTCAGTGAGAATGGCAACAGCGATCCCCAGAACGGCAATGACTGAAATGGCAATCCAAATAACGCCCTTGTGCACCTCACAGAAGGACAACGGCTTGTTGACAATGAGGCTGTCTTCCGGCAGGAGGGATTCCTTTACCCCAAATTGCTCAAGACGAGCATGGTCGAACATATAATGAGTCGGACTCTTCTCAAGGGCCATCTCAGAGGCCTTCTCACCGCCAAGGATGCGTAAGGCCATTTCACCTGCAAGCCTGCCCTCGGCCTCACCGCTGGTGAGCATCCCTCCCACGATGCCGTGACCGAGGAGGTTCTTCCAGACACTGTAGATGGGAACGTTACACTGCTGGACAAGGATTCCCAAGCTCTGCTCAGGCGCGAAGACACGACCCGACTTATCACGGGTGAAAAAGAACAAGAAGACAATCGCCTCTGCTTCAGGTAACCTGGAAAGCACATCTATGAGGTCATCTATGGTGAGGTCTTCAAGATATTGAAACCTCAGGCGCGATGTGTAGCCCTGGAAAACCTTTTCAGCCTTGGCATTAATGGCCCTTCCAGTTTGAGTCGTGTCGGTAATGACGGCCACGTCTTTTGCACCGGGATGCAGATCCAGAGCCACATCAAGTGTGGCCTTGATGTCGATCGATTCCACCAGGCCTGTGACTTCTCTATTCTGCCGCAAAGAAGGCTCGTCATCGCTGACGCTACAGAACACCACCGGCACGTTGGGAAATATCTCCTGCCCCAGGCCGAGCATGAAGTTAAACGCGTGGTCACCTGAAGCAATGATAACATCGATGGGCCTTTCAGCGTACTTCAGGCTGTATAACGCCTTCAATTCTTTAAAGTAATCTTCCGTGTAAATG
>Ga0272444_10004730_pt1 | contig 11946 bp, 11 predicted proteins | sample SSMForm13_FD_201033 | JGI IMG/M metagenome (GOLD analysis project Ga0272444, IMG submission 201033) | Marine sediment archaeal communities from Little Sippewissett salt marsh, Falmouth, MA, United States - SSM-Form-13 | ecosystem: Environmental > Aquatic > Marine > Wetlands > Sediment ... | reverse complement strand
AGATTATACAACATCCTCACTAAATACATCCAATGCATCTTCTATCAATTTCTCGTCATCTTCCCCGATCGCCAATTCCTTTTTACTAACCTTTCCAACCTCACAATTGACCACCATCTTTTCACCGAAAACATTTTCTAAACAAGAAGATATAACATCCCTCCCTTTAGAGTCCTCTATTCTATCTTTATAAAATTCAAACGGTACCGTCACTTTTAACAGACCATTTTTTATAGAATCAATTCTAGACTTTCCTAAAAAAGCAAACAGGTGCCCATTATGTGGTTTAACCTTATCAATAACCTCTGGCCATTTAGACTTTATATCACTCAATGTAACACGGTCCAAGGACTTCGCTGAAGGCGTTTGCCTCACTTCTGATTTTATCACATCCTTTTTTTTATCAGCCGTCTTACTTTTATCGAAATTAAGTTGAGGTCTTTTACCCTCTTCTAAGCTTAACATACCGCACAATTCAACCACAGCAAGCTCTAATGCCAAAGTTGGAACAATGTTTGTGGACTCATCCCTTAATGCACTACCAATAACTTTTATTATCTTAAACAAACAGTTCATGGAAATATCAATCGCCATTCTATCCCCCTTTAATTGGGTCACCAACATTGAACGTAAATATTCGAGAAGTGACTTGTGAAACTGCTTAACATCCCCGCCACCTTCTACCATACCCTCCAATATACTCATTGCCGCCTGAGAATCCATTTCAGACAAAGCCACTACAAAACTTTCCAATAAGCTGAATTCTGGTATGCCCAAAATCCCCATAACCTCGGTCTTCATTATCCGACCGTCCTTAATAATAGATGAATTACTTAGAACTTTCTCTAAAATTGTTACCGAATCTCGGTAACTTCCATTACCAGAAGAAGCAATAAACTCTAGTGCGTCATCATCAATAACCACGCCCTCACGCTCCACAATTCTTTTCAAATTCATAGTTATCTCATCAAGGCGCCCCAAACGAAAATCAAACCTTTGACATCTAGAGAGAATCGTAACTGGAACCTTATGAATTTCAGTCGTAGCCAAAATAAAAACGACATGAGCTGGGGGTTCTTCCAGTGTTTTAAGTAACGCATTGAATGCCGATTTGGAAAGCATATGCACTTCATCCACGATATACACTTTTTTGCGAAATCTAGCTGGGGCAAACTCAACTTTTTCAATAACCTCCCTAATATCCTCTACTCCAGTATGACTCGCAGCATCAATTTCGATAATGTCAACCGCCGTACCACTGGAAATAGTCTTACAATTATCGCATTTATTACACGGCTCACCTTTTTTAGAATCAGTACAATTTATCGCCCTTGCAAGAATTCGTGCAGCACTCGTCTTCCCAGTCCCCCTCGGTCCAGAAAAGATATACGCATGACCAACCATATCTTTCGCAACTGCATTAGCCAAAGTAGAGGTAACGGCATCCTGTCCGATCAAATCAGAAAATCGTTCTGATCTATATTTTCTATACAAAACAACTGACATTAGTGAATCTTTCTAATTAACTCATTGTATAATTCCTACTGTGAAATGGAAAGCAAAACTACATGCCCTTTCTCCTTAAATTTCTGATTTCATGCTGAAGAAGCTGCATATACAAAGAGAAACCAACCGATGAAATATTTCCACTTTGCTGACCTCCCAACAAATTCCCAACACCTCTTATTTCCAAATCCTTTGTTGCAATATTAAAACCCGCTCCCAAATGCTGCTCCTGAATTATTGCTTCAAGCCGGTCTTTTGTAGTTCCTTTTATATCATAGCCTTGTGGATACAGTAAAAAACAATATGCATTCCGCCCTGAGCGACCGACCCGCCCCCTCAACTGATGTAATTGGGATAACCCGAAACGCTGCACATCATCAATAATGATCGTATTCACATTTGGAAGATCAATCCCATTTTCAATGATTGTAGTGCAAAGCAGAACATCATATTCATGATTATAAAAACCTCGCATTACACTTGCTAACTTAGAGTTTTCCATTTGCCCGTGTCCGACGACGAATTTTCTTCCAGGCATTCTTTTCTCTAACTCAACTTTTAGAGATTCTAACTTTCTTATATCATTATGCACAAAGTAAACTTGCCCTCTGCGTTTACATTCCTTATCGATCACATCACTTACAATATCATAATCAAACTTCCGAAGACGAGTATCTATTGGATGCCGACCCTTTGGTGGCTCTGCTAATACACTGATATCGCGAATGCCAGACAGTGCCATATGTAAAGTTCTCGGAATTGGCGTCGCAGACATCGATAGAACGTCAACTGTTGAACGCAATTCCTTTAATTTCTCTTTCTGCTTAACCCCAAACCTCTGCTCTTCATCAATGATTATCAATCCGAGATTTCTTACCTTTACATCACTTGAAAGTATCCGATGTGTACCGATAACAATATCGACCTTCCCCCTCTCTAGTTTTTCAACAACATTTGCAGACCTTGACTTTCCCTTAAACCTAGAGAGTGTTTCAATTTCCACAGGATATTTTGCCAATCTATCACGAAAAACTGCGTAGTGTTGCTCCACAAGAATCGTTGTTGGAGCTAACAGTAAAACCTGCATTCCATCCTGCACAGCTTTAAATGCAGCTCTTATCGCCAATTCCGTCTTCCCAAAACCAACATCTCCCACTAACAACCTGTCCATAGGACGCAACGACTCCATATCTGACTTAATTTCTTCCATTGCCTTTAACTGATCTTCTGTTTCCTCGTAAGGGAAATCGCTTTCCATCTCCAATTGCCAATCTGTATCAGAAGAAAATGCAGTACTTTTACCTATCGCACGAGCTGCGTAAAGCTTAAGCAGATCGTGGGAAATTAATTCAATTGATTTCTTGACCTTTTTAGTTACACGTTCCCAGTCATGCGTACCAAGTCGCGTCAATCGCGGAACACCACGATCCCCAATATATTTCGTCACCTTCAAAAGCTGCGTCATTGGAACGTAAAGCTTATCTTCTTTTGCATAATTCAATACCATGTAATCAGAGTCTTCATGCACATGAGAATTTATTCTCTTAATACCACCATATACAGCGACACCATGATCTTTATGCACAACATAATCTCCAACCGCTATTGCCTTTACCAATCCCAGGTTCTGGGCATCCTTCGCAATACATTCTGTCTCCGTAGTAATAGAATCAAAAATCTCGTAATCAGATAAAACCATTACTCGCAAAGCACCTGAGCGCCACCCTTTCTTCTGTAAATCCCTGGTGAATTCAACATTCTTTAAAACTGTCTCTAGTTTAATAGAATAGCGGCTCGAAACAATCACTTGCATTCCGGTTGCCCTTTGCGAATCAATGAAAGATTGGAGAACTGCAAGATTTGAATGAAATTTTGGCAAATCCGTAAAATCGAAGTGAACTGAAACTTCCTCCTCTTGCAGAACTAACTGCTGTCCCGAAAACTTCCTAGTGGGATTAATCAATCTCGAAAGGCAATTTCCTGTCACTATAACTTCATTTAAGTTGTGCACTTTCCTGCCTGAAACCAAATCAATCAACTGAATGTCTTCCAATTCATCTCCCCAAAAACTTAATCGCATTGGGGTTTGATAAAGAAACGAATATAGTGTCAAAGTATCCCCTTTCCTAACATAAGTCCCAGGCTCATCACAGAACTCTGTGTGCCTAAAATCTAAATCCTCCAGTAACTTAATTATATGAAAGAAATCTTCCCCGCGAGAAAAGGTCTTATATTCCATTTCAGTTTTATTAGTAACAATGAATGACTTACCAATGGAAGCTGAAAACGTACGTAGGAATTGATCTTCGATAACCTTTATCCCTGAAACTTCAATGTTCTTCTGACCAGCAAAAAATGCACCCTTTAATTTTTTCATACTAGGGTGCTGCAATATTAGTTTATTAACTTTTAAATCATTACTTACTTCCTTCACACAAATACTTAATTAATATCTCATCTAAAGCCTGCCGAAAAACCTTACGCAATTCCTTACTTTCTTCTTTTGTAAAATCTGACAGAACATACGCACTGCCAGGAATAACTTTATCATCACGATTCTCAATGCCAATTCTTAATCGGAGGTAGTCCGAAGTCCCAAGTTTTTGTGAAACATCATTTACACCATTATGCATATGTGGTCCCTTCCCGTGTTGCAACTTATAACCACCAAGTTTAATGTCCAAATCATCATGAACAATAAATACACCCTCTAGCGGGATTTTATAGAAATCAACAACCTTTTTTACGCAATCACCAGAACGATTCATTAGAGTTGCTGGCTTAACGAAAAGAATCTTTTCACTATCAACAATCATCTCTCTAATTACACCATCAAATCTCTCTCTCTCAGAAAGAATTTGATCTGCATAAAACAAACTGACGAAATCAATAAAATGAAAGCCGACATTATGTCGATTATTTTTATAACGTATACCCACATTACCCAGACCAAAGATTGCTTTCATTTTATGAAACCTCGCGCTTTTAAATTATCTATGAAGTCTTCTTGCAGTTGAATCATTTTCTCTTTTGATTCACCAACAACTCCAGAATGCTCATAACCAATCAAATGAAGTATACCATGAACGATAACTCTTGACAGCTCCTCCTCTTGACTTACCTTATACCTTATAGCGTTTTGTTTTACAACCTCCTTACATATTAATACATCACCATACCCAACCGATTCCCCACTTCCAATTACACTCTCGTTTAGCTCATGATCTCCATCCATTGCACAAAAGCTTAAGACATCAGTTGGTACGGATTTGTTACGATAGATTTTATTATATCTAGTAATCTCTTCAATAGTAACAAATACTATAGTAAGAGAACAGGGGATGTCATTTGGTAGGATTTTCTTATCTGACAAATATGAAAAAAAATGTTCCGCGATATTTCTTACAAAATCTCGCGGAACGTCATTCTTTGTGTGGTCTATGACCGTTAACTGTGGAACCATTAAAGCTTAGACAACTCTTCTTTTACAATCCGATTTACGGTTGCACCGTCTGCATAATTGCCAAAATGTTGCATAACAACACCCATTATCCTACCTATATCTTTCATACCAGTTGCCGAAACGTGGTCAATTGCACATTGAACCTCTTTGCGAATTTCTTCCTCACTAACTTCTTCTGGCAAATATGCCTGCAGGATTTTAAGGGCGGCCTCTTCCTTTGCAGCTAAATCATCTCTTCCCGCCGAAGAAAACTGCTCTATAGAATCTTTGATCTTCCTTACCTCAGTCTTGATGATCTTAATAATTTCATCTTTTGACAAAGCTTTCTCAATTCTCAATTCCTCATTCTTAATAGCAGCAAGAACCATACGCAGCACAGATGCTTTATTGGCATCTCTGTTAAGCAGAGCTCCTTTAAGATCCGATTGAAATTGTTCCTTCATGACATTTTCTATCTCTTATTCTTAATTTTCCTTTGAGCTTGTCGGTGTTTTCTCTTTTGCTTCTTCTTTTCCCGCCTAATCGCTGACCTTTCCGCGCTAGGTTTTATTCTATATCGTTTTTCCTTAAATTTCTCTAATACATTCTCTCTAACCACTTCTCTATGCAGCCGAGAAAGAGCTCTATCAATAGGCTCATCCTTATGTACTACAACTGCCATTTTAAAATCACCTCCAAATCTAATAATTACCACTTGGGGTAACCTGGGCTTTCAGGGCTCATCCAGGCTCCACCAATTTTCAAATGTAAATGATTAACCTCTTGTACTCCTCCACCATTTATGTGAAATGAAAAACCTTTCTTATCAAGATTATATTTTTTCACCATTTTGATACCCAAAATCATTAGTGCTGACAACGCCTCACTTTTTTCATCTAAGTCAACGATCGTTTCTATGTGATCCCTAGGGGCAACCAATAATGCGACAGGTCCGAATGGGTTAATATCCTCAAAAACTACAAAATCATCATCTTCAAAAACTATGTTCGAAGATACTTCTTTATTTGCAATTTTACAAAAAACGCAATCGCTCATATTTCCACACAAAAACGACCTCCCCAATAGATGGAGTTAAGAGGGAGTATATCACAAATAGAGATTGAAAACCAAATCAAGTGACTCTAGGCGCTAGATTCTAACAAAATCTAAGATTTCCCCTATTCGCATCTCAAACTTCTCATTGGTTCTTCTAACCTTGCACTCAAAAACATCAGTACCAATGAATTTCTTACCAATTGTTATTTGCATTGGAATGCCAATCAAGTCAGCATCAGCAAATTTCTCCCCCGCAGAAACATTATTTCTATCATCCCATATAACCTCAACACCGCTTGCCCGCAAATCTTTATATAATGCCCCCGCCTTTTCAAGTATGCTCTCATCATCTGATAGAGAGATTAAATGTATGTGATATGGAGCAATCGATTTCGGCCAGATTATTCCGCAATCATCATGAGATTTCTCTACAATCACCCCCATTAATCGGCTAGTTCCAATACCGTAACTTCCCATATACACCGGCTTCTGATCGCCATCCCTATCTGTGTAGTAATACTCATATGCCTTTGAAAACTTGGTATTCAGAGGGAAAATATTTCCTACTTCACTTGCCTTGTACACCTCATATTTCTCTCCAGTTTCAGGATAAGAATCTCCCTTCTTTGCTAATTTGATATCGTGAAACTTCGCAGGTCTTTCAATATCCACGCCCCAATTTACATTAACTACATGGCAATCGGACTTATTAGCGCCACAGACAAAGTTCACAAGATTCTCAGATGAATCATCAAAAAGAAGCTCAGTCCCAACAGGTAAATCAATGACTCCTGCATAACCAACCTCCGCCCCAGTTACATCCATTACCGACTGCTCATCAGCCAACTCCAAACTCTTACATCCTACCACCCTTAGTAATTTCTCCTCATTGATTTCGTAGTCACCCCGAACCACAGCAACAACTATATTCTTCTCGTTCGTTTTATAGAGAATCGTCTTCAACATCATATGAACAGGAAGTTTGAGAAAATCTCTCAATTTACTTAACGTATCAATATCGGGGGTTTTTATTAACTCAAGTGGCTTCTTTTCCTCCTGTTGACTGAATTCAGGAGCTTTACTAGGAGCTACCTCACGATTATATGTAATCCCAACCGACTTAGCGTGAAATATTAAGTCCTCACCTGTTTCACAAATTGTTTGAAATTCATGAGAGAACCCCGTCGTAAAATCTCCCCCAGAAGCTAAAGTAATTAAAGTTTCATCCCCCAGACCAACCCTGTCGAAAATGTTAGAGTACGCAAATTTTACCTCATCATAAAATTTGAAGAGATCGGCTTCGGAAACATGGAAACTATACAGATCTTTCATCCTGAATTCTCTGCCTCTCATCAATCCTGATTTTGTTCGGGCTTCATTTCGAAACTTAGTCTGAATCTGATACACTGCGAAGGGAAAATCCTTATAGCTAGGGTTAAATCTCATCGCTATTGGCGTGATAACCTCTTCATGAGTAGGATTCAATATATAGCTTGCCGAATTCTTCTGTCTAGAGGTAGCATTGGCCCCTTCGGTTTTCATAAGAACATCAACCTTATCGAACCGCTCGGTTTTTATCCAAAGTTCTATAGGAGATAATGCAGGCATTAGCAGTTCGGAAGATATGTTGTCCATTTCTTCTCTAATGATATTCTCAATTTTTGTCAAAACTCTAAGTCCTAAAGGCAAAAAGGTATAAACTCCAGCCATAGTCTGATATATGAAACCAGCCTTCTGCAAAAGGGTAGCATTAATTGATTCATACTTCCTCACTTGTTTTTTTGTTTTCCCAAACAGCCTAGAATATCTCATGATTTAATATGCCCTTGCAAAATTGGTTAAATGCCCTTCCTTTCCACATTTAATACATGGACCTAGTTTCTCGTATGTTTTCATCGGTATGCACCTTGTTGAAAACTTCGTTTCATTCTTTATCAATTCCTCCTCTTTGGAATCTCCGCAAAAGAATGCCTGAACGTATCCCCCCTTATCGCTCGCAACAGTTTTGAATTCATCATAAGTTTCAACATAGTGAGTGTTCTCTTCAACAAATTCTACAGCCCTCTCATACATCTGGTTGTGAATATCCTCAAGAATTTGCATTACTGTGGCAGTGAAATCTTTATCGACCTTAATAGATTTCTTCTCTCCAGTATGTCGAAAGGCGGCAAATACAGAACCTTTCTTAACATCTTTCGGTCCTACCTCAAATCGTAAAGGGACACCTTTCATCTCCCATTCATTAAACTTCCACCCTGGGGACTCTTCTCTCCAATCAATCTTCAAGCGAACTTTTGAACCAATTTGCCGTTTAATATTTTCGACAAACTCTTCAACAAAAAACCTTTGCTCCTTATCTTTCCAGATAGGTACAATAATCACTTGAATTGGCGCAACCTTAGGTGGCAGGACAAGCCCCTTGTCATCACCGTGCATAAGAATCACCCCCCCAATAATTCTAGTACTCAACCCCCAACTTGTCTGCCAAACATAATGCTCCTTATTATCTCTCCCAACAAATTTTACATTAAAAGATTTTGAGAAGTTTTGTCCTAACATATGTGACGTACCACTTTGTAATGCTTTCTTATCTCTTAGTAATGCCTCAATTGTAGTCGTGTAATCAGCCCCTGCAAACTTTTCGGATTCTGTCTTATACCCCATCGTTGTTGGGATCGCTAGCAGATCCTTAGCAAGGTCATGATACATTTTTAATGCTCTTGCCACTTCCTTTGCAGCCTCATCTTTCGTAGCATGTGCCGTATGTCCTTCTTGCCACAAAAACTCTGATGTCCGTAAAAACGGTCTGGTTCTTTTTTCCCATCGCACAATATTTGCCCATTGATTAATATTCAAAGGCAAATCCCTCCAAGATTTGATCCATCGTGAAAATGCATCATATATTATTGTTTCCGATGTAGGCCGAAGCACTAGTTCTTCTTCCAACTTTGCTTCAGGATCAATAACTACGTCCTCACCTCTGGCATCTTCCTTCAAACGATAATGAGTTACGACAGCGCACTCTTTAGCAAAACCCTTTACATGCTTCGCCTCCCTACTCAAGAAGGATTTTGGAATAAATATTGGGAAATATGCATTCTCAACGCCAGCAGATTTAATTCTTTTATCAAGATTGCGTTGGATTACTTCCCATATCGCATACCCATAAGGACGAATAATCATGCATCCTCTTACAGGACTATGCTCAGCTAGCTCAGCATATTGAACTACCTGAGAGTACCACTTAGCACTATTCTCAGTCATTGGCATTAACTTATTTCTTTTCGTACTCATCACCATTTGGTTAAAAATTTAAATCAAAATAAAAAAAGCTCGGCCTTGTATACACAATAGCATATACAAGGCCGAGCTTCTAACTCGCGTTACCACCTTATTCACTACCAGATTTCTCAAAGTAGCCTCAATCCCCTCACTAACTTTGTTAAGTAAGGACTGCTCCTATTTCGGAAAGCAACCGTCTGTGTTTTCACAGAATCTCCAGAGTAGGTTCAATCTTTATTCCTAATCTGGCTCTCACTAAATATTTCCAGACTCACTTCTAGGAAACCTAAGACTTACTATTCTCTATCAACGATATTTATTAAACTGAATCCTACCAGATTATTTCCAGAACATCAACTTGTCGATAACGCCATACTGAAACAAATCCTTGGCACTTATCAACAACATCAGAGACAATAAAACGAAAAAGCCTCCTGCGGTTAACCAGGTTTCAATTCTTGGATTGAGCTTCTTGCCACGAATCTTCTCTAGAATCAGCAAAACTACATGCCCACCATCAAGTGCGGGAAAAGGGAGAAGATTCATAAAAGCAAGACTTGAACTCATCAAAGCCGTTACATCAAGCAAACCGACAATTCCAGCAGAGCGTAAAACAAAATCCGTAGCGACATACACACCAACAGGGCCAGAAACGCTTTCAGAAACGTATGAAATGTCACCAGTGCGAATTGAACTTAGCACAAGATCTTTAAACAAAACTATCGTGTACCCAATCATATTCAAGCTATGAGTAAAACCAGCCACTAACTTTTGTGCTCCCGAATATGAAACACGAACAGCATCAAATAATACTACACCAAGTGCCCCATGACCTTCGGGGGGTGATACTCTAGGAGTTACCGAGATTTCTTGTTTACTATTTCCATAAACATCTCCCACAACTAGCTGGATCTCTTCTCCTTTATGACTAAGAACATATTCCTGGAAATCATCACTCTTAGGAAATGGTTGTCCATCTGCAGAATAAACTATAACCCCAGACTCAATTCCGGCATCATATGCTGGAGAACCTTCTTCAACATCACTGATAATGAAAGTGTTCTCTGTATCCGCGAACGCGAAATCATAATCTGCAAGCAATGGGAATACTAATGAGAACGAGTTGATAAAAAGGAAAATAAAATACAAAACTCCAGCCAATAAGAAATTCATAACAACGCCAGCCATTAGGATTAATAATCTATTCCTAATAGGCTGTTTCCCATAACTTCTGGGATCATCGGACTCCTCTTCCTCACCGAGCATTTTTACGTAACCACCAATTGGAAATATGTTTATTCTATATTGAGTCTCTCCACGAACAATCACAAATAGCTTTGGACCATACCCAAATGCGAATTCCTCTACTTTGACACCAGAGAATATTGCGGTAAGAAAGTGCCCCAATTCGTGGACAAAAACCATACCTCCAAGAACAAGAACAAATGCTAGAAATGAAATTATTGGGCTCATAATCAGAAAATAAATGTATTTATGACGGAGGGCGTTTTGAGGCTAAACCGTCATTAGCTCTTGAGTCTTAGACTCCGAAATCTCATCAATGCCTTTGTTAAATTCATCAACAAGCGTCTGAACCTGATCCTTTTGTCTCTTCTCTTCGTCTTCAGTAATTTCCTTATTTTCTTTGCTCTTTTCAACTTCATCAATAAGATCTCTTCGTACTTGACGAATTGCGACCTTTGACCTTTCAATAATCTGACCTAGTGATTTCACCAACTCCAGCCTACGCTCCTCACTTAATGAAGGAATAACCAATCTAATTAATTCACCATCTACAGTGGGCGTCAAACCAATATTCGATTCGTTAATTGCTTTTACAACCGATTCTACATTATTTTTGTCCCATGGCTGCACGATCAGAAGATGTGCATCAACTATATTAATATTAGCCAACTGATTGACTGGCATCTTACTTCCATAAACATCTACGAGAATGCTTTCTACAAGTGCAGGAGTTGCTCTCCCGGCACGAATTTGCTTAAGTTCAGCATCGAGACTCTCAAGAGTCTTTTGCATCTTTTGCCTTGCTTGATTTACGTCAAACATTGATATTATAAAATCAATTACCTATAGCTATCCTAGTAAATTCACCAACCTCCAACCTTTCCCCAATTGTAGCGACAGCTTCATTCAAATAATCCTCCATACTTTTAGAATCATCCTTAATGAACCGCTGTTCCATCAAACAATTCTCCCCGAAGAACTTATTTAATTTACCCTGTACAATCTTCTCTACAAGATTATCAGGTTTTCCCTCTTTCTTCAATGCTTCCATGTAAATCTCTCTCTCTTTCTCTAGTACAGAAGAAGGAACAGATTCACGATCCTTGTATTCCGGATTCATTGCTGCTACCTGCATCGCAAAATCATGAGCTACAGATTGAAACACTTCCGATTTTGCAGCGAAATCTGTTTCGCAATTCAGTTCTACAAGTGCTGCGACTTTATTATTTGCATGAAGATAAACACCAACAACCCCTTCACTTGCTGCCTTATCAGCTCTTTTCTGAGCCTTAGCAATACCTTTTTTTCTTAAATACTTCACTGCCTTATCAAAATCACCGTTAGAACTTTCAAGGGCACCCTTACAGGCAAATATACCCACGCCTGTCTTTTCTCTCAATTGTTTAATTTGATCT
>Ga0272444_10004729_pt1 | contig 11948 bp, 8 predicted proteins | sample SSMForm13_FD_201033 | JGI IMG/M metagenome (GOLD analysis project Ga0272444, IMG submission 201033) | Marine sediment archaeal communities from Little Sippewissett salt marsh, Falmouth, MA, United States - SSM-Form-13 | ecosystem: Environmental > Aquatic > Marine > Wetlands > Sediment ... | reverse complement strand
ATTACCTGGCGGTGCACAACTTCCTGACCGGTCTGCGGGGTCTCGTGGCCGTCGGCGTGGGCGGCGTGTTCTACCTCTGGGTGGGCAAGTGGGTATTCCTCCTGGGCGCCGCCCTGATGATGACCGCCACGGTCATGTTCCATTTCCAGGACCGCGCCGAGCGGCGCGACCCGGCCTTCCGCGGCGAAGCGGCCCGGGCGGCCGAGTAGCCGCCCCGAGCCGGTCCCCGGCACCCCCTTCATTTTTTCTTGCAACGCCCTTTCGCCACGTCTATCATCGCGCTCTCTGAGGCTCGGTTCGAGCCTGCATTTCGGTTCCCCTTCTCTGACGCGCTGGAGATCGATCATGGCCAGCAAACGCAAGACAGTCGGTGTCGCCCTCATCGGCGGAGGGTTCATGGGCAAGGCCCATTCGAACGCCTACCTGAAGGTGGCCAAGTTCTTCCAACTGCCGGTCGAGCCGGTGATGGCCTGTTTCTGCCGCCGTGACAAGGCGGAACTGCAGGCCGTCGCCGACCGCTGGGGCTGGCGGGCCGTCGAGCCTGACTGGCGCAAGGTGATGGACCGCGACGACGTGGACCTGGTGGACATCTGCACGCCGAACAACCTGCACCGCGACATGGCCGTGGCCGCCGCCAGGGCCGGCAAGATGGTCTTCTGCGAGAAGCCGCTGGCCATGAACGTCGCCCAGGTCAAGGAGATGCTCGCCGCAGTCCGCAAGGCCCGGGTGCGGGACTTCGTGGCGTTCAACTACCGGCGCTGTCCGGCGGTGGCCCTGGCCCGGCAGATTGTCGAGGAAGGCCGCATCGGACGCCTCTACCACGTCCGGGCCTGCTACCTCCAGGACTGGATCATGGACCCGGCCTTCCCGCTGGTATGGCGCCTCAAGAAGCAGGTCTCCGGCAGCGGGGCCCACGGCGACATCAACGCCCATTCGATCGACCTGGCCCGCTACATTACCGGCGAGGAATTCCGCGAAGTCTGCGGCATGACCGAGACTTTCATCAAGAAGCGCCCGCTGGGCGAGATGGCGGGGCAGGGGCTCGGCGCCAGGAAGAGCAAGCGCATGGGCACGGTCACGGTGGACGACGCGGCCGTTTTCATGGCTCGCATGGCGGGCGGCGCCCTGGCCACCTTCACCGCGACGCGCTTCGCCGCAGGGCGACGCAACCGCAACTGCATCGAGCTCTACGGGTCCAAGGGATCGCTGGTCTTCAACTTCGAGCGGATGAACGAGTTGGAGTACTACAACGTCGGCGACCCGGCGCACCTCCAGGGCTATCGCCGCATCTTGGCGACCGACGCGCCGCACCCCTACATGGACGCCTGGTGGCCCTGCGGCCACGGCGTCGGCTACGAGCACAGCTTCATCAACACGGTGGCCGACATCATGCGGTCGATCGGCTCGCGCGGCAAGGCGGCCCGGTTCCATCCCGACTTCGAGGACGCCCTGCGCGTCCAGGAGGTCCTCGACGCCGTGCTCGCCAGCGCCAAAGAGCACCGCTGGGTGAAGATGAGCGAAATCAAGTGACCGCACGCAGTTCATGCGAAAGCGAAAGGAGCGGACAAGATGAAGCTCGGAATCATGATGGCTCTGTTCGGCGGTATCAGTCTCGACAAGGCGCTTGACCGGGCCGCGGACATGAAGCTCGACACCGTCGAGATCGGTGCCGGTAACTATCCCGGGAGCAAGCACTGTCCGCTCAAGGCGCTGGTGGCCAGCAAGGCCAAGGCTCGCCAGTGGGCGAAGAAGGCCGCCGATCGCGGCCTGGAGATCAGCGCCCTGGCCTGCCACGGCAATCCGCTGCACCCCAACAAGGCCCTGGCCCGCAAGCACCACGACGTGTGGCGCGGGGCCGTGAAGCTGGCCTCGATGATCGGCGTGGACACCATCACCTGCTTCAGCGGGTGCCCCGGCGGCAGCGACCGCGACAAGTACCCCAACTGGGTCGTCTGCCCCTGGCCGACCGACTTCCAGGAGGTTCTCGACTGGCAGTGGTCCAAGAAGATCATTCCCTACTGGAAGCGAGAGGCCAAGTACGCCGCCGACCACGGCATCAAGGTGGCCTTCGAGATGCACCAGGGCATGAGCGTCTACAACACCGAGACGCTGCTCAGGATCCGCAAGGAGTGCGGCAACAACCTCGGGGCCAACTTCGACCCCAGCCACCTGTTCTGGCAGGGCATGGACCCGCTGGCCAGCATCCGGCGGCTCGGCAAGAGCAGGATCTACCACGTGCACGCCAAGGACACGCGGATCGACCCCCAGAACGCCGCCCTGAACGGCACGCTCGACACCAAGTCCTACGCCGACGTGCTCGATCGCTCGTGGGTCTTCCGCACCGTGGGCTACGGCCACGGGGCCGACTGGTGGCGCGAGTTCGTCACGGCCCTGCGTATGATCGGCTACGACGGCGTCATCTCCATCGAGCACGAGGACAGCCTGATGAGCATCTCCGAGGGGTTCACCAAGGCCGTCGAACTCCTCAGGGAGGTCATGACCACCGAGAAGCCCGGCGCCATGTGGTGGGCCTGATCCGTACCTGTACCTGTGCTGTGGGAGGAGGTTCGCCATGGGCGCCATCCTGCTGATGGTTCTGGTCTTCGCGGGCTACCTGGTGGCCTACCATACCTACGGCAAGTTCCTGGCCCGGCGGATCTTCAAGCTGAACGGCGCAGCCGTCGTGCCGTCGCGGGCTCTGGAGGACGGCACGGACTACGTGCCGACGCGGCGCGGCGTGATCTTCGGCCACCACTTCACGTCCATCGCCGGCACCGGGCCCATCGTCGGACCGGCCATCGCCATCATCTGGGGATGGGTTCCCGCGGTCATCTGGGTCTTCGTCGGCTGCATCTTCATGGGCGCGGTCCACGACTTCGGCTCGCTGGTCATCTCGCTGAGAAATCAGGGCAAGAGCATTTCGGACATCGCGGCCCGGTACATCAATCCGCGGGTGCAGCTCATCCTGTTCGGCGTCATCTTCCTGGAGCTGCTCATCGTGATCGCTATCTTCGGCGTGGTCATCGCCGCCCTGTTCAAGGAGTATCCCCAGGCGGTCTTTCCCGTCTGGTGCGAGATTCCCATCGCACTGGCTCTGGGCTGGGCCGTCTACAAGCGGAAGTGGAACGTCGCGCTGATGACCCTGGTGGCCGTCGTGGCCATGTACGTCACGGTCGTCGCCGGGCACAGCCTGTGGAAACCCATGCCGGAGGTCTGGGGGATCCCCCCCATGGGTGTCTGGGTGATCATCCTGTTGGCGTATGCGTTTGTTGCCTCGACGCTACCGGTCACCACGCTGCTCCAGCCCCGCGACTACATCAACGCCTGGCAGTTGTTCGTCGCCATGGCCCTGCTCATTGTCGGCGTCCTGGTGGCCGGGACCGCGGGCGGCCTGGAGATTGTGGCCCCGAAGTTTCAGGCCGCGCCTGCCGGAGCCCCGCCGTTCATGCCGTTCCTGTTCGTCACCATCGCCTGCGGGGCCATCTCGGGCTTTCACAGCCTCGTGGCCGGCGGCACCACGAGCAAACAGCTCTCCGACGAGCGGCACAGCCTGTCGGTGGGCTACGGCTCGATGCTCATGGAGGGGGCCCTGGCGCTGCTGGTGATCATCGCCGTGGCGGCCGGCATCGGCATGTACTACAAGGCTGACACGCTGCAAATCGGACCCGACGGCAAGCCGGCGGTCGTCATGCGGACGCTCGAGGACGGCACGCAGGTCAAGGAGAAAGAGGTCCTCGAGGGCCGGGCCGCATGGCAGCGGTTGTATCCCGCGTGGACCGGCGGGCAGCCCATCAACGACAAGATCCGGGCCTTCGTCGAAGGCAGCGCCAACATGGTCGGCGCGCTGGGCATTCCGCGGCACATCGCCCTGATTATCATGGGCGTCTTCCTGGCCAGCTTCGCGGGGACGACGCTCGACACGGCCACTCGGCTCCAGCGCTATGTCGTCGGCGAACTGGCCGCGCGGGCCCGCATGCCCCTGCTGGCCAATCGCTGGATCGCCACGGCCATCGCTGTGGTCACCGCGTTCGCCCTGGCCTTCTCCACCGGGATCAAGGGAACGGGAGCCATGAAACTCTGGCCCATGTTCGGTGCGCTCAACCAGAGCCTGGCCGCTCTGGCCCTGCTCCTGGTGACGGTTTACCTCGCCCGCAAGGGCGGCCTGAAATTCCTCATCACGCTCCTGCCGTGCCTGTTCATGTTGGTGGTGACCCTCTGGGCCATGGTCCACAACGAGATCAACTACGCGACGAACGTGATGGACGGTCAGAACGCCTGGCTTCTGCTCATCCTCAATGCCATCATGCTCCTGCTGGCTCTCTGGATGGTCGTCGAGGTGATCGTGCTGGCCGTCCGGAAGCTGCGTGAACCGCGCAGTGCCGCCGGCCTGCGGGCTGAAGCCGGGAGCACGGTCGACCAGGGTGACACACGGGCTGAGTGACACACGTACGACACGGAGAAGGGGAAATGCTCAAGGCCTGCCGGGCCGCAGGGCGATAAGTCATCTGCGACGGTATGATGGAAGGGAGGTCACCGTGCAGCATGAACGAAGACAACATCCCCGCGTGGTGGTGGCCTGTCCGGCCAAGGTGTTTGACAGCCGCCAGAGACTCCTCGTCAAGGGAAAGACCGTCGACGTCGCAGCCGGAGGTGTCAAGATTCTCGGCCCGACGGTCAAGGAACCGACTGCCGGTAGCCAGGTTGACGTCGAGATTGACCTCGTGTTGCCCGACGCCGCCAAACCCCGCAAGGTGCAGCGGAGCGCCACCATCCGCCGCGTCGAATCCATGGGCGACTGGACGGCCCTGGCCCTGGAGTTCACCAAGCTCGTAGACGTGTGAGCCCGGCCGGTGCCGCGGCCGATTCAGATTCTCTCCCACATGTTTGCCACCGTCGATCTTCGCAGCTTGGGCCCGGCTCATCCGCGCCGGGACAGCAGGTCGTGCAGCGATTCGTAGACGAGGAGCAGCCCGGCCAGGGCCAGCAGGTAGGGCCACAGCGGCGTCCGCCGGGTGGCCGGCACCGCCATCGCCGCAACGTCCGATGGAGAATCCAGCACCCGCCCGCCCCCGATGTCCGCCAGCCGGCCCAGGAACCGTTCACTGTTGTCGAGCCTGCGGTATTCGAGCGACGGCCCCGTGCTCAGCGTGCAGCGGTAGACCGGCAATCGCTCATCGTCCGACCCCGCCGTGAGAAGACAAGCGTAGGCGCCGGCGGAAATGGAACGCTCCAGTGTCCAGACGCCCGGCCCGGCCGGCGCCAGATCCAGCGAGATGGGCTTGTCGGTCCGTCGGCCTGCGAGCGTGAGTCTCATCGGCGGCACCGGTGCCAAGCGGTCCGGCAGGCGGCGCTGCTCGACTCTGGCGCAGAGTTGCCCACCTGCGACCGAGATGGCCACATCGTAGTCGGCCTCGGCCACCGGCCCGCGTGCTGCCCATGTCAGGCTACTCGTGAACGCCTCGGCGACCTCGCGGCGCGTGAGCCACGGCAGCGTTTCCTTCTGCCACGGCACCGGCCAGGCGACGGCACGCCCGAGGCCGTACGCCCACGTGGCCAGCAGCGGCCGGGCCTTCTCGCCTGCGGCTAGGTGCACCGCCGCACGCTTCTTCGCCTCGGTCACCACGTGCCGCGGAACAGCCGCGAACCGGCGGAGCGGCTCCTCTCGCCGCCAGATGGGCCGGCGGGCCCCCATGGTGACGGCGGCCGGTTCCTTCTCCAGCAGCGGCAACTCGAGGTCCTCCAGCAGGATCCGGCTCAGGCGGTTCCTGCCCGTGGGGCTGATGAGCCCCGCGGAGATGTCATAGAACCGTCCGCCGGTCAGTTCAGCGAGGTCCCGGAGGCCGGGCCAGGCGTCGGTTTCCCCGGTAAGGACCAGCGAGATGGTGGTCTTCAGCCTGCGCGCCCTCAGTGCCATGGCGGCCACCTCGAACGGCGGCTTCCTGTCCTCGCCGACGACGATGCCGTCGCTGACGGCGATGATGTGGCGGCGGACCGGCTTGCCGTCGGGCGTCTTCTCGGGGGTGCCCTCAAGCATGTTGAGCGCCGTGTCGATCGCCGGGCCGATCCTGGTGCCGCCCGTGGCCCTGAGGTCCCGCAGCGCCAGGCGAAGCTCCTCCCAGTGGTCGGTGTCCACCTGCTCGGCGGCGATCGCTGTGCCGTGATTGAAGGCCACCAGGCCGACGCGGTCGGTGTCGCCCAGGAGCGTTGAGATTCGCAGCACGGCCTCCTTGGCCAGAGCGAGTTTCTCGCGGCCACCATTTTCCCCCGACGCGCGGCCCATGCTGGCCGAGCGGTCGAGGGCCACGACGATCTGCGCCGGCGGGCGATCTTCCGGGTCGCTCTTCACCGGCAGCATGTCGTCCAGGACGCTCCGAGCGTAGCCGCCCAGGCCGAACGAGTGACCTCCGCCCAGGGTGACCAGCCCGCCGCCCATGTCGCGAACGTAGGTCACCAGCGCGTCCAGGGCCCGTGCCGACAGGGCGTAGGCCGGGACGTCGTAGAGGATCACTGCGGAGTAGTTCCCCAGGGCCGATGCGTCGACGGGCATCTGCGCAGCGTCCACGACGTCGGTCGGCTGGTCGGACGGAACAGTCAGGGCGGGCCTGGCCTCGCGCGGCCCCTCGGGGCGGTACGTGGCAACGAGCACGGGCTTGCGGTCGCCCACCTGGATGCCGAACGCCCAATCGTTGTCCTCGGGCACCGCGTCGTCGGCCGGGCCACGCACCGTGACCTTCAGCGGCCGGTAGCCCGGCTCATCGAACTTGACGGGAAACTCCACCCAGTGTGTCACGCCGACGCGGAGCTGGACACTCTGGAGGTCGGGCGCTGCCTGCGCATCGTCCGGCCGGAGAAACAACGCGACATCGGCGGCACCATCGCGGTTCGACCGGACAGCCGCGCGGACCTTGCCTTCCTGGCCGGGCCTGAGCCCGTCGGGGTAGCGCAGGTCGGCCAGGGCGGCGTTGGGCGGCGCTGCGGGTTTGGCGGGCGGCAGGCAGAAGAGCCGGAAACCCCGCTCGGCGGCCTCGGCCGCCGCTTCCATGGCGCGGCCCTCGGTCTCGTAGCCATCGCTGTAAAGAAGCAGGGCGGTGCGGGTGGGCCGGTCGGCCAGGGCCATTGCCGAGCGAATCGCCTGCTCGATGTTTGTCGCGGGGCCGGTCACGGTGGCGCGGCCCAGTGCCAGTGCGGTGGGGAGGCGGCCGCTAGGCGTCACGGCCACCTGCGACGTGCCGGAGAAGCTGACCAGGCCCATCTGCGCCGTGTGCGGCAACTCGCGGCGGACCCAGAGCGCCGCCTCGGGCCACGGCAGACCGTGGCGCATGCTGGGGGAGGCGTCGGCAATGACGATCACTGTCGGCAGGCCGCCCCAGCGAACCTCGGCCGCGGGGTCGCACAGGGCGAACAGGATCGCCGTCGTCGCAAGGCCGTACGTCAGAAGCACGCGCTGCCGGCGCCCAGGAAACCAGTCCTTGCTGCGGACCAGCCAGGTGAGCAGGCCGAGTGCCACGGGAACGGCCAGCAGGGGAATCCACGTGCCGAGAACCATAGTTGCCTCGCCGGGCGACGTCGTCGTGCGGAGCCATTATAGAGGTCGGCTGCGGGAAGGGGGAGCGGGAAAACTCACGAGGCATTGTGCGGCAGGCCTCGGGCGGCGTGCCGGGTCAGTTGGCCGACGCGATGCGGAGGCGATTGGTGGCCCGGGCCAGGGCGGCCTCGGCCCGCGCGACGTCGATCTCCCGGGTGCGGCGGCTCAGGCGGCCCTGAGCCCGGCCTCTGGCGGCCTTGGCCCGGTCGACATCGATCTCCTCGGCCGCTTCCGCCGCCCGGGCCGTCACCGTGACCTTCGCGGGCGTGACCTCGGTGAAACCCTCGGCGATGGCGAAGCGCCTGGTCACGACGCCATCGGGGCCGAGCAGGCGGAGTTCGCCCACCGCGAGCGGCGTCACCAGCGGCGTGTGGTCCGGCAGCACGCCGAACATGCCGGCGGCGCCGGGCAACTCGACCTGGTGGCACTCCTGGTCGTCGATCAGGCAGCGGCCGGGGGTCAGAATGGTCACCGTGAGGGGCATAGTCGTTTTCCCAAGGTCACGACTCGGCTACATCTTCTTGGCTTTCTCCCGGGCCTCGTCGATGTCACCGACCATGTAGAAGGCCGGTTCGGGCAGCTCGTCGCACTCGCCCTCGCAGATCTGCTCGAAGCCCTTGATGGTGTCTTCCAGCGGGACGTATTTGCCCGGCATGTTGGTGAAGTTCTCGGCCACGAAGAACGGCTGCGAGAGAAACCGCTGGATTTTCCTGGCCCGGGCGACGGCCGTCTTGTCCTCGTCCGACAGCTCGTCCATGCCCAGGATGGCGATGATGTCTTGGAGGTCCTTGTAGCGCTGCAGGATTTCCTGAACGCTCTGGGCCACGTTGTAGTGCCGCTCGCCGACGATCCGCGGGTCGAGTACCACGGAGCTGGACACCAGCGGGTCCACGGCCGGGTAGATGCCGAGTTCGAAGATCTTGCGGTCCAGGTAGGTCGAGGCGTCGAGGTGGGCGAACGTGGTGGCCGGGGCCGGGTCCGTCGGGTCGTCGGCGGGCACGTAGATGGCTTGGATGCTGGTGATGCTGCCGTTGCGTGTGCTGGTGATCCGCTCTTGGAGGGCGCCCATCTCGGTGGCCAGCGTCGGCTGGTATCCGACGGCCGAGGGCATGCGGCCCAGCAGGGCCGAGACCTCGCTGCCTGCCTGGCTGAAGCGGAAGATATTGTCGATGAACAGCAGCACGTCGGCGCTCTCGTCGTCGCGGAAATACTCGGCCACCGTCAGTGCCGTCAGGCCGACTCTCAGTCGTGCGCCCGGTGGCTCGTTCATCTGGCCGTACACCAGGGCCGCCTTGTCCAGCACGTTGGATTCCTGCAGTTCGAGCCACAGGTCGTTGCCCTCGCGGGTCCGCTCGCCGATGCCGGCGAAGACGCTCCGCCCGCCGTGTTCGATGGCGATGTTGCGGATCAGTTCCTTGAGAAAGACCGTCTTGCCGACGCCGGCCCCGCCGAACAGGCCCACCTTGCCGCCCTTGGAATAGGGCTCGATGAGGTCGACGACCTTGATGCCCGTTTCGAGGATCACGATCTCGGTCCTCAGTTCCTCCAGCGTCGGCGCGGGCTTGTGGATGGGGTCGTGGCGGACGGCCTCGATGTCGCCCTTCTCGTCCACGGGTGAGCCGACGACGTTCATGATGCGGCCCAGGGTACCCGGGCCCACGGGGACGCTGATCGGCGCCCCGGTGTCGACGGCGTCAATGCCCCGCACCAACCCGTCGGTTGGCCCCATGGCCACGCAGCGAACGACGTTCTCGCCGATGTGCATGGCCGCCTCGACCGTCACGTGGAGGTCGCGCCCGCCGTCGTTGATGGTCATGGCCGTGTTGATGGGCGGCAACTGGCCGGCCTCGAACTCCACGTCCACCACGGGCCCCAGGACCTGTTTGACGCGTCCGGTCTTCATCCCTCGGTTCCTCCGGTTATGCTTCCTTGTTCAGCGCCTCGGCCCCGCCGACGATCTCGGAGATCTCCGTCGTGATGGCCGACTGGCGGGCGCGGTTGTACTGGAGCGTCAACTGGCTGATCAGGTCGTCGGCGTTGTTCGTCGCATTGTCCATGCTGGTCATTCGCGCCCCGTGCTCACTCGAAGCGCTTTCCAGCAGCGCACGGAACAGCCGGACGTTCAGGCTCTCCTCCAGCAGGTACTCGCAGACCTGTTCCGGGCTGGGCTCCATCAGGTACTCCTGCTGGGCACCGGCGCCGGCCAGGTCGTCCACGTCGGGCACGTCGAACGGCAGCAGCCGCTCAGAGCGTACCTGTTGCGAGATCACGTTGTTGAAGTAGCTGTAGAGGATGTGCACCTCGTGGATCTGCCCGTTGAGATACGCGGCGACGAACTTCCGCATCACGGCCATGGCCTGGGCAATTGTCACATCTTCCGACATGTCGGTGTAGACGGTGTCCGGCTCCCGTCCGGACTTCAGGAAGTACTGGGCGCCCTTCTTGCCGACGGCCGTCAGGGTCACTTGGCGATCCTGGTGGTCTTTGAGGAAGCTCTCGGCATGCCGCAGAATGTTGTGCGTGAAGCCCCCGCAGAGACCCTTGTCGGCCGAGATGACGATCAGGACCAGCTTCTCCTGGCCGCGCTGCACCAGCAGCGGGCTCTCGTCGCCGACCAGCCGCGACAGCACCAGGCTCAGCTTCTTGGCCAGGGCGTCCTCGTAGGGCCGGATGGCCATCAAGCGGCTCTGGGCCTTGCGCAGCTTGGCCGCCGCGACCATCTTCATGGCCTTGGTGATCTGCTGCGTGTTTCGCACGCTGCGGATACGGCGGCGGATGTCTCGTGTCGTGCTTGCCATCTATTGGATTCCGCGCGGGGTGCCACGGTCTGGCCCCGATCGCATCAGGGCAAAGCGTGCCGCAGATCAGCGCTCAGTTGCACTGCTCGCCCTTCGGGCCAAGCCGTGGCACCCGGTTACTCCTCTGTGGTCTCGGTCTCAGGTTCGACGGCCGCTTCGTCGTCGGCCTTGCCTTCCTGCTCGTCCGCCTGTCCGCCCTCGGGCACTTCCGTCTCGATGTCGTCGGCGTCCTCGGTCGTTTCCGACGGGACGAAGGTCCTTCTGAACTCGGCCACCGCCTCGTCGAACGCACGGGTCAGCTCGTCGTCGAAGATGCCCTTTTCCGACAGTTGGGCGAGCATGTCCCCGCGGTTCGCCCGCAGCCACGACAGATACTCGGTCTCGAACCTGCGGCAATCGACCACGGGCACGTCGTCCAGTGCCCCGTCGTTTGCGGCCTTGACGATGGCCACCTGCTCGGCGACCGGCATGGGCGAGTACTGCCCCTGCTTGAGGATCTCGGTCATCCGCTCGCCGCGGGCCAGAATCTGCCGCGTCGCCTTGTCGAGGTCGCTGCCGAACTGGGCGAACGCGGCGTACTCGCGGTACTGCGCCAGGTCGAGCTTGAGGCGTCCGGCGACGGCCTTCATGGCCTTGATCTGTGCGGCGCCGCCGACGCGGCTGACGCTGATGCCGACGTTCATGCCCGGCCGCACCCCCTGGTAGAACAGGTCCGCCTCGAGAAAGATCTGGCCGTCGGTGATTGAGATGACATTGGTCGGGATGTAGGCCGAGACGTCACCGGCCTGGGTCTCGATGATCGGCAGGGCCGTCAGGCTTCCGCCGCCCTCGCTGTCGCTCATCTTGGCGGCCCGTTCGAGCAGTCGGCTGTGCAGGTAGAAGACGTCGCCGGGATAGGCTTCACGTCCGGGCGGCCGCCGCAGGAGCAGCATCATCTGCCGGTAGGCCACGGCGTGCTTCGACAGGTCGTCGTAGGTGACCAGGACGTGCTTGCCCTGGGCCATGAACGCCTCGCCGATGGCGCAGCCGGCGTAGGGGGCCAGGAACTGCATGGGGGCCGGCTCGGACGCCGACGCCGTCACGACGATCGTGTAGGCCAGTGCCCCGGCGTCCTCGAAGGTCTTGATGATCCGGGCCACGGTCGATCGTTTCTGCCCGATGGCCACGTAGATGCAGATGACCCCGGTGTCCTTCTGGTTGAGGATGGTGTCGACGACGATGGCCGTCTTGCCCGTCTGGCGGTCGCCGATGATGAGTTCCCTCTGGCCGCGACCGATAGGCGTCATGGCGTCGATGCACTTCAGGCCCGTCTGGATGGGTTCGCAGACCGGCTGGCGCTTGACGATGCCCGGGGCGACGATCTCGACCGGGCGAAAGGTGTCGGTCTGGACTTCCCCGCGGCCGTCCACCGGCTGGCCGATGGCATTGACAACGCGCCCGACCATGGCGTCGCCGACGGGGACCTCGACGATGCGTCCGGTGCGCTTGACGATGTCGCCTTCCTTGATGAGGTAATCCTCGCCGAGGATCACGGCACCGACGTTGTTCTCCTCGAGGCTCAGGGC
>Ga0272444_10004728_pt1 | contig 11954 bp, 9 predicted proteins | sample SSMForm13_FD_201033 | JGI IMG/M metagenome (GOLD analysis project Ga0272444, IMG submission 201033) | Marine sediment archaeal communities from Little Sippewissett salt marsh, Falmouth, MA, United States - SSM-Form-13 | ecosystem: Environmental > Aquatic > Marine > Wetlands > Sediment ... | reverse complement strand
GACAAATGTAAGGCAACAAATGTAATATAACAAACGTTTCTTTTGGGGTCAAGAAAAATCTTCATCTCCTACCGGCCGGGCCGCAGAGGAGCGGATCGGGGCGCTGCGGTGACCATCCATCGGTTCACCCACCCAAACACCAGTCCGCCGCCGCCCGCATCAGATCCCAGTCCGTCCCCCGGTCGTCCAGCTCGTCGCATTCGGCCACCCCGTCGCGGTCGCTGTTCTCCTCGATCTCCGGGTGAGTCCCGATCAGGAAAACCCGTCCCCGGCCGTATTCGCAGGCCAGCATGGCCGGCCGGTCGATGGCCTCATACCGGCCCAGGACGGTCACCTCGGCGCCGTCGTCGGGCAGCAGTGCCGGGCCCCAGAAGTAGAGGATCCAGGAGGAATCGGGGAGGACTCCGGTGACGGGATACGCCGGCTGTGACGCGATCACCAGGCACATGGCCGAGTCGGGATAGGGAACGATCTCCTCGTAGGGCCCCCGGGCTTCTCCGGGGAACAGGCCCAGGGAGTTCATCGACAGCCGGTTGGACCGCCAGAAGACCCGTTCGGCGGCGAAGTAGGCTCCGCCGCAGATGCCCACGTATCCGCCGCCCCGGCGGACGAAGGCTTTGACCGATTCCACCCCGGCCGCGGTCAGGTCCTCGGCGTAGGAATACATGTTGCCTCCGGGCACCAACAACAGCCGGGCCCCGGCCAGGTCTCCGTCCCGGACCTGCCGGGCGGTGACCCGCCGGACCCGGTGCCCCATCCACCGGAACATCCTCTCGCCGGCGGTCACCGACTGCGACCAGACCCCCCGGTCGGAATAGACGGCCACCATGGGGGTGGCCTCCCGGGAGAGCTCCAGGGCGGACTCGTGAACGGCTTCCTCCCGGCCCTGGCAGCCGGCGAGAAAAGCCGCAGCGAGGAGAACGACGCCGATGCCGCCGATGGCAGTGAGAGAACCGGTGAAGCCGTTGGAGCGGGAAGCCGCCGGCCGGAACGGAAGCGTGTTCCCCGGGAACGACCTCACGATCGATCACCTCCTATCGCAACAGGACCAGTTTCCTGGTTTGGGAATGGTTCTCAGACTCCAGACGGTAGAGGTAGACCCCGCTGGGCAATTCGCTGGCCCGGAAGGGGGCCCGGTGGTATCCAGCGGGAAATTCCCCGTCCGCCAGACATCTCACCTCCCGGCCCAGGATGTCGAAGATCCTCAGAGTCACCCGGGCTGTGCTGGACAGGGTGAAGGATATCATGGTCTCGGCATTGAACGGATTGGGATAATTCTGCTCCAGCCGGAAGGCCGCCGGGTGAATCGCCCGATCATCCTCCGGCCGCTCGCCCTGATCCATGGACGTCACCGGGAACTGCCCATCGATGTCGGCCTTGATCAGCAGGGCGTCGTTCTTGCCCTGGCCGAAGCTGAAGGTCTCCCCGGCGATGTAGGCATGCTGGCCGTCGATGACGATGCCATGGGCGGTCTCGATCTCCGGTCCGCCCCAGGTCTGGAACCATTGCAGGGAATCGTCGGGAGCATATCGCAACAGGACGATATCGTGCTTCCCCTGGCCGTAGGCCGTGGTCTTGCCGGCCACCAGGATGTCGCCGTTTTCGGCGACGGCCAGGCTCCGCGAGCTCTCCGCTCCGGTTCCGCCCCAGATCGTGGACCACTGCAGCGCGCCGTCCAGGGCATACTTCAGCAGAAAGATGTGCGACCCTCCGAAGCTGAGGGTCAGGCCGACCACGTAGAGATGTTCACCGTCGCCGGTCATCCCGAAGGCGTCGTCGAACTCCATCCCGCCCCAGGTGCGGTGCCAGACGTACTCCAGAGTGTGTTTGTCGAAGGCCGCCAGGACGGCATCGCCGCCGGTCAGCTCGGAAGGTGCGTTATATCGCCCGGCCACGTAAACGTACTGCGGACCCACCACGATCTGGCCGTTGGCTTCATCCCAGAAGGGCGTGCCCCAGACTCGGCTGTTGACCAGGCGGCCATCCAGGGTCACCTTGAGCACGGCCAGGTCGTTGCCGGTCTCCTCCCCGGTGGTCCACCCGGCCGCATAGATGGTGTCGCCGTCCACCGCAATTCCGTCCAGCTCCTCGTAACCGAACCCGCCATCCCAGGTGAAGTCCCACAGCGAGTCGCCCCGGGTGGTCCAGCAGACCAGGGCCATATCGCAGGAGGCGGTCCACACCCCGGTCCACTTGGTGCCGCCCACCAGGACCAGCGAATCGGCCACGGTGACCACGTAGGCCTGTTCGTTCCAGGAATCCCCCCAGCGGCGGCTCCACAGCTCGGTCCCGTCGGGGGCCAGCTTGTACAGGACGATGTCGGCCAGGGGGCCGGGGACGGTCTGATGGGTGGCCCAGTAGATGTTGCCCTGCGCATCGGTATCGGCCCACCAGGATTCGTCGGTATTGATCCCGCCCCGGACCTGGTACCACAGCGGGTCCAGCATGTCGCCGGCCGGGGAGGATCCGGCCGACAGCAACAGGAGGGCAATGGCGATGATCGAGCTTCGCACCATGATCGAGGTTCTCACTCCTCCACTGCCAGGAGGGATTGTCTCCCTCTGAGGTAGCGGTTCAGGAGTAGATGCGCCCCCAGCCCGGCGGCGATGTAGGACAGGCACAAGGCGGCGAACACCCCCGGCGGCCCGTAGAAGTGTGAGGCCAGATAGGCCAGCGGGATGTACAGCGCGAAGACCTGCGCCGCGGCGATCCCGGCGGCCTGCAGCGGCCGGTTGAGCACGTTCATCGAGGCGGCGGAGAACAGCAGGACGCCCCACATCCCATAGCCCAGGGGGACGATGCGCAGATAGAGAACGATGATGGTCTTCACCTGGGGATGTGTGCTGAAGATCGAGGCGACGGCCGGGGCAGACAGGGCCAGCAGCAGGTACAGGGCCGCGCCCCAGAACAGGGAGAACTTCTTGCTGTAGCGGATCCCGGAGATCACCCGGTCGATCCTGCCGGCCCCCAGGTTCTGGCCCACGAAAGGAGCCAGGACCACCGAGAGCGCCCGCAGCATGGCCATGGAGAAGAACTCGATCCGCGAGGCGACGCCGTATCCGGCCACCGGGGCGGTGCCGTACCGGGCCAGCATGCCGGTGATGATCCCCGAGGTCAGCGGCACGATCATGCGGGTCCCGGCCGTGGGCAGGCCGATGTAGAGAACACTCCTCCAGGAGTCCATCAGCTCGGACCAGCGGGGCCGTTCGGCGGTCAGCATGCGCTCCCGGCGCGCCAGAACGTAGAGCGCCACCAGCATGGTCACGGTCCGGGCGCAGACGGTGGAGATGGCCGCGCCGCGAAGCTCCAGACGGGGAAAGGGACCGATCCCGAAGATGAGCAATGGATCGAAGAGGAAGTTCATGGCCACCGCCACCAGCATGATGATGGCCGGTGTCCGGGTGTCGCCGGTAGCCCGGATGGCGTTGTTTCCCACCATGGGGACGATCACCACGATCATCCCGAAATACCAGATGGTCATGTACTGCTTGATCAGGGGGAGCACCTCGGGGGCGGCGCCCAGGAGGCGGAAGAGCGGATCGATGGTCAGCAGTCCGGTGACCACGAACACCACCACCAGCAGAAAGGCCAGCAGCAGGCTGTCGGTGGTCAGGCGCCGGACCCTGTGGTGGTCACCCTCGCCGATGGCCAGCGAGATAACGGCGCTGGCACCGTTGCCCAGGCCCAGCGCCAGGCTGGCGATGATCAGGACCACCGGAAAGGTGAAGCTGAGCGCGGCCAGCTGTTCGGTGCCCAGTTTGGAGACGAAGAAGGTATCGGCCATGTTGAACAGGATCATCCCGAAGATGCCCATCAACATGGGCCAGGCCAGCCGGATCAGCGTCCTGCCGACCGGTCCCTGTGTCAGCACGGCGCCCTTGCTGCCCGGGCTTTTTCCTTCCCCTGCGGGTGCGATTAGATCGTCTGGCGGCGGCAGAGAGCGCTCCTTGTGGCGGCGATGAAAGGTATTCTCAAGACGCCTGGCCGGCGCGGATCCCCTCCAGGGTTTCCCTGGCCTGAGGCACCATGTCGTGAAACTTGGTCAGTTTCTCGCAGCCGTAATCATCGCAGACGGCGCAGGTGGTCACCCCCCGGTCACGGCTGCAGGCCCGGATCTCGCAGACCCGGCAGTGACCGAACAGCCGGTCGCTGTCGGCGGTGCAGCCGTCGCAGTTGATATCGACCGGTTTGAGAGCGACATCGAATTCCTTCGACCACATCTCGGCCACGCGGGCCCGCTCGGCGTCATCATCCTTCCGGGTCGCCTCGAGGGCCGGGCACCCGCCGCAGTCGAGGCCGCAATAGGCGATCATCTGGTCCATGGGCACTCTCCTTTCCTTCCGATTGGGGACGAAATTTTATCGCGGCTGATAGGTCACTTCCAGATAGGGGATGAAATTCCCTTCCTCGATCACCGTCCGGCTGGTCTTCTTCCCGATCTCGACGGCTGCCTCGGCGATCTGGTAGAGGTTGCTGGGCCAGTGCGAGACCTCCACCTTGATCACGTAATCACCGTACGGGACGGTCTTGCCGCCGTGGTCCTCGAGGTCCCAGATGAAGATGTGACGGCCCACGTCGATGCTCGCCCCGGTGACCGCGTCGGCGTCGGCGTACTCGGAGACCGCGCCCCAGATCGGCAGGGTCACCTGCCGCTCGCGGACGAAGCCGGCGAAACCCGACACATAGACGGTCTTCACGAAATCACCATCGGCATCTTCGATCCACACAGCCGTCTGGGGGGGCAGCTCGTCCTGGAAGCCGAGGAGGAGATCGATGACCACCGCGGGCCGCTGCGCATCGGAGAGATCGGCATGCTTGATCCCCGGGCGCATCTGCTGGAAGACCATGTCGGCCGCCGGCGAGTCGTCATGCTCCTTGACCACCTGGATCCAGGCGGTATGGGCCTTCTTCCGATATCCCCGGCCCAGCCAGTACAACGCCTCGGCCTTGAGAGAATCGGAGCCCTCGCTGGCGATGATCATTTCCAGATCGGCGATGCCCTGATCCAGTTTCTGGACGAAAAAGGGCATCTCCACGTCGGCCTGTCCGCGCCACAGGCGCAGCTCCAGATCCCCGGGCAGGGCGGCCACGGCTCGGTCGAGGACCTTGACCAGCTCGAAGGCCAGGTTGGTGCGCAGGTTGGTGTTGTCGTAGATGCGCCGGTCGTAGCCCCGGGAGACCTCCTCGATGATGGTCAGGATGAGGCCCTTGTGCGCGGCGGCGCTGGCCTCGTCCAGCGCCAGGGCGGCCTGGAATGTCTCCCGGGCCCGCTCATGGGCGCCCTCCTGGCGATAGGCGTGACCCAGCCGGATCAGAAGCGGGAGATCATCCGGATCGGCGGCGGCCTGTTTCTCCAGATCCCGTGTCGCCGCGCTGGGGATCTTCCCGGCCGGCGGGGCCGCCGGCGCCTCTTTCTCCTGCCGGGAGAGATCGTCGATGCCGGCCTCGGCCGCGGCGGCCAGCTCGGAGCCGGGGGCCAGATCGATGATCTGCTCGTAGGCCCTGCGGGCCTTATCCGCATCGCCCCGGGCGCGATAGCCCCGGGCCAGCAGATCATAGGCGTTGACCGGCTGAACACCGGCCAGCGGCGATGACGTGTCATACCTCTCGGTGAACAGCTCTAGATCGGTGACGCCCTGGTCGAGCCGGCCGAAGAACTCCGGCACGCTCACGCCCATCAGGCCTCGGTGAAACCGGGCCAGGAGGTTCTGGGGATCCATGTCCACGGCCCGGTCGAGCGCCTCGAACGACCTGTTGACCAGATCGAGAGCCGCGGTCATGTCCTCGGTCTGGCCGGCCAGCATGCCCAGATACAGACCCAGGTAGGAGTGGGCTTGCAGGATGCCGGGGTGCTCCTGGACGGCCTCCTCCATGGCGGTCACCGCCCCGGCCAGGTCTCCTGACTGCTGCTTCCCGGCGGCCTCCCCGATGTATTCCTCCACCGGTTTGGCTTCCCCCGGCACGGTGAAGGCGGCGATCGCGACGATCAACAACACTGCGGCAACGAGTTTCATGATCCATTCCTTTCGATGGGATCTTTCCCCCCTGGACCTCCCGGCCAGGCTCTCCGGAAAATGGGGTCGGGGAACAGGCAACACTCTTCCGCATCAGAGCGAGTAAAGCTCTCCATATTTTCCGGCGATGTAGGCGATATAGGGATCGATATTCAGGGGCCCGCCGGTGACCCGCTCGATCAGCTCGTCGGGGGTGAAGACGTTTCCGTACTGGTAGATGTTCTCCCGCAGCCAGCCCAGCAGGGTATCGAACCGGCCCCGGGAGATCTGTTCGGGGATGTCCGGGTGGGCCTCCAGGGCCGACCGGTAGAACTGGGCGCCCATGATGTTGCCCAGGGTATAGCCCTGGAATTTTCCCCCGATGGTGGCCCCGTACCAGTGCATGTCCTGCAGGACGCCGTCGCGGTCGTCCTGCGGGGCGATCCCCAGATCGGATCGGTACATCTCCCGCCAGGCCTGCGGAAGATCGGCGATGGACAGGGAACCCTCCAGGAGCTTCAGCTCCAGCTCGAAGCGGATCATGACATGCAGGTTATAGGTGACCTCGTCGGCCGCGGTGCGGACCAGGGAACGCTCCACCTTGTTGATGGCCCGGTAGAAAGCGTCCGGCGACACGGCGGAGAGCTGGTCGGGAAAGACCTCCTGGAGCCGGGGGAAGAGGAACCGGCAGAACTCCCGGCTGCGGCCGACGCGGTTCTCCCACAGGCGGGACTGGGCTTCGTGGGCCCCGGCAGAGCATCCGTCGGCCAGGGGGGTGGCCTCGAAATCCCGGTTGATGCCCTGCTCGTAGAGGGCATGGCCGGCCTCGTGCATGGCCCCGTAGAGGGACTCCGCGAGATAGTTCTCCTCGACCCGGGTGGTGATGCGCACGTCGCCCAGGGAGAACTTGGTCATGAACGGATGGGGGGTTTTGTCCCGCCGGCCGCGGCTGAACTCGTAGCCCATGCGCTCGACGACCTCCCGGCCCACGGCCAGCTGCCGGGCCTCCGGGTAGTGCTGCCGCAGGAAGGCGTCGTCGGCCGGCGGCTGGGAGGTGATCGCCTCCACGATGGGCACCAGCTGCTCCCGGAGCTCGGCGAAGAGCGTGCGCAGAATGGAGGCCTTCATCCCCTCGTCCTCGTAGGTGATCAGAGGATCGGCGATGTGCTCGTATCCGGGGAAGAAATCGGCCAGCCGGCGGCTCAGCTCCAGGGTCTTCTCCAGACAGGGCTGTACCAGGGAGAAGTCATTGGCCGGCCGAGCCTTGACCCAGGCCTCATAGGAGGAGGTGAGGTGCCTGGAGAGCTCTGCGGTGAAGGCCGGCGGCACCTTGACCTCCCGCTCGTACTGTCGCCGCGTCACCCGGATGAGGGCCGCCTCGGGGTGCTCGTAGGGCAGTCCCTCCTCATGGGGGCGGAGCTGATCGAGCAGTGTTCCCACGGCAGCGTCGGTGAATTTCTCGTGGGCCAGCCGCTCCAGCGTGGCCATCTGGCGGCCGCGGGCCTCGGCGCCCTCCGGCGGCATGTAGGTGGCCTGATCCCAGTAGAGCAGCGCCGCGGCGCCGCGCAGGTCGTCGATCTCCATCAGGCGGGTCTTCAGCTCTTTCAGTTTGTTTTGCATCGGGGGATCTCCTGCCGGGAGATGATTCCGTCGGTTCGCCGGCGGCCAACCGACGGATATGGAACGCTCATGTCCCCTTACGGTTTTTCCGCCGGCGGCCGGTGGGCGCCCGGCCGGGCTCCGAAATAGGCCGTTCGAAAGCTTTTCAACAGAGAGGTCAGCTCCCCGGCGACCTCCACATCGGTGGTTTGCTTGGCCTTCATGGCCCCGATGAGCAGCCGGTGCAGCAGGGTGATCTTTTCCAGGTAGTCCGGGTAACGCTCATCCTCCGGCTCGGCGGGCGTGACCCGCTGGGTCATGAAATACTGGCTGATGATCTCCTGGAAGTATCCGGCGTGGGTCTCCTTGTTGTCGATCCAGCGGACCAGCTGGTTGTGATCGATGTCGGCCTCCGCGGAGAGCTTGGTGATCATGTTCATCGACTTCTCGATGGTGGCGATGTGCTCCTCGAGAATATAGAATCTGACCTCATCGCCGTAGATCCCGCAGGGGATCTCACAGTGGGCCACAGCCTGCCCGGCGCCGCCGAGAAGGAGAGCGGCCAGCAGTGCGGCGCACGGAATGATCTTACGCATCGGGAACCTCCTGTTTGAGTGACCGATAGCGGGGAGGAGAGCTATCGCCTGAGGATAAAAAAAGGTTGACCTTCACCTCTGCTGATAAGAAAAGCCCCGACGGGGTGGAAGTCAACCGAAAAGTAGAGCGAAACGGTCGCGTTCAGATCTGAAACAGGTACTGCAGCTTGAGGAAGTACTGGCGGGAGGTCAGCTCCCGTCGCCGGGTGCTGCCATCTTCCTCCTCGAGGTCTCCATAATCGTAGGTCGAGCCGATGTAGAAGAGGGAAAAGGGGCTTAGACGGTAGGTCAGCAGCGGATCGACATCCCAGGCCCGGTCAAAATCGTCGTACTGGACGATCAGCCGCAGCGACAGCTCGCGATTGAACTGATATTTCAGGCGCGTCCGGGTGATGAAGCCGGCGAAGAGCTCCTCGCCGGTCTCCCGGTGGACGCTGCGGTTGTACATGATCTCGGGCTCGATGCGCATGCAGGTGAAAGGCTTGATGTTCAGTCCCAGATTGTGGAATTGCTCCCTGCCGATCACCGGCGGGTCTTCATTGCGGGCGATGAGATGCCCGAAGTTCACCGAGCCGTTCGCACCGAGCATGTCGCTGAACTGGCTGTGGAAGCAGAGATGGAACCTCCAGATATCGTCGAACTTGATGCCGGCCAGCCGTTCGGAACTGAACATCAGGCTGGGGTGCATCGAGGTCTGGCCCTTCATCTGCAGGTCGCATTCCAACCGCATCCAGGCGTCCTTTCGCTGGCCGTCGAAATTCCAGACCACGCCCGGGGTGATGTATGGATAGATGCTGTTGAAGATCTTGTGATCCGTGAAATTGAAGGTATATCCGGAAAAGAAACCGACCTCTCGCCGATTGTTTTGCGACAGGTATCCGTTATCGACTCTCAGTGTGGGGCTGTACTCGGTGTAGGAAATGTCCAGATCGAAGTGCCGGGAACGCTCCTCCAGGTTGGCCACGAAGAAGTGACCCCAGAACGATTCCCCGTCGAAGGCCGCGGAGTATTTTTTACCATCGAGATAGAGGCCGTTCACATCGGAGGTCAGGGAGGTATCCCCGGATTCCTCGGTGTGGCTGGCCATGGCCTGCCATTGGAGACGGAAATTCCTGGCCAGGCGGATCTCGCCGTCGGCGCTGAGCACCGTCCCCGATCCGCCATCATCCAGCCGCCGGTCCGTGAGGATCACGCCCAGATAGGTGTCCTCGGCCAGGGTCTTGCGGGCCCGGAGGATGTTGGAGAAGCTCTTCCCGGCCTCGAGGAACTCGCTGCTCTCCTCCAGGGGCAGGATGATCGGAGTGTGCTCGTCGCGGGCGGCCAGATAGGCGATACTGGTGCCGTCGAACCGGGCCGTCAGCTTGCCGGCGAACAGAGGATCGTTGATCGAACGGGTATAGACCGTTGGCGTCCAGGTGCGGAACAGGTCGCTGCCCTCCTGAAAGAAGGGCCGCCGCTCGTCGTACCACAGGGCGAAGGTGGTGTTGATGTCGATCTGGGCGGGATCGGCCTCCACCTGGCTGAAATCGGGATTATAGGTGGCCTCGATGGTGACGTCGGATGAGGGTGAGTATTTAGCGCCGATGGACAATTCGCCATCAATGTCTTCGTTCTCGAACAGGTATGGCTCCTCCGCGGTGCCCTCTCCATCGAGGACGCCACTCTGGAACCCGATGAGGGACGGCAGGATCTCGAATCCCTTGCCCGGCTGGACGTTCTCGATCCCGGTGACCGTCCCCCACTGGCACGGCCAGCAGGGATCATCCCGGTCGTAAGCCGCCCAGGAGTATTGCCCGCGGTCTTCCCGGGGATGGTTGCGCCAGAAATCCATCTTCCAGGTCTGAGAGGGCCGGTTGGGAAACCTCAAGCTGGAGAACGGCACGGCCATCTCCACCTGATACCCCTGGCCGGTGATCATTCCGGCCGACTCGAAGATGAAATCGAAGCCCATGTCCTCCCCGCCGCTGCGGCTCCACAGCAGGTCCCCCTGGATCCCGTAGGGATTAGCGGTGATCTCATAAGCCCAGGCGGCCTCGGCATAGGTGTCCAGTAGAATGATCACGTAATCGTCGGAGTAGACCTCATCTCGCGCACAGAACGAAGCCCTGACGGCGTTGGGATCGTCATGGCAGAGGAAGGCCACCAGGAGGTGTTCGTCATCGTAGGTGATCAGGACCTCGGTGTCCACCGGCGGCTTGACCTGGTCGCCGGGGTTGTGCTCGGCGAAATTACCGGCCCGGGCAGCCCCTTGCCAGCCGGGATCGTCCAGCCGGCCGTCGATCTCGATCGGGCCGGTCTTGCGGGAGATCTGCAGGGTGGGGTTATAGACCGGCTGATAGTCTTCATCGGCCCGGCCATCGGGCGCCGGGATCGATCCGGCCAGGAGACACAGCGCCAGGAAAAGAACCGTTCGGTGTCGCGCCGGTGACGCGGTGATCCTGATGAACTCGGAAAACGACATCCTTGACTCCGGGAAAAAGAAAAATCCGCCACACGGAACTCATCACCCAAGTTACGGATTCTCTGGCGGATTGGTTTCTGATTTTTTCAGTCGTCGGACATTTCTCAGCGCGCGGCTGCCCTGGCGGCGTATTCCTCCCGGGTCAGGGCATAATACAGAAGCCCCTGGTAGAATTTGTGCTCCTCCGGCAGGCGGCCGATGCGTTTCTTGTAGATCAGGCCCAGTTTTTCGATGACCCTCTGCGAGGCGGCGTTCTGGGGTCTCACCAGGGCCGTGATCCTGGTCAGGACGATGGTCTCAAAGCCGTAACGCAGAAGGGCTCCGGCCGCCTCGGTGGTGAATCCCCGGCCCCAGTGGGAGGCGGACAGGCCGTAATAGATCTCGATCTCCGAGCCATCGAAATCCAACGGGCCCAGTCCGCACCAGCCGATCAGCCGGCCGGTGCTCCTTTCCACCACCCCGACGGAGAATTTGACGATCTTCCGCGGCGTGTTCTGACGATAACACTCGATGATCCAGCGGAGGGCCTTTTCGGTCCCCTCCAGGCTCATCACCCCCTCCGGAAGGTGCTCCATGACCGCCTTTTGACTGACGATCCCGTGAAGCGCCGGCAGATCCGCCATGGTATAGGCCCTGACGATCAGCCGTTCGGTCTCCAGATGCAGATCGGCGAACACGGTTCACCTCCTGAGTGCTCTCCGCGGCGTTCGTGGCTGGCGGCTAAAAACGTCGATCGACCACGGCAACTCGTTGGCCGTCCACCGGGATCCAGCCGGCCGGCCGCCCGTCCCCGGTGATCCGCACCCACCACCTGGTCCGCGGCTCGGACAGCATCCGCTGGCAGGGCAGTCCCACGCCCATCTCGATATACTCACCCTGGTGGCGGAAGATATAGAATCCCTCGGCGGCGTAACAGATCACCTCCAGAAAAGTGCCGGCAGGGAGGTAGATCTCCCGGGCCCGGCCGGACTCCAGCCGGTTGCCCCGGGGAGGATCATAGACGAATCCTTCGACGATGCAGTCCTCCGTGATCTTCATCCGCCCGGGCTGTTCGATGCGGATCGCGGACCGGTCCCAGGCCAGTCTCTGACCGGCGGTCACGATGATCTTTTCGGCCCCGGCGGGGGCCGGACCGGCCGGAGATGCCGCCCCCGGCCGGGCGAAGATCATCAGGGAGTCGCCGGGACCCTGCCAGGCCAGCAGCGGCACGCCCTCGCCGGGCCACCGGTCGATAATCAGGGTCAGGGTTCCTCCCTCAGGTTCTTGCTCCTCTTTCTGCTCCACGGTCCCGCAACCGGCCAGGAT
>Ga0272444_10004724_pt1 | contig 11957 bp, 11 predicted proteins | sample SSMForm13_FD_201033 | JGI IMG/M metagenome (GOLD analysis project Ga0272444, IMG submission 201033) | Marine sediment archaeal communities from Little Sippewissett salt marsh, Falmouth, MA, United States - SSM-Form-13 | ecosystem: Environmental > Aquatic > Marine > Wetlands > Sediment ... | reverse complement strand
ACGATCTATGGGACCATCGCCTCATGTCACACCGGTTCGCTCGTCAGTGACCGACGTTTCGACCTCAAACGCTCCACCACCAGAGAAGCAGAGAAGCATGCGGCTCCCACCATGATGATGGTGGCACCCGACGTCAGATTCAACGCATAGGAAAGCCAGAGCCCCGCCGTCGTGAAGAAAACGTTCAGGAGGGTGGCGATCACCATCATGGATCGTAATGATCCTGAATACTTCTCGGCAATGTACGGCGCGATCGATAACAGGGCAATAACCAGGATCAGTCCCACCACACGGATGATCATCACCACAGCGAGAGCCACCATGCCGAGCAGAACAAAGTGCAGGAACCGCACCGGCACTCCTCTCAGTTGGGCAAACTCCCGGTCGTAGGACATGGCCAAAAAGCTGTTGTACAGGAGCCCGATCGTCAAAATGATAACCGCGGTCAGGGCAATCATCAACCACAGGTCCGATCGCGGGACCGCCAGGATACTCCCAAACAAATAGCTCATCAGATCGACATTGTAGCCCGGCGTGAGATCGAGGAGAACCACCCCGAGAGCCATGCCAAAAGCCCAGAGTACACCAATGATCGTATCAGTCCGGTGCCTGGCTTTCAGGGTGACTGCCGCCATGAGCATGGCGATGCCCAGGGAGAATCCAAGCGTGCCCAAGGTGTAGGGCAGTCCGAAAAAAAAGGCCAACCCGATACCGCCGTATGCAGCATGGGCAATTCCCCCCGAAAGGAAGACGAGCCGGTTCACGACGACCAGCGAACCGATCGTCCCGCAGGCGATGCTGGCGAGAACGCCGGCCAGAAGGGCGTTTCGCATGAACTCATAATGAAGGGCATCGAGCATCTCACTGGTCCTCGTGGGTTCTCAACACCCGGTGTGGCAGACCGTGAGCGATCAGGTCAACCGGGCAGTGATAGGCCATCTCCAGCATATCTCCCGTGATCTCGGCTGCATCGTGAAAGAAGACACGCTGGTTGACACAGGCCACACACTTCACGTAGCTCGACAGGACGCTGAGATCATGGCTGACCACGATAATAGTGACCGTGTCGTTCAATTCCTTCATCAAGTCGTAGAATTCCGTCTGTCCCTTGGTGTCGAGACTCGCCGTGGGCTCATCGAGAAGAAGCAACTGCGGATCGGTCACGAGGGCCCGTGCGATGAAAGCACGTTGTCGCTGCCCACCGGAGAGATCTCCCACGCGACGCTTACGGTGTTCCCACATCTCGACCCGCTCCAGCGCCCGCTGAGCTGCAATCCGATCATCGCCCGTATACCCGGAGTAGTTTCGACGATGGCGAAGCCGCCCCATGAGCACGACGTCCAGGACGGTGATGGGAAAGTCCCGATTGAAGCTAACATTCTGGGGCATGTATCCCATTCGTTGGACCACCTGGGATGGCTTTTTGTCAAAAACACGAACGGTCCCCCGTTCGGGCTTCAAAAGACCCAGAATGAGTTTCATCAGGGTGGTCTTTCCACCCCCGTTTGGTCCGAGGAGTGCGAGAAAATCATTCTGCCGAACACTCAAATCCACCTCTTTGATGACCGGAGCGCCATTAAACGAAAACCAGAGATCTCGGATTTCCACAACCGGCACGGACACCACTCGCCTCACCTCAAAGCCGCCCTGAACTTCTCCGCCACCTCGATCAGGTTTGCTTTCCAGCTCAGAGCCAAAGGATTCACAAAGGCAATCTGCCCGCCGATGGCCTTGGCGACGGTTTCGGCGCTCTTGGTCGAAAACTGAGGGGTCACGAAAACCACCCTGATCCCCTGCTTTTTGGCATGGTCGATCAGATACTGCAGTTCTGCAGGCTTCGGATCCTTTCCTTCGATCTCGACGGGCACCTGTTCGAGACCATAGGCGTCGGCGAAATACCCCCACGCAGGATGGAACACCATGAACGCGGTTCTCCCCTCCTCCCCCGCAAACACCTCTCTGAGATCCGCATCCAGGTCAACCAGCTCTATGATAAACTCCTTGTAGTTGGCCTCGTATGTGGACCGATGATCCGGATCAACCGCAAGCAGCCCCCTGAGGATATTCCGAGCCTGAACCATAACGGTTACGGGAGAAAGCCAGATGTGAGGATCCTTGATTCCATGATGAAGGGAATGAGGATCTTTCTCTCCGTGCTTGCCCGCTGCTTTTTCGGGATGGTGTGCCGTCTTCCCGTGGGCATCCTCCCCCTTGTCCTGATCGTGATGGTGGGTCTTGAGAGAGATTTTCTCAACACCTCTCTCTGTGTGCACAACCAGCATCTCAGGGTTGGCATCGCAGAACTTCTTCAGCCAGACCTTCTCAAACTCGATACCGACGGCATAGTAGATCTTCGTCTTGGCGAGGGCGGCCATCTGTCGAGGCTTGGGTTCATAGTCGTGGGGACTGGCCCCAGGTTCGACCATCACCGAGACATCCACCAGGTCGCCTCCGATTTTCTCGACAAAATACCGCTGCGGGACGATGCTCACGAACACCGGCACCTCTTTTGGGGAACCATCGGCTCCCGCGCACATCATGATTGACAATCCCAGAAGGACTCCGACTGTGAGCCGAAAGTGTTTGATGGATTGCCTCCTCAAGCCCTTGTGTCACCTCGTGGATTTTGGGGGGTCTGAAAAGACATCTCGTAAAGCATGTTGATCGCCCCCGAGTTCAAGACTCGACCCTTTGACGGATTCATGCTCTGTCAGGATCAGCAGTATGCACCAACAAAAATTATGCAACTTAATTGCACGAATGTCAATGCGTCAGAGATCTTCTCCATTAGGATCTCCATATGATCTTAGAGATCTCAGAGACAAAAAAATTTCGCCCTAATTTTTAGAAATACCGGTTTTTTTGATCACCCTTGACCGGGCCGTCAACTCAGGGGTGCAACTTATTTGCTTTTTCCCCGATGTTCCAACCCTGCGGGCTCAACTGTTTTCCGTGGCGCCCGGTTTCCCACCGCCGCAAAACCCGGAGCCCCCCCTGTCCTGTGTTATCCCATCGCCCGAAGAAAAGTGTTTTTTTCCAGGGCTCACGCGGAATTTCCCCTTTTTCAACATCTGCGATTGTGGTATAAGTAGGGGGTTTTTTATCTCTCGCCGAATCAGGACGCTTTTTGTCAACTTCCAGGGAGGACTCAACATGGACGGCACAGCCAGCCATGAGGCTGCAGGGAAGAACTCGATCGTGTGGTTGATATGGTTTCTGTTCCTCTTTTTGGTGGACTTCATTGTTCCATTCGCCTGGCTCTCCACAATACAAAAGGTCACAGGTGCATTTCTGTTCTGGATCATATGGACCCTGGTGGCGATCGTTTCCATGTTTGTCATCTTTCTGCGCTGGAGGGAGTAAACCCATGTCTGTTTTCTATGTATGGCTCGCCGTGAGCATCTACGTCGCCATTGGACTCGCCATCGCCTGGGCGGTTCGACGCCAACTGGGTCTGGGCATGAGCGAATTCTTCCTGGCAAACCGAACCCTCGGCGGGTTCATTTCTGCGCTGACCTACAGCGCCACCACATACAGCGCCTTTATGATGGTGGGGTTGGCCGGCTTTACCTACCGCGGTGGGGTGGGAGCTCTGGGCTTTGAATTCACCTACCTCTGCGGCCTTTTTCTGGCTGTGTATTTTGCCCCTCGATTCTGGCTGGTGGGCAGAAAGTACAACTACATTTCGCCTGCGGAACTCTTGGCGGATCGATACCAGAGTAAGGCGGTGGCTGTTGTGGCGGCCGTTCTGGCTCTGGTCTTCCTCGTCCCCTATGGAGCTGCACAGTTGATGGGTATTGGGTTTCTGGTCAGCGGTATTTCCGAGGGAGCGATTCCGGTGATCGTGGGGATCGTCCTTGCGACCGTGCTGGCCGTGGCGTGGGCCAATATTGCGGGCATGCGTTCGGTTGCCTGGACCGATGCGATGCAGGCCTTGATCATGATCGTGACATCGGTGATTGTCCTTTTTCTTGTTGTTTATCTTGGATTCGGAGGTTTTGGACCATTCTTCCATCGCATGCAGGCCGACATCCCCGGGCTCCTCAGGGTGCCGGCCGAAACGGGGATGTTCAATTTCAAGATGTATCTCGGTTTGTGTGTTCCCTGGACCTTTTTTTGTCTCTCAAACCCCCAGGTGAGCCAGCGCCTGTTTATCCCCAAATCCGTGACAGCCTTGAAGCAGATGATCGGCGGTTTTCTCTGCTTCGGATTCATCTACACACTGGTGACCGTCATGTGGGGGTTCTCGGCACGCCTCCTGGTGCCGGGCCTGCCCAAGGCAGACCTGGCCTCTCCGAGTCTTTTGGCCCTCCCCATCATTCCTCGGTTCCTGGCTATTATTGTGATGGTGGGCATCATGGCTGCAGCCATCTCAACCATTGACTCCATCCTGCTCACCCTGTCCTCCATGTTTGCCAGAGACATTTACAAAAATCTCAACCCGGAGGCTTCTGAAAACCGTGAACTTTCCTTGGGGAAATGGGTCATTCCCATCATGTCACTCATTGCTCTTGTGTTTGCCATCTGGGCTTCCCGAGGTACCGGACTCAAAGTCATGATCGTTTCGCTGTCGGTCGCCGCATCAGCCGGTCTTTTGATGGCTGTCCCCTCGATCATCGGTGCCTTTTTCTGGAAACGCGGCACAGCAAAGGGGGCACTCGCGAGCATGATCGGCGGGGCGATCTTCACGATGGTCCTACAGCTGGGCGGCTACAAACCGCTTGGCCACTGGCCGGGCGTCTGGGGTCTCGCCGCCTGTACACTGCTGTTCATCGTTGTCAGCCTCCTGACGTCGCCTCCCAGGCAAAAGGCGGACGAGTTTATCGGGTATCTCAAGGACGAGTTGCCAAAACACAGGTTCATCTGATCCGGTTTGTCTCGGACATCGTCCAACATTGGTCAGACCGCACCAAACCGCCGCTCTCAGTTTCCTGCCGGCTTGCGATGGATCCCTACCCCGCCGTGACGGGACGAATCGCTCATCGACAACGGGGTTCGCCAGGAAGTCAGAAAACCTCGAATCGGATCGTCTTGACGTGTTACTTTTTTATTGATAGTGTTACTAAGAACTGTTCGATGGGGCCGTTCACAATGTTCGATCGCTTCGCTTGTTCGACCGGCTTCGCCTCGTGGGGATTGGTTGAATGGTTAAATGGTTAATTAAGTCAATCGGTTAACTCGACAATTCGAACATTTCTTTCCTGATTGACTCAATTGACTTATTTGACCAAATCACACCAACACGTTTGACGAGAAGAACCAGTCGAACCAATTCAACCAATTGAACCGACAAACCAAAATTGATTTGAACGCCTTGAACGTTTGTCGCCCTAATTGACTCAATTGACTTAGTTGACTCATTCGACCAGCACCCAGAATCGATCAAAAAACCTCTACAGGGGGATATTTCTTTGCGAGACCCCAATAGAAACCCATGAGGAGGGTCACGTGGCACCCGAAAAAACCGCAGTCAGCGCACGCTTTAGTAAGTGTTTGGATTTCCATGGACATCTCTGCCCCGGCCTGGCGATTGGATTTCAGGCTGCTCGAATCCTCCTGAATCGCCTCGATGCCTGCAGAGCACCGGACGAGGAGCTGATCGCCTTTGTGGAGAACGACGCCTGCGGTGCGGACGCCATTCAGGTGATGACCGGGTGTACCTTTGGCAAGGGCAACTTTGTCTTCAGAGACTACGGCAAGCATGCTTTCACACTCGCTTCCCGAAAGACAGGCCGGGCCGTCCGCGTCTGTCTCAAACCCGACGCCCTTGAGCCCGATCCGGACTACCTGTCTCTCTTTGAAAAAATCCAGAAGGATCAGGCTTCGCCCGAGGAGAAGGAACGGTTTTGGAGCCGTCACAGGAAACGGGCCGAAATCATCCTCGAGTCCGATGCCGAGTCCCTCTTCAACACCGACGAGGTCGGGATCGATCTTCCTCCAAAGGCCAGCATCACCTCCTCTGAGCCGTGTGACGTCTGTGCAGAGTCGACCAAGATCGATCGGCTCCGGGAGATAGACGGGAAACGGGTATGCATCTCCTGTGCCCGGACGGACAGTTGACTGCCCGATGCCGTGCGTCAGGTGTGCTGAGGTGACGAATGATGAAAAATCGAATCGCAACGTGTCTGGCCGGCTGTCTTGCTGCCTTTCTCGTGCTTTCTCAACCCGTGTCATGGGCGCAGGCCGTGACGTACACGATCGCGGACACGACCGGTGATTGGGGATACCCCACGCCCCATCGACACTACCCCCGAGGTCCCGGCTATATTCGGATGAGCCTCATCTTTGATACCCTGACCTGGAAGGACTCGGAGGGTATGGTCATCCCTGCTCTGGCAGAACGGTGGAGATATCTGGAGGACGAAAACGCCTATGTCTTCACACTCAACCGAAACGCGACGTGGCATGATGGAAAGCCCCTGACCGCCGATGATGTCGTGTTCACGGTTGACTATGTGAAGACGTACCCGATGGCATGGATCGATCCAAAGATCGTTCGCAGGGCCGTCGCCCTTGACTCCGACACGGTTAAGTTTATTCTGAGCAGAAGACACGCCCCCTTCTTGACCGACATTGCGGGTACCATGCCCATTCTGCCGCGTCACATCTGGGCCGAGGTCACGGATCCGCGGAGCTTTGGCGGAAACAAGGCGTTGGTCGGAACCGGCCCATTCAAACTGTCGGATTACGACAGGTCTCAGGGGAGCTATCTCTACCAGGCCAACCCCAAATACTATGGAGGAAGCCCTCTCGTTGATCAACTCCGGTTCATCAAGGTCGGAACGGAGATGATGGCGGCGGCGCTCCGACAGGGTCAGGTGGATGCGGGATCGATACCCCCTGACCTGGCCGATAGAATGAAACAGACCGGGTTTAGAGTGATCCAGGCGCCCTACGGATGGCATCTCAAACTGGTCATGAACCACACCGTCCCGCCTCTGGATCAGAGGGCCTTCCGGCAGGCCTTGGCCCATGCCATCGATCGAGAGGCGCTTGTCGAAATCACCCAGCGGGGACATGCCAGGGTCGGGAACCCCGGATTTGTGCCGCCGGACAGTCCGTGGCACAACCCCGACGTTCCATCATACGACCGCGATCTTGAGAGGGCCCGGCTGCTGCTTCAGGAGGGCGGCTGTCAGGTCCAAAGCGATAAGGTCCTCTGGAACGGCAGTCCCTTAAGGTTGCAGTTGCTTTCACAACCACAGTTCAGGGACGTGGGCCTGTTTGTCAAGGGGCAGCTCGAGGCACTGGGGATTCACATCGATCTTCAAAGCCTCGAGCCGAAGACGCTTGATTCGAAGGTGCTTCACTGGCAGTTTCAGCTTGCCCTCACCGGCCACGGAGGACTTTACGAACCATCCTTTCTCAAGCGTGCGGTTCTGGACGAGGGGTTTAACAGTGCCCGATATCATGGGAACGCGGAACTCAAACGTCTGATCCTCGCCCAAATGGAGGAAACGGATCCTGCCAGACGCCGGGAGATCGTCTTCAGGGTCCAGGAACTCTATGCCGAGGATCTTCCAGGTCTGACGCTCTACTACCCGAACTGGTACTGGGCTCACAATGGAAAGGTCGGCATCTCTTATACACGGACCGGGATCGCCTTCGGAATCCCGATCCCGCTGGACAAGCAGGCGTTTGTCGAAACGAGCTCATAGACCCGAAGGCCCTGTTGGGGACAATCGTCCGACACGTTCAAGCCGTTCAAATCGTTCGCCCGGCTTCGCCTCGTGGGGATCAAGTGAATGGTTGATTCGTTAATTAAGTCAATTGGTTAATTGGGCTAAACACACAAAAGGAGGAAGGTCTTTAGCGTCTTGAACGTCTTGAACAATTCGAACAGCTTGAACGTTTGTCTCCTTAATTGACTCAATTGACTTAGTTGACTCACTCGACCAAGGTCCAAAAATGAAGACCCTCATTCAACGGAATATTCCGACCTATCTCGTTGCACTCCTGGTGATCGTGTCCATCAATTTTGTCCTCCCCAGGATGATGCCCGGAGATCCCCTGATGGCCATCTACGGGGAGGAGGCTCTGGTGGCCATGACGCCCGAGCTCAAGGCCTTCCTGCTTCGATCCTTTGCATTAGATCGCCCCTTATGGCAACAGTTCCTGGTCTATCTGGGCCAGACATTTCAGGGCAATCTGGGCTTTTCTTACTATCACAGTGCACCGACCTTTGAAGTCATTCTGGGGCGACTCCCATGGACCTTGCTTCTTGTCGGCACGGCTTTGATTCTCTCAACAGGCCTGGGTGTCATCCTCGGTATCGAATCGGGTTGGAGGCGAGGAAGATCCCTGGATCGGACAATCCTATCGGGTCTCATGGCCCTGAGTGGATTTCCCGATTTTTTCCTGGCCATGGTTCTGCTTCTCGTCTTCGGCGTGTTCCTGAAGCTCCTGCCGTTGTCCGGATCGCTCACGCCCTACTCGGGTCTCTCCGGGTTCGCCCTGGCCCTTGACGTGTTGCGCCATCTCATCCTGCCCGTCTCGGCGCTCACGCTGGGTCATGTGGCCGGAAACTACCTGCTGACCCGGAGCACCATGGTGACTGTGATCAAGGAACCCTTTGTTCGGGTGGCCAGAGCAAAGGGTCTACCCGATCGAATCGTTCAATATCGCCATGCCGGACGAAATGCCCTGCTTCCTGTGGTGACCCGAACGGGAATCTGGCTCGGACGAATTGTGACAGGGACGCTTTTTGTTGAGGTCATCTTCGCGTATCCGGGGCTGGGGAGTCTCACGTATCAGGCGTTGCTGACCAGGGACTACGCCGTCCTCCAGGGCGTTCTCCTCTTGGTTGCGGTCTTGGTCCTGGTGGCCAACTTCTGCGCGGATCTTGCGTGCGCCCGAATGGACCCACGGATTCAACATGCATATTAGCATCAGAGGTCAATTTCGGACAAACCGATTCGGCCAGGCTGGGGTGGTGATCCTCCTCATCATGGCTGCCCTGGCGCTTCTGTCGCCGGTCCTGGCAGTGGATGACCCAAATCACCAGACCCACGAAGCCTTTGAACCGCCCTCGTTGGCCCATATTCTCGGAACCAACCACGTGGGTCAGGACAACTGGAGCCGTCTGCTTCACGGCGCCAGGACCTCTCTCCTGGTCGGATTTTTCGCCGCCTCGGCGGCCACACTCATCGGTCTTATCGTCGGCGGATCCTGCGCGCTTCGAGGAGGCATTTACGATGCTGTGGTGATGCGTTTCGTCGATGCCCTCCTCATCATACCGGCCGTCATCGTGCTCATCCTGGTGGCGGCTTACGTGAATCCAAGACTGCCTCTGCTGATCGTTCTGATCTCACTTCTGTCCTGGTCCGGAGGGGCGAGAATCGTGCGGGCTCAGACCCTGAGCCTCAAGGAGCGTTCCCACATCGCTGCGGCCAGGACGTTTGGCGGCCATGGCTGGTATGTGATGCACCGTCACATCGTGCCGGATCTGGGCCCGATCCTGGTTGTTGAGTTTATCCACAGTTTTCGAAGAGCCGTCTTCATGGAGGCCGGGCTGGCATTTCTGGGAATCGGTGATCCCACAACCGTGAGTTGGGGCAGTATCATGAAAAACGCCGTGGATTACAGCTACATGGGCGTGTGGGGATGGTGGTTGGTTCCGGCCGGGCTGGCCCTGTCCTTGACGATCCTCTCGTTGACCTTTATCGGCCACACGCTGGAGCCCATGATGGAGCCCAGACTCATGGAGGAAGCCGTTGCTTGAGGTCAGGAACCTGACAGTCACCTATGGCTCGGACCAGGTGCTCGCCGGTGTCGACCTGGATCTCCCAGCGGGTGATTCCCTCGTCCTCGTGGGGGAATCGGGGACCGGCAAAACGACGCTGGGCCTTGCGATCATGGGTCTGTGTGAAGGGACTGTGAATGGGTCCATCCTCTTTAAAGGAAAAAACCTTCTGCGTCTTGACAGGGAGGCGTTGAGACAGATTCAAGGTAACCGGATCGCCATGGTTTTTCAGAACGTGAACCAGGTACTCGATCCTGTCTATCGGATCATCGACCAGGTCATTGAACCCGTGCTGGCCCATGGCTCTCAGAGCAGAGAGCAGGCCAGGCTCCGCGCAACGGAAATCCTCGCCGAGGTCGGTCTCTCGCCCGACCGGTCGGTCCTTTATCCTCATCAGTTGAGTGGCGGCGAACAGCAAAGAGTCCTCTTGGCCACAGCCCTCATCAATGAGCCCGATTTGTTGATTCTGGACGAGCCCCTCGCGGCGATCGATGCGTCGGCCAGGGTCGAGATCATGGCCCTTCTGAGAGGGCTGAACCGGAAACGGGACACAACCCTTCTCACCTTTACCCATGATGTCGGAATGGCCGTGAAGATCGCCGACCGGATGGGGTCCCTCTACGCCGGTCGTATCGTGGAACTCGGCGAGTCGGAACCCGTCTTGGTGGAACCGAAACACCCGTACACAAGGGCGCTGATCCGTTCCTATCCGAACATGACCACCTCCAAGGATCTCCAGGGTATCAAGGGACGCTTGACCCGGCCCGTCACCGGGTGTCCCTTTCACACCCGCTGCACCCAGGCAATCGACATCTGTCGCCTTGAAACCCCACCTCTCACGGACCACCAGGAGCGATTACTCGCCTGCCATCGAGGCGGCGTCATACCACTGATGAGAACGGTTGGCCTCACAAAACGTTTTGGTGATTCCGTCGCCGTTGATTCGGTGGATATCACGATTCATGGTGGTGAGACGCTCTCGCTGGTCGGACCGAGCGGTGCCGGAAAGACAACGCTCGCCCGGATGTTGATGGGACTTCTGGAGCCGACCGATGGGACAGTCTATCTTGAGAATCAAGAGACAAAGGTCGACGACGGCTTCTATCGCAGGGTTCAGATGGTTTTCCAAAACCCGGGGGAGTCCCTCAGCCACCGGATGACCGTCTTGGAGCTGGTCAGGGAGCCCCTCGATGTGCAACGCATCTGCTCCAGGCAGGCGGCCGAAAACAGGACCGTGAGAGCCATTGAGGAGGTTCAGCTTCCGGTGAACGGGGATTTTCTCACCACCTATCCCCATCACCTGAGCGGGGGAGAGCTCCAGCGGGTGGCCATCGCCCGGGCTCTCGTTCTCGATCCGGATCTGCTTATCGCCGATGAGCCGACCTCAGCGCTTGACTCAAGCGTCCAAGCGAAGATCCTCAGGCTGCTCCTCAGTCTTCAGGAAAGCCGCGGGCTCAGCATGCTTTTCATCACCCACGACATTGCCTTGGCGAGAAAAATCAGCGACCGGATGGCTGTGATGATCGGAGGCAGAATCGTCGAAGAAGGCCCCGTCAACACGATTCTCGGTTCTCCCAAAACCGCCTACACGAAAGCTCTCATCGAATCCGCGTCTTCCCTGCAAAAGGACGCTAAGAACATCCCATGATATTGTGTTTGATCGTCTGCTGTCCCCATGGTATGTATAGGGGAACCCCGGCGTGCCCATCCGGAGAATCGGAAGCACAAAAACAGAGACGAGGTGAATATCATGGCAAACTGTCACGACATGAAGACCGGCGAGATCTATGAGTGCCAAGAGTGCGGCATCGAGCTTCAGGTGATCAAAGATTGCAAGGATGCCGGCATTCCGGCTGACCAGTGCGCGTGCCACACCGACGCGGCGCCCTGCACCTTTTCCTGCTGTGGGAAGGATCTGGTCAAGAAACAGTCGTGATCCATTGGCGGGACAGTCTCCGGGACGATGGGACTAAAGCGTCTGTTTCACCCACCCGGCACGTTCGCTGAACCGTTCCGCCGAGTTGATCTGAACACCCAGCACCTCGGCGATGCGAAATTTCGCGTCCATCGCATTGGCCTTATCGACCCGGGGGATGACCGTACCCAGTCCAAGATCCTCACGAATCTCGGTCATCCTTCCCACGTCTGACAGGTCCTCGGTCGAAACGCCGAGCCTCTGAGCCACGTAAGTTTTTGCCGCGTCGATCCTCATCCC
>Ga0272444_10004723_pt1 | contig 11957 bp, 8 predicted proteins | sample SSMForm13_FD_201033 | JGI IMG/M metagenome (GOLD analysis project Ga0272444, IMG submission 201033) | Marine sediment archaeal communities from Little Sippewissett salt marsh, Falmouth, MA, United States - SSM-Form-13 | ecosystem: Environmental > Aquatic > Marine > Wetlands > Sediment ... | reverse complement strand
TCTCCATGGTTGATTCTCCTTTCATGATTGCCCGAAACGGGGTCCCGGCGAGGAGGTTTTCTGTGCGTTTCGAAAGGCCATCGGTGCGGTCGGGCCCTGCCTGAGGGCCGCAATCAGGTCCTCTTCACTGTGAATGGGGACGGCGAACCGGGTGGCGTACTGGCCGACCTCATCCACCTCGTGGGCGTCGCTGCCTCCCGTGACCGGGACCCCGAGGCCGGCGGCCACCTCCCCGGCAAAACGGTTCTCCTCGGCGGTGACCTTGCCGTTCAGGACCTCCACCGCGTCCACGTACTGAAATACGGGGCGTTTCATGGCCTTTTCGGGCGTCAGCCCGAGCTTACCCACGCCGAAGGTGAGGAAGCCGCGAAAGGGATGGGCGGCGATCATGAAACCGCCGGCCTCGAGGACCTGCGGGCGCAGATCCTCCAGGCGAATGATTCCCGTGATGTCCGCATCGAACCCGAAGACCAGGATGTCGCCCTGGTCCGTGGTGATTTCGTTCCCTCGAAGCACCAGGAAACCGTGACGCTGGCGAAGGGCTTCCACGTCCTCGGCCCGCCAGACGTAATTGTGGTCTGTCAGGCAGATTCCGTCCAGGCCGATGCGCCGGGCTTCCTGAATGAGCTCGTCCACCGGGATCGAGCTGCACGGCGAGGCGGGTGAGGTGTGGGCGTGGAGATCGATGACCGGCCCGTTCAGCGAGGCGGCCGAGACGGAGGCGGCCGAGGGCGTCCGAACGGAAACGGCCGCCGAGGACCGGTCCTTTGACTCCGTTTCGGTCTCACCGGTTGAGACGGCGGCCTCGGCCCCGTTTTCGAGAAAATCCGAAAACGTCAGGGCTGCGCCTCCCCTCTTCGCCTCCTCGTAGCGGAGCACTTGAAGGGCCTCACGTGCGGCGTGGCAGCACTCGATCAGGATGTTTGCAAAGTGCCGACAGGCCTTTCGGCCTACGGTCCGTTGAAGGGTGCGGCCCAGATCCGACTGGTCGATGCGAAGCCCGACCGCGTCTTGGAGCTTCTCCAGGGCCAGGGGGCAGTCCGGGGTGGTCCACCGGTTCCACCAGCCCTCCACGGATCGAATCTCCCCTGTGGACGGATCGATGGCCATACGGACCTCCAGTCCGTACATATCGTCGTCGAGGATTCCGTGGGCCATGAGCCGCTGCGGGCCTTCGGTCCAGATCCCCACGCGTTTGCTTCTCTGGAATCCCAGCATGCAGTGCGCCTCCGATCATGTGTTGGGTGAACCCGATACGGTCGAGTTCCGGTTTGCAGAATTCACGTGGTGCAGGGTCCTCCACAGGCGTTCCCCTGGGAAGCCCCCGAATGGGCGGTCAGGACGAGCCCGGGGTAGGGGGCTCGATCCCTTCCGTAATGGTGCTTTCAGGCCCGAACGCAGCACAACGGTTGTAGAGCCTGATGTTCTTCCGCACCATGCGGGCGAAAAAATCGCGGGCGCCTTCCGTGTCGTCAGGGACGCCCTCGAGCTCATCTTTGGTGAAGTAAAGGATGATCCCGTGGCAGCATTCCTCCATCATGAAGATCAACTGGCGGCAGGAAAAGTCCTCCCCCACGAGGCCCGCCATGATCTTGGCCATGCCGGGACCGACCCGGACGCCGACCGCCTTCTGAAGGGCGTCCAGGGAGCCGAGGCAGATCCCCCGCTCGTCCCGGGAGACGCGTTGCGACACGGAGGTGATGTCCAGGTCGGGAAGTCGGACCGTGAGGGTCACCTCGGCGTCCATGAGGGTGTCCTGGAGCCGGCAGGTGGCCTGAAGGGTCTCCTCGTCGGTCGGCTCCACAGAGGTGGTTCGGCTTCTCGAGAAACGCAGAAGGTGTGGCATGAGCATATCGGTCTCTCCTCCTTATTCCCCCTGAAAATCCGGTCGTCTCTTTTCCAGGTAGGCTCGAATGCCTTCGTGGCAGTCCCGAGTCCGGTAGGTGTCGCCGTAGAGGCGGGAGGCGAGGTCGAACCCCGCCCGAGAGGTCCGGTCCGCAGCGCCGAGGACGGCCCGTTTGGCCATGGCGAGGGAAGCCGGTCCCGCGGCGAGCCGCCGGGCGAGCTTCAGGGCCTCGGGCATGAGTCGGTCCAGCGGGTGAACGGCGTTTGCGAGGCCGATTCTCTCGGCCTCCGCGGCCTCCACGGTTCGCCCGGTGAAGATGAGCTCCAGGGCCCGGCCCGTGCCGATGAGGCGGGGAAGCCTCACAGTGGCCCCGTACCCGGGAATGAGTCCGAGGCGGATCTCCGGCTGGCCGAAGACGGCCCCAGGGCTGCAGAGGCGGAGGTCGCAGGCGAGGGCCAGCTCGCACCCGCCCCCCAGGGCCCATCCGTTCACGGCGGCGATGACAGGGATCTCCATGGACTCGATGATGGCGAAGATGCGGCTCCCGTGCCGGGAGGCCCTCTCAGCGTCTTCGGGCGTGTAGGCGGTCATGGCCTGAATGTCCGCACCTGCGGCAAAGGCCTCTCCGGCCCCGGTGATCACGGCGGCACGCACGCCGGGGGAGGAGGCAATCCGGTGGAGGGCGTCCTGAAGGCGATCCCTCATCCGGGCGTTGAGGGCGTTGCGCTTTTCGGGGCGGTTCAGCGTCAGGGTGGCGACCCGATCCCGAATCTCGAGTAGAACCACTTCCATGTCATCTGCTTTCGATTTGGATAGCCATACCGCTTTCGATTTGGATGACCCGAACGGGCACGTCATCTTGTCCCTTTTGGGTGTGAAGATCAAGGTCCATTTCCAACTTTCTGATATTATTTAAGATTAAACGATGGGGGTGCGCAGGATCTTTCGGCTTGCTTCGCAAAACGGTTCGACTGCCGCCGGCAGGAAGGTATGGCTGGATGGCCGGAGAGAGGGCTCTCGGGCGCGGGCCCCCTGCGAATTCACGAGTCCTTCAGGTTCAGGGTGCGGCCGACCGGGAGCCCCAGCTCATGGGCTCGAAGCACACGGCGGAGGATTTTGCCGCTTCGGGTCTTGGGGATTTCATCGATGAAGGCGATCTCTCGGACCATGATATCGGCCGAGATATTGGCCCGAAGGAAGGCCCGAATCTCCTGGTTGAGCCGGGAGGAGGGGCTGAAGGCGGGATTGAGTGAAATGAAGGCCTTGATCGATGACTTCCCCGAACCGGGATCCCCGCCCTTACTGATCACGGCCGCCTCGGCCACGGCCGGGTGCATGTAGAGGGCATGCTCGATCTCGTAGGGCCCCACCATCTTGATTCCCCCGACCTTGATCAGGTCGTCGTTTCGCCCCTGGTGATAGAAGTACCCCTCGTCGTCCATGAGGGCCATGTCCCCGGTGAGGAACCATCCCGGGACTCGGAAGTACTGCTCGTAACGCTCCTCATCGCCCCAGAGCGCACTCATGAGACCGGGCCATTCCAGCTTGAGGGCCAGCTCCCCCATGCTCAGGGGGGGGAGGGGCTCCCCTTCTTCGTCCAGCACCGCCGCGTCGATGCCCGGGACGGGGCGTCCCATGGAGCCGGGCTTGATGTCCATGGAAGCGAAGTTGGCCAGGCAGATGATACCGGTCTCGGTCATCCACCAGGTGTCGTGAAGGGAGTGGCCCAGATTCCTGAGGGCCCAGTAGAAGAGGTCCGGTACCAGAGGTTCGCCCACGGAGGCGATGTGCCGAAGGTGGGAGAAGTCGTACCGACCGGGCAGGTCGTCCCCGGCCTCCATGAGGCGGCGGATCGTGGTCGGAGTCGTGTACCAGACCGACACCTCATGCTTCTCGAGGGTCCGGTACAGATTGGACGCGCTGAAGGGGTCTCCCTGGACCAGGGTGGTGGCGCCGCAGAGCCAGGGCGCGAAGACGCCGTAGACCGTACCGGTCACCCAGGCCGGATCGGCCTCGGTCCAGAGAAGGGTCCGGGGTGTTAGGTCCAGAACGGCCCTCCCGGTGGCCCGAATGCCCAGCATGTCCTGGTGGGTGTGCACGATTCCCTTGGGGGTCCCGGTGGATCCCGAGGTATAGTTCATGTACAGGGGCGCCCGTTGGGGCAGAAGACGGTTCTCGAACGTCACGGGCATCTGCTCGGGCCGGCCCTTCACCAGGATTTCGTTGGGGATCAGTCGAGGCAGGGGGCCCTCGGTCAGAAAGAGCCAGCGCACGGAGTCCATAGCATCCGCAGGCAGGCGTTCGGCCATGTCCGGGTGGGTCAGAATACCCGCGGGCCGCGCGTCTCGAATGCGGACCTCCAGCTCGTCGTAGGTGACGGAGGAGAAGAGGTTGCAGAAGACCACGCCCTGACGGGCGCACCCCAGCATGGCAAAGCAGGTCTCCGGACAGGACGGAAGGATGAGGAAGAGGCGGTCGCCTGCCCGAAGCCCCTGCTCTCGAAAGAGGTTCGCCCACTGGCAGGAGATCTCCCGAAGCCGGGCGTAGGAAAACGTCCGGGCCTCTCCCCCCTGCTCAAAGATCAGGGCGGTTCGATCCCGGTTCTCCTCGCTTTCGGCCCATCGATCCACGGCCTCGGTCACGATGTTGATCCGGTCCGCCGCATTGTGCCCGAAGGCCTGGGCTTCCTCGGCCCAGGAAAAGGAGGCGCGCGCCTGGTCGTATGGGCCGATTTGGGCGTTGGGGTTTTCCGCGTTCACTCTCGCCTTGATCATGAGGTGCCTTTCCCCGGCACTGGAGCATGACCCACTTGGGGCCTAGTCCGTCCAGACGCCGTACCGTCGATGGACCTCCATGGCCCGGTCCACAATCAGGGAGGCCCTGGGCGTGAGGGCGTGGACCCCGAACGCCGGGCGCGTTTCGCTCTGTAGGGCCCGAAGGACCTCCTGAACGCAGCGGGCCAGGGACGGCGGGTCGTATCCTCCTTCCAGGGCAAAAAGGACAGGTGGGAGGCCGGACTCCTCCCGAAGGGCGAGCAGGAGGGCGGTCAGCTCGCCGTAGGCCTTCTCGGACAGCAGACTTCGGCCTATGGGATCGTCCCGGTGGCCGTCGAACCCCGCCGCCACGAGGATAAGCTGGGGCTGGTAGCGGCGCACCACGGGGGCGAGAATGCCTTCGTAGATCCGGACCATGTCCGGATCCTCCAGGTCCCGCGTGAGAGGCAAATTGACCGTGAACCCCTCGCCCCGGCCTCGGCCCGTGTCGCTCCAGTCCCCCGTATGGGGATAGAGAAGGGTGTCGTGGCTCGAGAGGTAGAAGACCCCGCTTTCCTCGTAAAAAAGGTTGTTGAGCCCGTGGCCGTGGTGAATGTCCCAGTCCACGATGAGAATGCGGTCGTATCCGTACCGCTGGGAGGCGAACCGGGCCGTGATGGCCAGGTTGTTGAAGATGCAAAAGCCGGAGACCTGGTTCGAAAGGGCATGGTGTCCCGGAGGGCGCACCAGTGCGAAGCAGAGATCGCACTCCCCGGTGAGCATGGCCTCCAGGCCCCGAATGCACCCTCCGGCTGCCAGCCAGGCGGCGAGATACGACCTGGCGCTGGCCGGAGTATCCGGGGCCAGGCTCGTGAACTCTTGCTCCGCCGTCTTGAGCACCTTTTTGATATGCCCGGGGGTATGCACGAGCTCGAGCTGCTCCATGGTGGCCATCTCGGCCTCCATGTCGATCAGGCCCTCCCCCATCTCCCGGTCCAGCATGCGGTGGATCGCCACGAGGCGGTTGGGGTGCTCCGGATGCAGGTGCCCGGTCTTGTGCTCCAGGAAACGGTCGTCCCGGACAATGCCCAGCTTCAGCGGCATGCGTTTTCCTTCCGGGTTTCTGGTCTCAGGGCTCAGGTTTCGGGTTCACACCCTCACACGCTTCCATGGATCTCCACGGCTCCTTGTACCATGGAGAGAGGGCGGTGTCCTAGGCCTTGAGTGCATCCCCGATCGTCAGGTGCATGGTTCGCTCGCTCTCGAACCGGTCTTCCTCCGAGAAACGGAAACCGAACTTCCGGTAAAGGCCGATGGCGGGGAAGTTGTATGTCCCCACGCTCAGCCACAGGGCGCGGAGGTATGCGTCCCGGGCGAACTGCACGGCCGTCTCCGTGAGACGCGTTCCCACCCCTCGGTTTCGCTGTGTCTGGCTGACGAAGATCAGGTACTCGCCTTCTCTGCGTTCCAGATCCGGGATCACCACCACATGCCCGATGACCCGGCCCTCTCGAAGGGCGAGAAAGTTCTTGCCCTGGCGGACCAGGTTCCCGATCCAGTCCCGGCAGGCGGCCGGTTCCACCGGCGGGACCCCCTGGAACTTCCCCTTGGGGGAAAACCCGTCGTACATGGCGCAGAGCCCGCCGATGTCGTCCTCACGGCAGGCCTTCACCTCAAAAGAGCGTCCCTCTTTGTCGATGAAGCGCATGGTCGCCTCAACCGCAGGTCCGGGTGGCCCGGGTCAGGAAGACTCCGAGTGCATGCACACCGCGTTACCCGTGGGGCGTTTCGATCCTTTCCTGAATCAGCTGGTCCACCACGCCGGGGTCGGCAATCGTGGAGGTGTCCCCGATCTCCCCGGTCTTGCCTGCGGCGATTTTCTGCAGGATCCGCCGCATGATCTTTCCGCTGCGGGTCTTGGGGAGCGCGTCCGCCCACTGGACCACATCGACGGTGGCGATGGGGCCGATTTCCGAGCGTACGAGCTTGACGAGCTCCGTTTTCAGATCGTCCGTTTTGCCAACGCCGCTGTTCAGCGTCACGAAGGCGTAGATGCCCTGCCCCTTGACGGGATGGGGGAATCCCACCACCGCCGCCTCGGCAACCTTGTCGTGTAACACAAGGGCGGACTCGATCTCCGCCGTTCCCAGGCGGTGCCCTGAGACATTGATCACGTCGTCGATTCGGCCGATGATCCAGTAGTAACCGTCCTCATCCCGTTTGGCGCCGTCCCCGGTGAAGTACATGCCCGGGACCTGGCTGAAGTAGGTTTCCTTGAAACGCTCGTGATCGCCGAAGACCGTTCGAGCCATGCCCGGCCAGGGCCTTCGAATGCAGAGCACGCCTTCCTGGCCCGGGTACTTCACCTCCTGTCCGATGTCGTCCAGGATGACCGGATCCACCCCGAAGAAGGGGAAGGAGCAAGAGCCCGGTTTGATGGGGGCGACGGCGGGAAGCGGCGTGAGCATGTGGCCCCCCGTCTCCGTCTGCCACCAGGTGTCCATGATGGGGCACCAGTCGCGGCCCACGTGGTGGTGGTACCAACGCCACGCCTCGGGGTTGATGGGTTCGCCTACGGAGCCGAGGAGCTTGAGGCAGCCGATGTCGTGCTTTTCCACGTGCTCGTGCCCCTCCTTGGCCAGGGCGCGGATCACGGTGGGGGCCGTGTAGAACTTGGCGACCCGGTACCGCTCCACGATGGCCCAGTAGCGGTCGAAGTCGGGGTGGTTGGGCACCCCTTCGTACACGACGCTCGTGAACCCGTTGATCAGGGGGCCGTAGACGCCGTAACTGTGGCCGGTGACCCAGCCGATGTCCGCCGTGCACCAGAAGACCTCGTCGTCCTTCATGTCGAAGGTCAGCCGGTTCGTCATGGCCGCATACAGGAGATATCCGCCGTGGGTGTGAACCACGCCCTTGGGCTTGCCCGTGCTCCCGCTCGTGTAGAGGATGAAGAGCGGATCCTCGGCCTCCATGGGTTCGGGCTGCACGAAATCGGGAAGGGACGGATCCTCCATGGCCTCGTGCCACCAGACCTCGCGGGACGGGTCCAGGGCGGGTTTCAGCCCGGCCCTGTCGAAGACGATGACGGTCTTTACGCGGGGGCAGCTCTTCAGGGCCTCGTCCACGTTCTGTTTCAGCGGCACGGCCTTGCCCGCACGAAAACCTCCGTCCACCGTGACCACCAGAGCGGCGTCGCAGTCGTTGATCCGGTTAGCCAGCGCCTCGGCACTGAACCCGCCGAAGACGACACTGTGGACGGCCCCGATTCGGGCGCAAGCGAGCATGGTCACTGCGAGCTCCACGATCATGGGCATGTAGACGACGACCCGGTCCCCCTTGCCCAAGCCCCTGGCCTTGAGAACGGCGGCAGCCCGGTTCACCAGGGCGTAAAGCTCACCGTAGGTGAGCGTGCGACGTTCCTCGGGATCATCGCCCTCCCAGTAATAGGCGATCTTGTCCTTCAGGGTTTCCAGGTGCCGATCCAGGCAATTGGCACAGGCGTTGAGAACGCCGCCCTTGAACCACTCGATGCGGGCCTCGTTGAAATCATAGTCGAGCACCCGATCCCAGGGCTTGTCCCAGGTCAGGTACTCCCGGGCCTTTTCGGCCCAGAAGCCCTCGGGGTCCTCGATGGAGCGCCGGTAGAGTGCGTCGTATTCCTCCCGGTCCCGAACGTAGGCGACCTTTCTGAAATCCTCCAGATGGGCATCGTAGGACGTGCGGTTCTCTTCCATGCCTGAATCCTCCTTTTCCCGTATGGTTGCGTCCCTGCACGGTTTTCCGTCCGGTCTTCAGCCCTTCAAAAGGGGTTCGTGACGGAGGGGGGGGCGCCGAATGGTTCGATGATCGGAAATCATAACATGTTCGGGTCTCGATGCGAACCGGGCTGATCGAATCGCGCTTTGAGAATCACCATGTCTCCCTCGTAGGAGGCGGCGACGTCGTAGGCGAGCTTCTTGAACAGTCGAATCATGGGCCGGTTCGTGGGGTCCGTGTAGGCGATGAAGCCATGAATTCCCTGCTCTCTTGCCGTCTCGGCCAGCTTGTTCTGGATGATGGTCGAGATTCCGCGGCCCTGCCAGGCCCGATCCACGCTGTAGGCCACCTCCGCCATGTTGGTCGCCGGATCGAGAAAGTAGCCGCCTACGGCGATGACCTGCTCGAAGCCCGGTTCTCCGATGACAGCCACCATGGCCATGTCATGGATGTAGTCCACCTGAAAGACACTGGCCACGTCCTCCCGGACAAAGGCGGTCTTTTCGTGCATGAAGCGCCGGACCACATCGCGCCGGTCCAGGTTGTAGAAGTGCTCCTGGATGCCTCGTTCGTCCGTGGGCCTGGCCGGTCGAAACAGGACCTGATGACCGTCGATCTCTCTGGTTTCCTCCACCTTGAGGGGATAGACGCTGCGAATACTCTCGGCCAGGGTCCGCTCAGGACCCAGAAGGCCGCGCTTTTTGGCTTCGTGAAAGAGCTCGTCTCTGAAATCCGGATGGGCCACGCTGATCATGGCGACGGCCCGTTCCTGAAGGCTTTTTCCGAAGAGGTTCACCACGCCGTACTCGGTGACCACGTACTGGACGTCGCCTCGGGGAACGACCACGGGGATGTCGTCCAGGGAGGGGACGATACGGCTGCTTTTCCCGTCCATGGTGGTGGAAAAGAGCATGAGAATATTCTTGCCGCCGGGCGACTGAGTCGCTCCCCGGACGAAGTCCATGATTCCGTTGACCCCGGAGAAGTGATTGTAAAGAAGGGCGTCGGCCGAGGCCTGTCCGGTGAGGTCCATGGCCATGGCCATGTTGATCGCGACCATCTTGTTGTGCCTGGCGATGACGGCCGGGTCGTTGACCACGTCCGACGGGTGAAACTCGATGCCGGGATTGTCGTGGAGGAACTCGTAGAGATCGCTGGATCCGATGGCGCCGCTCGCCACGAGCTTTCCCTCATTGATTCCCTTCCGGCGATTCGTGATCACACCTTTGGCAACGAGGCCCATGATGCCGTCGCTCAGAAACTGGGTGTGCACGCCCAGGTCGTTTTTGTCCGCAAGACCCGCCAGGAGGGCCTGGGGGGTGGCTCCGAGGCTGATCTGAAGGGTGGCCCCGTCCTCGATGAGCTTGGTGGCATGGCGCGCGATCAGGTGGGCCGACGGCGCTTCGGGAGGAAGTCCTACCGTGAGGAGTTCCTCCTCGTGCTCCACGATGACATCCACGTCCTGCACGTGAATGAAGCTTCGTCCCATGACACGCGGCATTCTCGGGTTCACTTGAGCGATGACGAGATCGGCGGACCGGGCCGCGGCCAGAGTGACGTCCACACTGACGCCCAGGCTCATCCACCCGAAGTCGTCCGGTTCCGAGACCTGGATCAGGGCCACATGCACGGGGAGCTGCCTGGTTTTGAAAAGGCGCGGTACGGCCGAGAGATTGATGGGCGTCAGAAAGCGCTTGTGCCGGGAGAGTGCCCGGGGCTTGGCCGATCCCAGGTAGAACGTCCTCGGGTTCAGGGTCTGGCAGGCGGTTTCGTCCGCCATCATGGTCAGAGGGACCGTCTCCAGGCTGAGGACCCGGACGATTTCGAGGTCCGAGAAGCCCGAGGAGCGAGCGGCCAGCTCACGCACCAGGGCCTGGGGTTCGCCGCAGGAGGACCCGATGAAGACGCGCTTCCCCCGGCGGATCAAACCGATCGCCTCAAAGGCCGTTCGCCGTCTGGCCACATACTCGTCGGGCCAGTATCCTCGTTGTTTGTCGGGCATGGGATCCATTCCTTTGCTCGTTTCCGGAAGGGAAACGCCCAAGTGCCCTACACTCGATTCACGGATGGGCACTTGCCAGTAAATCCCCGCGAACTCTGCGACCGCCGGCACCTCCCGGCCAATCCCGGACAGGTCGTCATGGTGATCCCGGCCCCACAGCCCCCATTGGTCGAGCAGGCGGCCGGCGCGGATAAGCAGGCCGCGGTCCTCCTCTTCGGCCCCTTGAATCATGAGCTCGAGACCGCCAGTGTCTTCTTCCCTTGCCCCTTTCCCGCAGCGAAAAACCCCGCGATCACGGCGAGGAAACCCACCCCCGTCGCCAGGTCCCTTTGAGGAAGAGGCTCGCAAGCGCTACGGAGAATGAGGCCGCGCCCGAAAACCCCCATGGAGCACTCTCTTGATCACCCGTCACAGTGCATTCCCTCGTGCGACCGGATCATTCATCCACCTCCGCATGAAGCGCTCCTTTTCGGCGCAGCCGGGGCTTCCCCAGCAAACCGGCACCGTCAGGACGGGACTCCCTTCCCGGACCACGGAGACCGTTCGAGGACGTCCGTCGAGCACCACGTGCACATACGTGGCAAAGCTCTCGGCAAAGTCCTCCCACGGACTCTGGGCCGCGGGGAGAGTGGGGAAGTTCGTGTGCCGGGCGAGATTTCGGTAGGTCTTCGGGATCTCCCCGGCCCTAAGCTTGGACCGATCGAACCGGTAGGCGAAGACCTCGGGTCGCTGGGGGAACCGGTCGTCGAATCGGCTGCAAAAGTCGTTTTCTCCTTCGGGTCGCCAGGAGAGCTTCACAAAGGGGTGGTTCGGAGAAAGGGGTTTGCCGTCCTGCCAGTCGACCCAGGAGGGATGAGCTTGGGACACCATCCCGAGGATGTGCCCCAGTTCGTGAAGCAGAATGAACCGGACGGCATTTTCCACCGTGTCGTTCGGCGGCTCCTCGATGTGGACGTCGAGGATCGGATCCTTTCCAGTCGACGGCTGAAAGATGCTGCGTTCCTTCCAGGTGGCCCAGGCGTTTGCCGTCCTTTTTCGAAGGACGGCCATGTCCAGAACGACCAGGCCGAAGTGCTCCCGGCCCTCCTCATCGTAGACCACGTCCGCGTACCCGGTTCCGCCCAGGTCGCTTACGCAGAAGACCCCCACCAGCCGTTCCTCGAGCAGGTCGCATACGGCTGAGGGAAGGCTCGCTTGAATGGATGCCAGGGCCCCGGCAACCTCCGGCAGCGGAGGAGCCGATTCGGGCAGTTCCTCGAATCCCTGAATCTCGTTCTCGATGCGGATTTTCTCTACGAGTTCTGCGGGGGCCGGGTGCAGGCGTTTCGAGAGCGGCACCCTTTTCCATTTCGTACCCCAGTAAGCGATTCGAAAGGACGGGTTCTCTTTCCACGCACGCTGAAGCGAGGCGTCGCTTCCGATGCAGGAGGGAGAGGCCAGGGAAAGAGAAAGAAGAAGATACAGGAACCATTGAAACACGGCTTTGCGGTGATGGGGCCCTACGTTCGGCATCATGGCATGCTCCTGGGGGTCGGGGGAGGGCCGGCCCCGGGCATAACGCCGCAAGAACCGGTGGAGTCCCCAGTCAGTGTAGGCG
>Ga0272444_10004722_pt1 | contig 11961 bp, 8 predicted proteins | sample SSMForm13_FD_201033 | JGI IMG/M metagenome (GOLD analysis project Ga0272444, IMG submission 201033) | Marine sediment archaeal communities from Little Sippewissett salt marsh, Falmouth, MA, United States - SSM-Form-13 | ecosystem: Environmental > Aquatic > Marine > Wetlands > Sediment ... | reverse complement strand
GTCCGACGGCACGTGGGTCAACGAGTGGGCGGACCCTGAAGGCCTGCACCCGGGCTACTTCGACCCGGCGGTCTTGCTGGTCGCGGTCCGGCGGCCCGACGGCACGCGCGACGCGCTGCTCGTCAACTACGGCTGTCACCCCGTGGTGCTCGGGGCCAGCAGCCTGGCCATCTCGGCCGACTACCCGGGCTACCTCAAGGACGCCCTGGAGGCTGCCGGGGCGGCCCGTGTGGCCATGTTCGCCCTGGCCGGTGGGGGCAACATCAACCCGCGGGCGTGCATCCAGGTGGGCGCCGAGCACCCGAAGCGGATGGGCGACCGCCTGGCCGGCATCGCCCTCGAAGCTCTCGGCAAGCTGCGCGGCGTCGCGCCGGGACCGACGCGCGCCCGGCAGCAGCCCTGGAACATCGTCCGCACGCGGGGGGCCTTCAAGCGTAAGGACATGCCGAACACCGCCGTGGGCGACACCGTGGACACTGAGATCGACGTCTTCCGCGCGGGCGACCTGGGCATCGTCGGCATTCCGGGAGAGCTGTTCAGCGAGTTCGCCAAGATGCTCCGCGAGGCAAGCCCCATGCCGATAACGATGGTCGTCTCGCTCGCGAACGATTACGTCGGCTACCTGCCGACCGATGAGGGCCAGGCCCAAGGCGCCTACGAGACGAAGATGGCCCCGGCCGAGGGGCTGGAGGACATGTTGGTGGGCACGGCCCGCAAAGCGTGTACGGCTGTGGCCGACTAAACGCAAGTGAACAAAGGGGACATGCCATGGCTGACAGCGACGCGACGTTTCAGATCGGGATCGCCACGGTGGACATCACGCCGCCGGTAGGCGTCAGCCTGTCCGGCTACGGGTCGCGCAAGGGGAAGCCCTCAACCGGGCAGGCACATGCCCTGCGGGCTGAGGCCATGGTCTGCCAGGGCGACGGCTGCAAGGCGTGGGCCCTGGTCACCAGCGACACCATCGGCTATCCGCGAGAGCTGGTCATGCGTGTCAGGGATCAGATCGCCGCACAGACGGACCTGCGCCCGGAACAGATTCTCATTTCGGCCACGCACACGCATTCGGGCCCCGGGGCTATGAGAACCTACAGCAAGAAGGCGACGCAGCAGGAAGACGCGTACCGCCAGGAACTCGAAGCGAAGCTCGCCCAGGTCGTGGTCGATGCGAGCAAGGCCCTGCGGCCGGGCACGTTCGAGGTGGCCTGGACCGAGGCCCCGAACCTGGCGCACAACCGCCGCGTGGTCCACGACGACGGCACCGCCGAGAACGATTGGCTCGACGAGGACGGCAAGCACACGGGCTACTTCGACCCGGCGGTGATGCTCGTGGCCGTCCGGCGGCCTGACGGCACACGCGATGCCCTGCTCGTCAACTACGGCTGCCATCCCGTAGTCCTCGGGCCGAGGAGCATGGAGATCTCGGCCGACTATCCGGGCTACCTGAAGGACCTGGTCGAAGCCGAGACCCCTGGCATGACCACCATGTTCGCCCTGGCCGGCGGCGGCAACATCAACCCGCGCCTCTGCATCCAGGTGGGCGCCGAGCACCCCAAGCGGATGGGCGAGACACTGGGCCGGATCGTCCTGGCGGCAATGAACGACTTGAAGCCTCTTGCCGGGGGATCCACCGTGTCCAACCAGCAACTCTGGTCCTTCGCCAGCGAACGTCAGTGGCCGCAAGATTCGCCGCGCAAGAAGGGCGACCCTATCGAGACGGAGATCATGGCCCTGCGCGCCGGCGACCTGGCCTTGGTCAGCCTGCCGGGCGAGTTGTTCAGCGAATACGCCGCCATGCTGCGAGAGGCCAGCCCCGTGCCGGCAACGGTCGTCGTCTCACTCGCCAACGACGCCTCGGGGTATCTGCCCGTGGACGCAGCCATGGACCAGGGCGGACACGAGGTGACCCACCGCGCCGCCAGCGACGGCGTGGAAGGCCCGATGATGGCAACGGCTCGCAAGGCGTTTGCCGCCGTCGCCGACTGATCGGCATCGAAAGCACGCGCAGCGGCTATCTCCAACCCCATAGCTGTCGCGCAACCGCAGGGGCGATCCCACCATGGATCGCCCCATGCCTTTTCGCCGTGTTGCCGCGCCGCCCTCGGCGCGCAAGGCTCACCCAGACACTACTCCTGGGCAAAGTGGTGTTCATAGGGTTCGGCCTTGCGGAGCAGCCGGCACGTCAGGTGCGCCTTGGCCCCGGCCGTTCGCGGGACTGCCCGGAACTCGATCTCGGTGTCCTCGTCCGCGGCGAACTTCATGCGCACGTTGGTCGGCGCGTCGAGGTCCAACGTGAACCGGCCGTCCTCCAGCGGCTTCGTGTTGCTCACGGCCTCCCGGCCGCGCTCCACGATGAGAGTCAGGGCGGGCTTCTCGGGCAGCCGGGCGACATTGCCGCGGTACGCCTCGGGGTGGATCTCCACGGCGGTGTCCCCCTCCACGCTGATCGCCAGCGGAATGCCCGTCACGACTGGGTACTGTCCGACTTCCCACTTGAACGTGTTGACCATCTGCCCGCCGGGCTTGACGATCAGCTTCGACCGGCGGACCTCCTTGCGCGACTCCTTGCCGATCCAGCGGGCGGTCCAGACGGGCCACTGGCGCGGGAACACGTGCCCCAGGTCCGCCGGCGCCGGGTCCTTCTGAAGGTCGTACACCTGCCATGTCAGGAACGCGCCAAGGCCGTAGCCGCGAGCCGACCCCGCGTAGGGCCAGAGGCTGCCCCCGCGCGGCCACTCGGCCCAGGTTCGCCGCGAGGCGTTGGCGGCCCACTGGGCCATCCTCGTGGCACCCCAGCGCTTGGCTTCCTGAAAGACGAGGTCCGGCGCCTTGAGACCCCCGCGCTTCGCTCGGCCGCGCTCGCTCAACGCGCCGTCAATCTGGTGGCCGGTCGGCAGCACCATCGCCTCGACGACGGTGTCGAACTTCTTCATCATGTCGCCCCACCGCTTGTCGCCAGTCACGCGCGAGCCGGCGGCCATGATGATGACGTGATCGGTGGTGTAGCTGCAATCCCAGTGCAGCCCCTTGTCCTGGTAACGGTTGCCCTCGCCGAAGATGGGCCACCCGCCGGCAGTGACCCCCTGGTGGGCCGTCAGGTCGTCCATGTTCTGGTCATACTCGGCCAGGATATCGCGCTTCCGCGCGGGGTCGGTCATCACCTGCGCGGCGACGTACTGCGAGACGATGAAGTACATCGGCCGGTTGCAGCCGCCGGTCAGGGCGCCCTTACCGCTGCAGTAGGTGTCGCGGAACGTGCTGATAGGCGCCGGCAAGCGGCTCCTGGCACCCCGGTAGATCATCTGCTCGTACAGGGCATCGCGGGGCATCGTCCAGTGGCGAACGGTCACCGTCTCCTTCAGTTCCGCCCTGCCCTGTTCCCGCAAGGCCTTCAAGGCCCACGCCAGGTCGGCCAGGATCATCCCGTGGGTGAATTCGCCCTCCAGGCGCGTCTGCATCTCGGGCCACGAGCCGTCCCAGCACTGGATGCGGGCCATCATGTCCATGGCACGCAGGGCGGACTTCGCCCCGGCCTCGCCACCGAACTCGGCCGAGATGCGCGCGACCTGCTGCGTGCGGCCCTGGCTGACGATGGGGTGCTTCGCGTTGATCGCGCCGCCCCTGGGAAACCGGTCGCTGTCGTACGAGCCGTCGTACCAGTCCACCAGTTGCAGGCCGTCCAGGTAGAAGGACCCCGACGCCGGCTCGAGCTTCACCGGTGTCTGCGGCAGGCGCTTCTGCACGAACGTCAGCTCCACGCCGGTCACCCGCGCGAAGAAGTCCTTCGGCGGAACCTTGAAGACCCCGACCGTGTGATCGAACACGTAACCCCAGTCGATGTACGCCAGGTGCGGATTGTCGCCGAACTTGTGCACCAGCGGGGTGTCGCTGATGACCACGGGGTCCTCGCGGGTGCCCTGGACCTTGAAGTAGACCCCGAAGCGGAGGTCCTTCGACAGTTCCGGCGGCGTCTTGACCCAGAACGACAGCCCCGTGGCCTTCTCCAGCAGGTTCACGGGGCCGGCGAACCGGATCGCCAGGCGGTCCTTGATCCCGACATGGGCGTGGCTCTGCGGGATGTCGCGCAGAGTGACTTTGAGGCACTTGCCGTCGCCGTCGGCGTCCCAGTCGGCGGACGGTTCGACGGACACATTGCCGACGCCCTCATACCGTGCCTCGACTGGGCTCGGCGGAAAGCTCTCGGTTCGCTGCTGGGCGACGGCGTGAGCGGCCGCCTTGGCGAGCTGCGCTTTCTTGAGGCCCTGGGCCTTCTCATACGTAACACCTGCGGACACTGCCTGGGCGCCCAGCGACAACACAACCAGCAACATCAACGCTCGCACGCTCATTCGTCGCTCCTCCTTCGCGGTGGCACTTCTGGACACGAGGGACACCTCGTCCCTGCCCGGGGAGTCTAACACGGCCAGGCCCGCCGGGTAACACACAATCGGCGTCGGGAGGCGATCGCCCGCCCGTGGGTGAGGCGACAAAGCCTTGCCGATGGTTCGGCTGTCGGCTATACAGGAGTGGTGCACCGCGCCGCGGGGGCGGCGTGCCGCACAATGAGGCAACCATTGCATGGAGCCATCGCCGACATCCGCCGACGAACCCGGACGCCGATCGGGCCTGCCCGCTGTCCTCGGGCGAATGTTCTCGTCGCTACGATACCGTAACTACCGCCTGTTTTTCATCGGCCACACCATCTCCACCACGGGCCGGTGGATCCAGGCCGTGGCCATGAGCTGGCTTGTCTGGGAACTCACCAATAGCAAGGTCTGGTTGGGCATCGCTGCGGCCGCAGGCCCGCTGCCGATGCTGTTCCTGTCGAGCCTGGGCGGCGTCGTGGCCGAGCGCTTTGAGCGGCGACGCGTCCTGATGGTCACGCAGGTTCTCGCGGCCCTGGGCCCCCTGGCACTTGCCGTCCTGCTGCTGGTCGACGGCGATTGCGAGATCGTGCGCGTATGGCACCTGATTGCCGTCGCGGTGCTGCACGGCGTGGTCTGGGCATTCGACATGCCGGCGCGGCAGGCCTTCGCCGTGCAGATGGTCGGCCGGCGCGACCTCGCCAACGCCATCGGCCTGAACTCGTCTATCTTCAACGTGTCGCGTGCCGGCGGCGCGGCCCTGGGCGGGATGTTGCTCGTGCTGTTTGCATCTGAGGTCGTCGATCAGAACGTCGACCCCGCCGTCGGAGGCATCCCTGGTGTATGTCTTGCTGCTGGGGCCTGCCCGCCGTTCAGCGTCTGCACGTTGTCGGCCGCGAGCGCGGCCATGGGCGTCCTTCACACAGTCACACGCGATTTGTCCGCCGTGTGGAAGGGCGCCGCGGTGTGCTTTGCCGCCAACGGGCTGAGCTTCTTCGCCCTGCTGGTCGCGCTGATGATGATGCGGTTCACGGGTGACGGCGACAACGGTCCGCGCCGGCCTCCCGCGCCGCGACACCCGCTTGGCGGCTTCATCTACGTCTGGACACACCGGCCCATCCGGAGCACCATGCTGTTGCTGGTCTCGGCCACCCTGTTCGGCTGGGCGTTCCGGCCCCTGCTGCCGGCGTTCACAGCAGAGTCGTTCGGCCGCGGCGGGGCCTCTTACGGGGGCATGCTGTCGGTCTTCGGCGTCGGCTCACTGGCCGGGGCACTGCTGATGGCCTACCTGGGCCGCTACCCGAACCGGCAGCGGCTCATCCTGATCGGCATCTTCCTGTTTGCCGCCTCCATCGCAGCGTTCACCCTGGTCACCAGCTACACATTGGCGCTGGTGGCACTGCTCGTTGCGGGGATGGGCATGCTCATGTGCATGGCGGGCATCAACAGCTACGTCCAGTTGTCGGTCAACGAGCGGTTCCGCGGGCGCGTCATGGGCGTCTACGGAACGATGTTCGGCGGCATGATCCCCTTCGGGGCCCTGCTGGCCGGGTGGCTGGCCCACTGGATCGGCGCCCCGCGAGCGGTCCAGATCTGCCTGGTGGCCCTGGTCACGGTCGCCGCGGGCGTTGCCCTCTACTGGCACCGACTGCCGCGCCGCCGGTAGACCGCGCAGGACAACGCGATTCACTCACTGGGGGTATCCTCACCGGGCTGGTCGTCCCCCGGAGAATCTGCGGGGGGTTCCTCATCGGTCGGCGACTTCACTGGCGGTTCTTCGTGCCTTCGGGCTTCAGCAGCGGCTTGATGACCTTGCCGGGGACTTTCAGCGGAGCCGTCAGCACGTCCATTGCCGTGACGGGCTTGGCCTGCGCGGTCAGTTCGGTGGCCGGTACACACCCCGAGACCAGCGCCGGGGCGACAAACTCGCGGACGAACTCGGCCGCCACGTCGCGGTACTGGGCGAACTCCGCGCCGCCCGTGGCGCCGGCGGGTCCGCGGCCCACCAGGATGAAGTGGTTGTGTGCCTGGTTCAGGAAGTCGTCGAGGTCGTCGTTCTCCACGGGCGTGCCGACCACGTTGTACGGCAGCAGGTTCCCCGGCACGGGGACGTTGACGCGCCGGAATGCCTTCTGTGCGGCCGGCCAAGCATCGACGGCCGCGAACTGTTCCGGCGACGTCAGCGTCGGCAGGCGGTCAAACCCGTTGGCCGACGCCCCGAACCCGGGGGACCGCTGAACAGCGGTCATGGGATTGACCAGTTTGCCGACCCTGGGCCCGGAGCCGGCCGGGGCCACGTTGGGCGCCCGGTCACCGAAATGGGTGTCGCGGCGATTGACAAAGTTGATGAACCGCCCGCGGATGCCGGCCAGCGGCACAGGATCGTGCCGCGACAGGCTGCTGCCGACGAAGACGACGTCGCGGACCGTGTTCATGTACGCCGGGCAGTCGCCCTCGACGGCCTCGACCCCCTTCCCGGTGAGACGGGCGCCGAACGCCATCTGGACGACCCGCGAGCCGGCCGAGAAGCCCAGGAGCGACACGGAGGCTCCCGGCGTGCCGCTGTGCCGCGCGGCGTGCGCGCGGACCACGTCCTGAAGGGCGACGGCTCCGCGCCGCTGGGCCTTCAAGTTCACGTGTTCGCGGACGACGTTGCCCGACTCCGACCAGTGTAGCGGCAGCAGCAGCACCGCGCCGGACGAGCCCGGCGGGAACACGTGCGGGCTCTCGGCAATGAGCCGCGCGGTGTAGCGGAATTCCTTGAACGAATCGCCCGATCCCTCGACGTAGATGATGAGCCGGCGATCATCGAGCGCCGCGCCGGCCGGCGCGCCCGTGTCGTCAATGACGGCCGTCTCGCCGGTGTCGGGGTCGCGCGCGGCGTAGACGAACGCCGTCGTACCGTAGACATCCTGCAGGCGGGCCGGGCTGAGGTCCGCGTGGACGACGTCGCCCGGCAGCACGCGGTGCTCGAGCATCTCGGGCGCCTTGTCGCCGCCGCAGCCGGCCACGAGGACACAGCACAGAGTGGCCCAGACACTCACTCGTCGCGGCATCATGGCGCCACCTTAACCGTTTCCGATGCCGGAGGCAAGCCGACCGTCAGGTGGATTTCACGAAGACGATTTCACCGAAGAACTGGGGGAGGTGGAATTGCGGCTTCGGGTGCTTGATGGGCGACCAGGTGGTGCACTGCGGTTCGGTGCGTCCGCCGATACGGTAGAAGTTGGCCCGCCAGACGTCGCCCGGCCTGGGCGGCAGGTGCGGCGCGTCGGCCTCGAAATGGGCCCACGGGATGCGGGCCACCAGCCGCCAGCCGTCGTCGTCCGGCGACTCGTCCTTGGTCGTCCCCGGCACGGTGGTGGCCACCTCGATCCCGATGTCGAGAGAGCGATCCATGTAGCCCTCGGCCCAGTCGCAGTGGGTGCCCATCAGGAAGGTGCCCACGCAGTTCATCTCGAAGTTGTAGTAGTTGAGCGGCTTCGTCGAGTTCGGGGCGACGAAGAACTCGACGCACGAATCCTGCCAGACGGCGTCGTTGGTTCGCGTGGCCTTGGCCGAGATGAATTTGTCCTCGCAGTCGTACCGCAGGTACAGGCCGTCGTCGCACCAGACGGCACGGACCTCGGTCTTGCGGCCCGTCGAGACCTTGGGCCAGGGCACCTGATCGATGTCGGCGGCCGGCACGTCGGCCCAGAACGCGCCATCCGACGGGTCGAGGCGAAGCGGCACGGCGCGGTAGACGATGTCGTAGCGTTTCATAGGATGTGTATCCAGCCCGCGCGACCTGCGGCACCTCCCGATGGACGAAGCAAGACCACCGGGGCTCGAAATCAGAAGCCCGACCTCTTCTCCCACTTGGCCGGCTTGTCCAGGGGGAACTCGTGCTTCATCACGCTCTCGGCAAGTGTCTTGAGGCCCTTGTCGAGCCCCGTCTTCGGCATGCCGAAGAGCTTCTTCGCCAGGCTCGCATCGGCTAGCAGGCTGGTGCCCTTCGGCTTGCCCTTGAAGCGCGGCTTCTTGCCCATCAGTTTGCCGAGCCGGGTGGCGATGTCGCGGACCCTGTAGACCTGCGGGCTGGTCAGGTTGATGATCTTCGCCGGGATGCTGCCGTGCTTCATCGATCCGATCATCTGCATCATCAGGTCGTCGTTCCAGATGACGTTGACCCTGGAGGTCGAGAGGTCGACGGTCTCGCCGTCGCGGATCTGTCGGGCGATGTCGGCCGGCACGCCGAACTCCTTGTTGTAGGCGTAGAAGATGCGCTGAATGACCGCCCGCGTCTTGTTGCGGCGGCTGTACCAGTCGGTCATCATCTCCGCCCCGACGCGCGTCAGGGCGTAGAACGACGCCGGAATCGGCAGCACCGACTCGTCGGCCCCGGTCTTCGTGTCGGGATAGACGTTGCCGCTCGAGGCGTAGGAGATCACACCGCTCGGGGCGAAGTGCTCCATAATCTGCGACGCCGCGTAGACGTTGACCCGCAGGGTCAGGTCGGGATCCTTCTCGCTGCCGAACTTCAGGCCGACCATGTTGAACACCCAGTCGAACTTCCGGGGCACACCCTTGAGGGCGCCCAGCTTGCCCATGTCGCGATGGTAGGTCTTGACGCCGAGCTTCCCGTAATGCCGGCGCTCGGCCGGCCCGGTAAACAGGGCCACCGTGGATACCTTGGCTCCCAAGCTTGCCAGCAGCGGGGTGAAGTGTTTGCCGATCTTGCCGGTGCCGCCGACGACCATAACCTTCTTGCCCTTGAGATTCATCCTCGCGTGCTCCCTTCCGTCGAACAGGGGTCGTGTGGTCGGCCCATTATGCCAACAATCCACGCGGGGTCAAGCCCGGCCGCCGACAGATGGGCCAGGGGAAACTCCGGGGAGAGGGCGACGGCACGCCGGACGCGCGACGCATGTCATTGCGCGAACGGGCAGATGCGGTCGACACCGATCAGCGCGGCCACGCCCGAGATGGTGTTGCCGAAGAAGACCAGGGACCGGTCGGACACCGCCGCCCGCCGCACGACCTCGTCGATCGTCCCGTTGACCACACTGCTGCCGGTCGCCAGGACCACCTCGCACCAGTCGACCAGGTCGCCGAGCCGGGTCGCGCCGTCCCAGATCTCAACGCCGGACTTCCGCGTGCCAATGTTCTCGGGGTTAAGGTCCACGGCGCGGACATGCTCGGCGCCGAAGCGATCGGCAAGGCCTCTCAGAATCGCAGGCTGGAGACCCACGAGCCCGTACCGCTTGCGGCCGAAGCGGCGCTCAAGCTCCGCAGCCATCTCGGGCCCACAGCGCGTGGGATCCTCGTTGCGGCAATGCACCGTGCCCGAGGCGGCACCCAGCTTGCGAAGCACGGCGTTCATCGCCGCCACCAGGAACGCCCGGTGCTCGGTCCGCGCGAGGTCGAGCGACAGGACGTCGTCGAGCGTCCCGGCATAGCCCGACGGCGCGTCGGTGAACGCCTGGCCGGCGGCGCCCTCCCACTCGGCATGGATGACCACCTCTCTGCCCTTGCGGATGACGAACGACGCGTCGGCACGTTCGCCGATCGCCTCGTCCGGCCGCAGCGGGCGGATCGTCACTACCCTCGAGCGGTCCACGGCCCTGGCGCGGCACAGCGCGATCAACGTCTCCCGGGCCTCTTCCAGGATTCCCACGGAGTCTCTTCCAAGGCGACAGAGCCCAGCCCCTTGCCTCGCGCCGACCCTCGGCGCACAGGCAGCGCTCCATTACGACGGGGCCTTAACCTTCTCGCCGAAGCTGCGGCCAAGCGCCGTGCAAGCGGCCAGGGTCTCGGCCTGTGGTTTCCACTGGCAGAGGACGCCCGGCAGCGGCACTTCCAGCCCGGCCTCCGCGGCGCGGGTCTCGATGATCTCCACGTTCCGCTTCTGCCACCCATACGAGCCGAACGCGCCGACCAGACGGTTCTTGAAGCGCAGCGTCCTCAGGTCGTCCAGCAGCGTGGCGACCGTCGGCAGCACGTTCATGTGCCAGACGCTCGATCCGATGAGGAATCCCCGGGCCCCGAACAGGTCCGTCAGCACATCGCTCCGGTCGCTGGTCGGCAGATGGTGCATTGTGTGGGGGACGCCTGCCTCGTCGAGCCCGCGGCAGACGGCCTTGGCCATGAGTCGAGTGGACTCGTACATCGTGTCGTAGCACACGACGGCCCGCGGTTCGGTCCGCTGCTCGGCGTACCGGCGATAGGCCGCCAGGACGTCGGCGGCGCCCTTACGCCAGACGGCGCCGTGGCTGGGAGCGATCATGCGGATCGGCAGCGCGATCTGCTCCAACTCGTCGAGCCGCGCGGCCACATTGCGGCAATAGGGCGAGATGATGTTGACGAAGTACTTCTCGGTTTCGAACCAGAGCCGGCCGTCTGTTGCCTCGTCGTCGAACATGGCCGCCGTGTAGTGCTGGCCGAACGCGTCGTTCGACAGCAGCACGTCGGGTGAGCCCACGTGGACCATCATGCTGTCCGGCCAGTGGCACATCGCGGCCATGATGAAGGTCAGCGTCATGGTTCCGGTGTCGAGCGTGTCGCCGGTGGCGACCGCCTGGAGCGGCCAGTCCTGGTGGTGCCAGCCCCGGATGCTCTCGGTGCCGCGCTTGCTGCACAGAATGCGGGCCTTGGGTGCCGCGGCCTTGACGGCGGCCAGAGCCCCGGTGTGGTCCGGCTCGGAGTGGTTCGCCACGATAGTCGTAATCGACGCCGGGTCTACCACTTCGCGGATGTTCGCAAGCAGCCGGTCCGTGAACGGCTCGTAGACCGTGTCGGCGAGGACGGTTTCCTTGTCGTCAACCACGAGATAGGCGTTGTAGGTGGTGCCCTGGGCGGTGGACATTTCGTGACCGTGAAACGTCCTTCGGTCCGGATCGGCAACGCCGACCGCGTAGAGCCTCTCGGCAATCTGGTGAACCATTGGATACCTCCCGTAGCGTGCCAGAACCGAGGCGAGCGCTGCCGCGCCCCTCCACCGCAGCCTCCGGATTCTAGGCCAGGGGCCGGCGGAGGTCAAGGTTACCGGGCGTCGGCCGGGCGGACCATCTCGCCAGGTGTCCCGGCGCGTGCTGCCGAGACCGGGTGTCGCCCGCCACAGAGGGCAGCAGGGCCGCTGCGTCGCGAAACACGCCACACGTCGGAGGTTACGGCGCCAGTCGGGCCGCCGCAGCCACAGCAGTCCCCGTGAGGCCCCGCCCGTCACAGTTGACACGGAACACGGGATCGGCATAACATGCCGGTAATGAGACCCGCTTGAGGGGCAGAGGGCAGCCACCGATGAGCATCAGACACCTTCTGGTCGAAACCAGCCTGAACCATCCGAAGGGCGTCATCGCCTCGATGGTCCTGGCGACGCTGGTCCTGGGAGCGCTGGTGCCCGCGGTCAAAGTGGACACCGACCCGGAGAACATGCTCAGCCGCGACGAGGCGGTCCGCGTCTTCCACAACCGCATGAAGGCGGTTGAGGTCTTCGACCTCAACGACATCGTCGTCCTGGGCGTGGTCAACGAGGCCCACCAGCACGGTGTGTTCAACCCGGACTCACTGCGGAAGATCCACGAGCTGACTGAGTTCGCCGTCCGGGAACTCAAGTTCC
>Ga0272444_10004717_pt1 | contig 11969 bp, 8 predicted proteins | sample SSMForm13_FD_201033 | JGI IMG/M metagenome (GOLD analysis project Ga0272444, IMG submission 201033) | Marine sediment archaeal communities from Little Sippewissett salt marsh, Falmouth, MA, United States - SSM-Form-13 | ecosystem: Environmental > Aquatic > Marine > Wetlands > Sediment ... | reverse complement strand
GAAATATACGGCACGCTTGCGGGACGGAGCAAACAGCGGAAAGCATCTGCCTCAGGGAGGGCTGCTGAACCGGGATCATCGGTCGCAAAGGAGGCCTGCCAGATATCGAGACCGGTCCCTGGAGAGTCCTCCCCCCGAAAAAACAGGGACGCGGCCATCCGTGCCCCTGTCTCCTGCCGGAAGAGCATCCCCTGCCGTTTGCCGGTGACTCCCCTGGCGACTTTCATCGGGCGGAAACAGAAAGGGGCCCTGCTTGTGCCGGGCCCATCTCTGTCCCTAGTAGTCGGCTGTGATATTTTTCACGGAGAAGCGGCAAATGTCATAATCGATTATCGGGCGAACACTTTCGTGCCATTCCCCAGATCTATATCGAATTCGCCCACCCTATTTGATTCATCCGACTTGTTCTCGGCCGCATCCACCGCCTTGACCACGTAGCAGTAGTTGGTAAGGGTATCGCCGGCGGCGCCCGCGTCTGTATAGCTGGTGTCTGCCGTCCCGGCCAGGGAGTCGCCGGTGACCGCGGGATCGGTGCTGCGGTAGATCACATACCTGTTTACGCCGACGTCGTCGGACGGCTCGGTCCACCGTAGGAGCATGTTACCGGTGGAGCTTTTCGTTCCGCCCTCCAGGGCGATGGACAGGTCGTCGATGGGGTCGGGCGGGATGATGTCCGCATCGAGATGATACCCCCACACCCCCGTATCGTGCCCGGCGGCGTCTATTCCTCCGAACAGCAGAACATCGGGGCTTCCCAGCCAGGCCATGGCGTGCCAGTACCGCGCCGACGGGCTGACGGCGGGCGCCAGCTGGGTCCAGGCGTTCTGGCTGAGATCGTACATCCAGGTCTCGCCGTCCAGCGGTCCGATATCATCATAGCCCCCGAACAGCAGCACCTGATCCCCATCCAGCCGGGCCAGATCATGGTCGCGCCGGGGCGCGGGACTCGTCGCCGGCATCATCCGGGTCCAGCTGTTCTCGCCGAGATCATAGATCCAGGTCTCATCGTCAAGAGCGCCATCATCGCCGCCGAACAGTAACACCTGATCCTCTCCGATGTATGCCATGGCGTGGCCGGATCGGCCCGAGAGACTGTCCGCGGGAAATTTCTCCGTCCAGGCATCGTCGCTGAGATCATAGACCCAGGTCTCATCGACCCGGGAAGGAGCCAATCCGCCGAACAGCAGCACCTGATCCCCTCCCAGCCAGGCCATGGCATGGCTGCCCCGGCCCGATGGGCTGCCGGCGGGTGACATCTCGGTCCAGGCCTCCGCGCCGAGATCATACAGCCATGTTTCGGAAATGGAGGGAAGGGGGAGGGCCTGTCCCTGGAACAGGAGCGCCCGGTCCTCACCGATGTAGGCCGTGGCCGGCCCGGTGCGAATCGTCGGCCGGGAGACGGGCGAGGCCTCCGTCCAGGCATTGTCGCTGAGGTCGTAGATCCAGGTCTGATCGTACGAAACGGTATCGTCGTATCCGCCGAACAACATCGCCTGATCATCGCCGATGTGGGCCATGACATGGTCGCGACGCGGCGGCGGAATGGTCTGCGGTTCGGTGATGGACCACGTGTTCTCGCTCACATCGTAGCGGCAGGTCTCGCCCTTGAAATCACCGTCATATCCGCCGAAGATGAGCACGCGATCGCCCTCCAGGGAAGCCGCGGCATGATCATGCCGCTCCGCAGGACTGACGGCCGGCGTCATCTGGGTCCAGGTGTTCTCGCTGAGATCATAGATCCAGGTCTCATCATCATTGCCGCCTCCGGGATTGCCCCCGAACAGGAGCACCTGGTCGCCGCCCAGAGCGGTCAGGGTGTGATCGCGCCGCGGGGATGGGCTGTCCGCCGGGAATTTCTGGGTCCAGGTGTTGCTGCTCAGGTCATAGATCCAGGTCTCGTCATCACGGGAGCTTTCCGTTGAGCCCCCGAACAGCAGCACCCGGTCCTCGCCGATGTAGGCCATGGCATGGCCCCGGCGGGCCGACGGGGCGCTGGACGGAGACTTCTGAACCCATTTCAGTGAGGGGTGGGAGGCCTGATGATCATAGACCCAGGTCTCATCCGATAGGCCGGCAATCAAGCCGCCGAAGAGAAGCGCCTTGTCATCTTCTATATAGGCCATGGCATGATCCACGCGGCCCACGGGACCTGTAACAGGCGAGTAACCCCAGGAGCTGACCGCGTGATCGTAGATCCATGTCTGATCGTCGGCGGAACCGTCGTACCCCCCGAACAGCACGGCCTTCTGCCCGCCCAGAGAGGCCATGGCGTGGTCGATTCGGGCCGACGGGGCGAAAGCCGGAGCCAGTTGTGTCCACCGGGCGTCATCAGCGTCATAGATCCATGTTTGATCATCACGCTCTCCATCGTCGCCGCCGAACATCAGGACTTCATTGCCCCCCAGGGATACCATGGCATGGCTGCCGCGGGCAGAGGGATGCTCATCCATCATCAGGGTCCATTGAGCCAGGGTCTCCCTTGAGACCGCCGTCAGCAGGACAACCGCGGCGAGCGCGGCGGATAGCGGCTTGATCATCACGAGCCTCCTTTTCCTTTCTGTATCGTTGTTGAGTTTCTATCAATTGGATTTTCATCGATCGCCGGTCAGAGAAATGAAATTGCTTTGTCCGCATGAATTTGCGTAATTCTGCTTCTATTCTATCATACATCGCCAATTGTTGTCAAAAAATATTTTTAGATATTTATCAGACTCGCTCACGGCGCTGGGTGCTATTTGGGAAAAGAAAGACAGAGCACCCTCCTGCGGGAGTACGAACTCGCGAGAGGTTTCGTTTGCGATATTTAAACAGAATTCCTACCGTTCGTTCTCAAGTCGCGCCTTCAGTGCCTCTATCTGCTCCTGCTGCTCCTTGATGGCCTCGATCAGTAGGGGAACCAAACTGGAGGTGGCCATTGAGTAATACTCTCCCTTTTTGTCCACCGCCTCGGGAACGACCTCCTCGACATCCTGGGCGATCATCCCCACCTGGCGCCCCTCGGGATAATGCTCCGGATCCTTCCAGCGGAAATAGATCCCTCGAAGCCGGTTGATCTTTTCCAGGGCATTGTCGATTTCCTCGATGTCCTCTTTCAGCCTCTCGTCGGATGTCTCGTGCAATTGCGTGCACTCGATGTCTCCCTCGACATCGAGCGTGTACGATGGACTTGTCGTCCCGATGCCCACGCTGCCGTCGTCGAGCATGACCACCTTGGTGTTCGCGCCGGTATTTTTCAGGGCGATGCCGGCCGTTCCGCCATAGAAGATCAGCTGATTCGATTGGAAGCGCAGATTGCCTCTTAGCCATCCGGGGTCAAGCTCCAATCTGTGATCCCCCACCAGCACGGCCCCGGTGGATTTCAGATCCCCGGCCACCTCCAGCTTGTACGATGGCGTTGTAGTGCCGATACCGAGGTTGCCGTTGTCGAGCATGGTCACCACGGGGTTCAGGGAGGCGTTATGCAGGGCAATGCCGCTGGTACCGCCGTAAAGTACCAGCTGGTTGGACTGAAAGCGGAGATTGCCCCGGACGAATCCGGGGTCCAGCTCCAGCCTGTTGGCGCCCACCAGAACCGCCCCGGAGGTCTTCACATCGCCGGCCACATCCAGCAAGTAGTCCGGGGTGGAAGTGCCGATGCCCACTCTGCCCGCAGGGCGATAAATGTCCCCGCCGGAGGTGGCCCAGTCGCCGTCATCGCCGGCCCTGAGCGCGTATCCCTCCGACGCGATCCGCTGCCGCGGCGCCAACTCGAGGTCTCCGGCCACCTGAACACCCAGCCAGCGCTGGGGGTCTTTGAATACCGTATCCGGTATGGCATTCACGCTTCCCAGGAGCACGTTGAAAAGACCGTGGCTGACCGTCACCGAGGGTTGAGTTTCGGTCCAGACTTGATCTCCGCCTACGGAATCGCTGTTGATGGAGAAGGTCATCGCAACGGTCGTGTCCAGCGCTACGCCGGCGGAATCGGTGAGCGTGCCCTGATAGCTTATCAGCCCGGGCACGTCGGCCAGGGCCGCTGTCGACAGCAAGGCAAACGACAGGGCCAACGCGATAATCGATGATCTCATGGAGATCCTCCTTTTGGGGCGAAGGTGAGAAGGGATGAAGGTTATGAGCTTCTGGAGATGTAAACTAAATGATTTTAATGCATTCGAAAGTAGCGAGTACATTTTAACACAGGTCGCCTCTTTTTGTCAAGATATATTTGATTCTTTTTCAAGGATAATCCTTTTGCATATCATCCTTCCAGGAAAAACCGCCGGATGAGTCCACCCGACGGCATGAGAAGCAGCTGGAGACCTGTTTTCTTTTAATGGTTCGTCGTCTCCCGGTCGTGCTCCCCCACCGCCCCGGACCGCTTCAGCTCGCCACCGCTCAGGCTCCAGGCCACGACCCGATAAAAGGCGTTCACTCCCGGATCGCCGATCACAAAGGGATCACGGTAGGAAACGCTGTCCCCGGGCAGGACGGCCACCAGGTTGGTGAAGGCGGCCGTGTCCGGCTCGAAGAAGCAGGCGGTGTCGCGGAACACCCGGATGCTGTCCGCGCCCGGCCAGGCGGACCAGGAAAGATGCAGCCGGTCGCCCTCGAGCAGCGCCTCCAGGTCCCAGCCGGCGGAGAACTGCTTGAACCCCTCCTGGATCTGCCAGCCGGGATCTCCGCCCGTCCGCCACTCGTAAGCTCCCGCATCCCAGGAACCGCCGGCCGGTCGAGGAGAGAGGTTGAAATCATCGTCCGGGACGCCGTGGGATGAGGTGCCCGAATCGATCAGCGCGGAGCCGTCCCGCGGATAAAGGTTCAGGTTCCCGGGAACGATGCCGGGATTGACAAAATCCGCATGGGGCCCGTTGCCCAGGGCCGAACCGGACACCTGGGAGGTTCCCCAGTGACGGTTGGATTCCACGATCCCGGGTCCGATGCCGTGAGGCGCCTGGATGGCGCTCTCGTACAGGGACTCCTGGTAGCAGGCGTTGTTCACGCAGACCATCTGGCCGGTGGCGGTGTTCCAGTCGCTGAGCCACAGGCAGGTGGTCCCGCAGTCATAGACGGTGTTGTTGCGGATGAACAGGTCCTCCATGCCCCAGCCGCCGTAGTCGCGGCAGGCGATACCGAAGGAGCAGTTGAACACCACGTTGTTCTCGATATTGGCCTGCCCGATGGCGAAGATGCCCTCGGGGCTGTTCCAGACGACGTTGCGGCGGACGATGTTGTTGTCGTCGGCGGTGGGCCGGTCGGTCTTATAGAGCACGATGCCGGCCTCGTCATTGTTGTAGAAGACATTATCCTGGATGACGTTGAGATAGCTGTTCCGCTTGATCTGCATGCCCTTGGAGGGGTGCGTGTCGTGGATCCAGTTCCTCTCGATTAGGCAATGATGGACCGTGGTCGAGCCGCTGTGATCGCCCAGATAGATGCCCTCGCCGACGCCGCCGATGTCATGGATGTGACAATCTCTGATGGTCAGATAGCCGATATCCTGGGTGGTCGCCGCGATGCCCACCCCGGTGACGTCATGCACTTCGCAGCCCTCGATGGTGAAGTGGCTGCACTCGCTCTTGAATTTGATCCCGTCGATGCCGTAGTCGGGCAGGCTGGTGGTGACCTCGAAATTGGAGAGATGGACGTAGCTGCAGGTATATATGTTGACCACGTTGTCGTAATACCCGCCCCTGATATGGGCGCCCCCGCCGATGCCCGCGATGACGATCCGATCCGACGGCGAGCCCGTCAGGCCGTAGATCTCCCAGTTGAGATCGTACACGCCCGGCTGGACCAGCAGGGTGTCGCCGGCCGCCAGCAGGGGGGTATAAGACTGGATCTCCCAGGCGGTGGCGGCCACATAGGTGGTTGCCCCCGCGGACAGGGGAGAGAGGAATAATGCCAGCGCCAGGATCCATAAGCGTCGGGCCGTCACTCGATCGACTCCTTTCTCGATACACCTTCTCCGTTCTCTAGGTCTCTTCTCTGATCATTTGAGTATGATCTGAACCCATTCTACCACAGCCGGCCTTTTTTGTCAAGCGGAAAGTATGATCCCTTGACAACCCCCCTCCCAGGATATACCTTTAGACAGACCTGAAACCCGCACAGGATGAACCTGGAGAAGCGATGACGGACGATTACCAGATCCGCCGCGCCCGCCGCGGCGAGGAGGACAAGGTCGCCGAGGCCTGGCGCCAGGCCTATACCGATCTCTTCCCGGTCGAGTTCCTCTATCCGCAGAAATACCGCTGGACCTTCACCGAGAATCCTTTTCTCATCGATCCGCAGGGCGATTTCCCCGTCTGGGTGGCCCTCCGCGACGGCCGGGTGGCCGCCTGGGTCTGCGCCGAGGAGTCCGATTTCGAGCTGGCCGGGCAGCCGGTCCGGGGCGCTTACGGGAACCTGGCCTTCACGCTGAAGGAGCACCGCCGCCGGGGGCTGGGCCAGGCCGTCCAGGGGGCCATGCTGGGGGCTTATCCCATTTACATGGCCATGGGCATGACCAGGGCCAACCGGCGGATCTACTCGCGCATCGAGGGCGGCTATATCGCCAGGCCCATCTTCACCTACCTGAAGCTGCTGCGGGGATTCGACGCCGACGCCCTGTGGAACTCCTTCGCTTCGGCGATCACCCTCAAGCTGGGCCGCCGCTGGGGCGGGCTGGTCCGCGCGGTCGGGAGCCTCGGGGCCAAGCACATCGGCGCCTGGAAGATCGGCCTGCTGTATAAAATGGGCCAGCGGAGAAAGGGCCGCTCGCCGGCGCCGATCGATGAAAGCCGGGTCCACGAGGTGGAGCGCTTCGGCGAGGACGCCGACCGGCTGTGGCAGGCCTGCCGGGGCAAGTACACCTACGTCGTGCCGCGGACCAGCCGGTATCTCAACTGGCGGTATGTGGAACAGCCGCACACCGAGCACCGCCGGTTCCTGTTTCGCGACCGGGCCGGTCAGATCAGCGGACTGCTGGTCTTTCGCCTCAGCCAGCCCCCGGAGCTGCCGGTGGGGGTGATCACCGAGCTGCTGCTCAAAGACGACGATCTCGAGCTGGGCCGGCAGATGCTGGCCTTCGCCGAGATCCAGATGCGCCGGGCCGGGATATCCCAGATCCAGTGCGGGGTGAACACCGAGTTCATGCGCCGGGTGATGGAGGCCGAGGGCTTCCGGCTGTTCTATGTCAACGTGCCGATGATCTTCCTCTCCAGGGAGCTGCGCCAAAGCATCCCGGCCGGCAAGATCCTCGCCGGGGACTGGCTGATGACCCTGGGCGACAGCGATCTGGACATGGTCCGGCTGGAAAACCAGCCCGGCTTCGGATTCATCATCAGGGTCATCCTCGGCCGTCCGGCGGGGTATGGGAATCTGGAATGAGAGACGAAGGCGCGACGGACTCTGTTGAACGAGACCGTTCCTTCCTCTGAGTTCAAAACGAAAGGAGTCACTCGATGCGATACACTCAGCTGGGGAAACGCGGCCCGAAAGTCTCCACCATCGGCTTCGGGGCCTGGGCCATCGGCGGCGTCAACTGGGGACCGACCGACGACGAGGTCTCCAAGAACGCCCTGCGCCGGGCTCTGGACCTGGGAGTGACCCTGATCGACACCGCCGACGTCTACGGCAACGGGCACTCCGAGAACCTGGTCGCCGAGGTGCTCGGCGAGCGCGGCAAGGGTGATGTCATCGTGGCCACCAAGATGGGCAACGACTTCTACCACGCCGACGAAAAAGACGACACCGGCTTCGGCCCGATCAAAGCCAACTATGACCTCAAGTACCTGATGTGGGCCGCCGAGCAGAGTCTCAAGCGACTCAAACTGGAGACCATCGACATCATGCAGCTGCACAGCCCGACCACCGAACTGGCCAGGCGGGATGAGCCCTGGGAGGCCCTGGTGCGGCTCAAGGAGCAGGGCAAGATCCGCCACGCCGGGATCAGCATCATCTCCTTCGCCGAGACCGAGCAGGCCTTCCTGCTGGACGAGCATTACGATCTGCTGGATGTCATCCAGGTGCGCTACAACCTCCTCGAGCGGGAGGCCGAGAAGGAGCTGTTCCCCAAAGCGCAGCAGTACGGCATCGGGGTGATCGTGCGCATCCCCATCCTGTTCGGTCTGTTGGCCGGCAAGTTCACCCGGGAGTCCCGCTTCGGGGAGGACGACCACCGCCGGCACACCCTCTCGCCGGAGAAGCTGGAGGGTTACCTCGGCACGCTGGAGGGGATGCAGCCGCTCTACGACCGCTATCCCGGCCAGACCATGGCCCAGGTCAGCCTCCGGTTCTGCATCTCCCATCCGGCCTGCCACCTGGCCATCCCCGGGGCCAAGACCCCCGAGCAGGTCCGGGACAACTGCGCCGCCGCGGACCTGGGGCCGATCCCGGGGGGGGAGATCCCTGATATCGAATAAAGATCCCTTGTTGCCGAGGGTTCTTTTGATGTAAAGCGACAGTACACTGGAGGACGAACCATGACCAAGAGGATCATCGCTACCGACAAGGCCCCTCAGGCCATCGGGCCATACAGCCAGGCCGTCCGGGCCGGGGATCTGTTGTTCTGCTCCGGCCAGATCCCCATGGATCCGGGGACCGGTGAGCTGGTCGCCGGCGAGATCGGCGTCCAGACCGAACGGGTGCTGAACAACATCCAGGCGGTGCTGGAGGCCGCCGGCGCCGGATTGGACCGGGTGGTCAAATGCACCGTGTTTCTGGCTGACATGGACGATTTCGCGGGAATGAACGAGGTGTACGGGCGTTTCTTCAGGGAAGGTCCCCCGGCCCGGGCGGCCGTGGAGGTCTCCCGCTTGCCCAGGGGTGTGGGAGTGGAGATCGAGGCGGTGGCTTACCTGGATTAAGAGAGGCGCTCAGATCTTCTCGATGGTCCGTCGGAAATGAAAACCATAGATCGACATCGTCATGGCCAGGGGAAATTTTTTCGGGTATTTCAGGAGGCTCAGGAAAAAGAGTTTCCAGTAATATGTTCTTCCCCTTTCGAGGACGCCGAGGACCCAGAGTGAGCGGAAGAACCCCTGTATTTCAAAAAACCTCGGTCTTCGTAAGGTTTTCAATCCCGGACGGTACTCGCGAAGAAAGATCTTGACCCGTTCGTAATACGGTTTCTGTGAATAGATCCTCTCCAGGATGTGCTTATAGCCGGCCATCAGCTTTTGGTAGCTCATTTTGGGAATGAAATTCATCGTTCCGTCCATATTGTCACCGCTGGTGGCGTTGATCAGGCGCTTTTCCGATTTAAGGCGCCGGAACAGACGCGTCCCCAAAGGCGCGTTCAGCAGCCCGACCATCGCCGTGACGATGCCGCTTTTCTGGATGAAACTGATCTGCCGCTCGAAGATATCGCTGGGATCATGATCGAACCCGACGATAAATCCTCCTGAGACCATCAGACCGTGACGCTGCAGTTTTTTCACGGAATCGACCAGATTCCGCTGCTGATTTTGAGACTTTCCGCATTCGGCCAAACTCGCATCATGGGGCGTCTCGATGCCGACGAAGGTCTCACGAAATCCCGCCTGGACCATCAAGCGAATCAATTCTTCATCATCGGCCAGATTGATCGAAGCCTCGGTGACCAATCTGAATGGATAACCCCGGCTGCCCGACCATTCGATCATCGCCGGCAGGATCTCAGATTTGAGTTTCTTCTTGTTGCCGATGAAGTTGTCATCGACGATGAACACCCCGCCGCGCCATCCCAGGCGGTATAGAGATTCCAGTTCATCGAGAAACTGCTCCCTGTTCTTGGTGCGGGGGCGATGACCGTTCAGCATGGTGATGCTGCAGAACTCGCATTGAAAGGGGCAGCCCCGGGAGTATTGGATGCTCATGTTGGCGTACCTCTTCAACTCCAGCAGCTCCCACCGGGGGATCGGCGTCGCTGAGATGTCGGGGAAATCAGGGGTCGTATAGACCGCTCGCGGATGGCCGTCTCTCAGATCCTTCAGGAACATCGGCAAGGTGATCTCGGCCTCGTTGAGCACGAAATGATCGACGCCGAGGAAGCTCTCATGATCCGTCGTGACCATGGGCCCGCCGGCGACGACCTTGACGCCCAGCTGATTGCATCGCTTGACGACGCTCTGAAAGGAGAGTCTGTGAATGCTCATGCCGCTCAGGAAGACGTAATCGGCCCAGCGGATATGCTCATCTTTCAGCCGGGTGACATTCATGTCGATCAGTTTCTTGTCCCACTCTTCCGGCAGCATGGCCGCCACGGTGAGCAGCCCCAGCGGCGGCTCGGCCGATCTCTTGGAGATGAATTTGAGCGCGTTTCGAAAACTATAGAATGTGGATGGCGTTTCAGGATAAATCAACAGAATCTTCATGGGGAATGCTCCTCCAATGAAAAAGACTAGGCGACCGCGATTCCCTGGAAAAAGACATGCAGCATCTGTCTGCTGATATCTTCCATGTGATCGATATCGCCCTCGACCAGAAACTGGTGTTCTAGCCCCTTGATCGCGATAGCGATCATCCGGGCGGTGGCCTCGATGTCCTCCAGTTGAAAAACGCCTCTCTCCGATTCCTCTCGAAGAAGCCCCATTAAGGATGCAATCTCATACCGGTGAAAATCCTTTCGAATTTCTTCGACGAAGGAATATTGATCGAGATACTCATCGGTCAGGGTGGTGTAGTAATTGGTCAGCTCCCGCAGATGTCTCATCCTCGCCAAAACGTATTCATTGATCTTCTCCTGAGGGGTTTCGGCTCGCTCAACGGCTTCGGTGAGTTTCTGTCTGTATATCCGGGTGTCCAGGCGAATGACCTCCGCCATGATCTCCTGTTTGTTCTTAAAATAGTAATACAGGGTGGATTTGCCGATATGAGCCTTTCGGGCAATATCATCCATGGTGGCTTTTTTAAACCCGAAGCGGGCGAAGATACCCTCGGCCGCGGCGAGAATACGCTTTTTTTTGTTGTCCATGGGAAATGCCCTCATATAAACCTTTCGACCAATTCGGTCGAATATTCTAATATACTCCTTCGCCCCTGCCATGTCAAGGCCTTTTTTGCTTCGGGAACGCTCCCTGTTGTCCGGGCTGTCCTATCACCGGCGGCTGACAGCTGACTGACGCGGGCCGCCGGTGATCCTTCTGAAAAAAACGAAAGAGATCATTTTGGGCTTGACTGGATCCCTGCGATGTTGTAAATTCTCAATCGAGCGGGGCCCACGGGTCCCGCTTTTTTTGTTCTCCGCGTTGCTCCCCAAAGACCTGCTTCGAACCATCGGGACGACAGCATGCGCCGGCAGCTTTCTTATCTCGCCAGCATCTCCTTTATCGATCTCGCCGTTCTCTCCCCGGCCATCGTATTGGCCGCCCTGCTCTGTTTTCCTCCCCGGGCGCGATCGGCCTTCGAGCACGCCGAGGTCGGCGCCCGGCCGGCAGCCCTGGGAGGGGCTTACTGCGCCCTGTCCGATGACGCCCACGGCCCGCTGCACAATCCCGCCGGCGCCGGCTGGTCGCGGCACCGGGCGGTCGCCCTCAGCGCCAGCCGCCCGTTCGGCCTGGCCGAGCTGGACACCCGGGAGCTGTCCGTTCTGCAGCCTGCCCTCGGCTGGGTGTTCGGGCTGCATGCCCGGCACTTCGGCGGCGGACCCTACCGCGAGACCACCGTCGGGATCAGCGCCGCGCACTCCTTTCTCGCCCGGCTGTCGGCCGGCGGATGTCTGCGCGGCCGGCAACTGGCCATCTGCGGATACGGGTCCAGCGAGAGCTGGAGCCTGGATCTGGGGATGGTGGCTCTTCCGGGCGCCCGCTGGCGCTGGGGCATGGCCGTGCATAACATCAACAACGGCCGCCTGGGCCGGGACCGTCAGGGGATGCCCCAGGTGCTGATGGCGGGGCTGGCCTGCATGCCGGAGGAAAGGGTGTGGCTGTCCGGCGAGCTGCTCGGCGACCTCACCGATCTCTCCATCGATCCCTTCGGGCCGACCGGGTATCCCCTGGAATGGCGCCTGGGCTGCGAGGCCCGTCTCCGGG